>Ga0302314_10001170_pt1 | contig 49086 bp, 35 predicted proteins | sample III_Palsa_N2_3_FD_200533 | JGI IMG/M metagenome (GOLD analysis project Ga0302314, IMG submission 200533) | Peat permafrost microbial communities from Stordalen Mire near Abisko, Sweden - III_Palsa_N2_3 | ecosystem: Environmental > Terrestrial > Soil > Palsa > Peat permafrost | place: Sweden... | reverse complement strand
GTATACCGCTTTGCTCGCTACCCCCAAAGCCTGTCATCTCGACCGAAGCTCCTCACAGCCTCATCGTGAGGAGCGCAGTGGAGAGACCCCCGAATTTCCCTTCCCGACTGCACACCTCTCGATCAACAACACCGACTTGAGAACCTTGTCATCCTTCCGCGCAGCGGGGCACCAAAGCTCGAATAATCCAATGAAAGTTTTGTGTAGCCGTCGGATCTACAGGTTGATCGGTCCAAATATGCCTAATAGCTCCTCACGTTGGTGTCACAACAGCAAGACGCCGTAGAAGCGGCGGGTAGAGCATGTTCAGATGGTCGCTCGACGCATGGCCAATCAGGCGGAAGTGAGTCCGGCCAAATACGTTGTTCGCGATCTATACATAAAATTTCGATATCGGAAACTTAGCCAGGTGCTGGTCATCGCGATAGATGCTCGCGACTTCCATTGCATTGTTCCTGCCGCTGTCTTTGCCCGTCCCACGTTTCCCATTCTCAAGCGCCAAAGGCGCGTCTTGTACCTGCCCTAGGGGAGAGCCTTAATCGGGTGATCAAGCGCAACAAGCATGTGATCTTGTCGTGGTGAGCGACAAAACGGCAGTTGAAATCCTCGATTTCCTGTGTGCGACAAGATGAAGGGCAAAAATTACGTGCTTTCAGGCGGCTGGAGAGCTTTGTAGTGGAGCCTTATACCCTCCTCTCCAGAAAAGTCACCCCCCACCCCATAACTCCTGTCCTCAGAGGAATTTGACCAATAACTCCAATGGCAAGAGCAAGTTAGCCAAGAATTTCCGCATAAGTGTAACAATCGAAAAGGCTTACATGATCCCCTCAAACACCCCCCGGGGGAGGGGTAGAACCGCCGCCCATCCCAAAAACACGAACGGCCCCATCAAGGGGCCGTTCGTGTCAGCAAAACACCACAAAAAACCAGCAATTCACCACAGATAAGCCACACGGAAAGCAGTATTGCGAGGCGAATCAACCACAATCGCCCCCGCAATCCCGCCAAAACCCTCCACAAACCAGCTCAAATCCGCCAAAAATTACCGCGAATACGCCGTCTCTTCCCACCGCAGCATCTGCCGGAACTGCGGAATCCGCGTCTCCCCATCGATCCGGATCAACTCGACTCCGGCGATCTCCGCAAAGTCCGCCAGATGATCCATCGTCAACACCTGGCTAAAGCCCGTGTGATGCGCGCCGCCCGCATAGATCCACGCCGCCGCCGCAACCTTCAAACTGGGCTTCGGCAACCACACAGCTCTTGCCACAGGCAGCTTCGGCAACGCCGCGTCCGGCTGAATCACGTCGATCTCGTTCACAATCAACCGAAACCGATTGCCCATATCGACCAGCGAAGCCACCACGGCAGGCCCACTCGGAGCCGTAAACACCAACCTCACCGGATCCGCTTTCCCACCGATACCCAGGGGATGCACCTCAAGCGAAGGCTTATCCGCCGCAATCGACGGGCAGATCTCGAGCATGTGCGACCCCAGAATCTTCGGCGTCCCACTGAAATCGTAGGTGTAGTCCTCCATAAACGAGGTCCCACCCTTCAGCCCGGTCGCCATCACCTTCATAATCCGCACCAAAGCAGCGGTCTTCCAGTCGCCTTCACCGCCGAAGCCAAACCCATCCGCCATAAGCCTTTGCGACGCAATACCCGGCAACTGGTCCAGGCCATATAGATCCTGGAAGTTATCCGTGAACGCTCCAAATCCGCCTTCGGTGAGGAACGCCCGCATCCCCAGTTCGATCTTCGCCGCAACCTTGATTGAGTCCGGCCGGTCATGATCCTTCGCAATCGAATACTGCTCGCGATACTCCTCGACCAGCTTCGCAACCTCGGCGTCCGAAATCTGGTTCATGCGTGCCACGAGATCGCCGACCCCGTACCCATTCACGCTGAAGCCCAGCTTCACCTCAGCCTCAACCTTATCGCCGTCGGTCACCGCAACTTCACGCATATTGTCGCTGAAGCGCGCTACCTTCAGGTTCTGCGACTCATGCCACCCTGCGGCCGCGCGCACCCAAGTCGCAATCTCCGCCACCGTCTCCGGGTCTTTCCAGAACCCAACCACAACCTTACGAGCAAGCCCCAGCCGCGCCGTCATGAAGCCGAATTCGCGGTCGCCGTGCGCCGCCTGGTTCAGGTTCATGAAGTCCATATCGATGGTGGCCCAGGGCAGCTCACGGTTGAACTGCGTATGCAGATGCAGGAACGGCTTGGTCAGCGACGTCAGCCCAGCGATCCACATCTTCGACGGCGAGAACGTGTGCATCCAGAAGATCAAACCAATGCACCGGGTGGAGGCATTCGCCTCCCGGCAGATCCCTCGAATCTCCTCAGGAGTGGTCTGCACCGGCTTGAACACAATCTTGCACGGGATCGACCCCTCCCCCCCCAACGACTCCGCAACCACCCGCGCATTCGCCGAAACTTGCGCGATTGCTTTGTCTCCATAGAGGTGTTGGCTTCCTGTGACAAACCAGATTTCGAGATGTTCTAACGTAGGCATGACAATTTCCTTTGTGCTCCGCGGTTGGTCAAGGAGGACTGAAATAAGTTGGGAAGGACTCGTTCTTTTATAAGTGAACGGCGGAAATTAGTGATGTGTCGACTTGCGGTAACCCCTTTTGGCGGATCCGTTATAAGAGAAGTCAAACGGCTCAAAGTGCGAGATGTGTAACCTTACGGGCTTGGTAAGCGTTTACTTATCGTGTTTCAGAATAGCTTTGAAAATTGAAGTGCTCCGCTAAAACCGTAAAGCAAGCGGCCTCGAACAGTCAAACAAAACTATGGTTCCAGCATGGCGTGAGGCCAGTCTTTAGTCCAATCGATCGTCGAAAGTTGCATCGAAGGTTTACCCGTTTTTGCATCGTAGGCATGAAAGACAATCAGATCATGGCCCTTGGGATCCATCAGAAGGCTCTCGCCGCCCGGCCCGAGCCAGCGCGTGTTCGCGACAAGAAATTCCGTTCCACCGCCATCGGTGAGTGGTTTGCCTGCCTGGTCGAGATACGGCCCTGTGACAGACCTTGAGCGTCCGACCATCGTCTTGTAGGTGCTCTTCGTTCCTCGGCAGCAGAGATCCCAGGACGTGAACAGATAAAAGTAGCCTTTATGGTGAACGATGAAAGGCGCCTCCACAGCCTCCCAGTCCGGGGGGAGCCCAGGTTTCGCTGGAGCGGCATTGCTCGGCTCCGTGCGCCGTGCGAGCGAATAGGTCGTCGTATCCGTTGTAGACGACATCCCCGTGACGTCGTCGAGCCTCCGCATTTTGATCCCATCCCAGAAACTTCCAAAGGTCAGCCAAGCGTGGCCGTGCTGATCGACGATGAAATTTGGATCGATCGCATTGAAGTTGTCGGCTGCCTTCGATTCGAGCACAAGTCCTTTGTCGATCCACTTGAAGTCAGGGCTTGCGGGATCAAGGGTCTTGTTCACGGCAAGTGCGATCCCTGAAGTGTTCTTCCCGAACAGAGAATACGCATAGTAGAGCCTGTACTCATGATTGACATAGGAGATGTCGGGCGCCCAGAGGTCTTCGGTTCCAGGGCTGACTCGATGAATCCAGTCTGGGATGGAAGGGAAGACCTGACCGCAAAGCTTCCAGTGCTCCAGATCGGTGGAACAACGAACGGCAAACTGGCCACCGCCGGGAGCCTTGCCTGTTGCGAAGACATACCAGGTGTCGCCTTCTTTGATGATTGAGGGATCGTGTGTTCCAGCGGCATCGCCCGAGAGAGGATAGAAATGGGGAGCCTGCGCCTTCAGATCGAAGCCTGCGAGAAGGAGCAAAGCGCTCAGGGCTGCTGTCTTCCAATTCCATCGTTCCAACATGACGCATTCTCCCGGGATACTACGATGTCTGCTATCTGGACGCGGATTTCGGTCGATTTGAGGTGAAGGCCACGTCTTGAGGAAACGTTTGCTGAGCTTCTACACGGTACCGGCGCTTACGCTCGCATGTCAATCATTCACTGCTGCTGGCGCGTGACTCTTGGAGCTCAGGGCGCACGTCAGCGAACTCGTAGGGGTCAGGAACGACTTCATCTCGGGCAAGCTGAACTAGTCGATATCGAAGCTGACTCCCTGCGCGAGTGGAAGGTCCGTTCCGTAGTTGATCGTATTGGTTGCTCGCCGCATGTACTGTTTCCAGGCGTCTGATCCGGATTCTCGGCCGCCGCCAGTTTCTTTTTCGCCGCCAAACGCACCTCCAATCTCCGCTCCCGAGGTGCCAATGTTGATGTTCGCGATTCCGCAGTCTGAGCCTGCAGCGGAGAGAAACCGCTCCGCCTCGCGCATATCGAGCGTGAAGAGTGAAGACGACAACCCTTGGAGAACATCGTTTTGTAGCTTCACGGCTTCCTCGAAGTTCGAGTAGCGCAAAACATACAGGATCGGCGCAAAGGTCTCCCGCCGGACGACTTCGATCTGTTTGTCGATTTCGACCAAAGCTGGACGCACATAGAATCCGTCGCCAAGCCCGTCGATCGACAACTGCTCTCCACCGATGATGGTGGCTCCAGCCGCTTGTGCCTCGCCCAGAGCCCGCTGCATCGCCTCAAAAGCGTGAGCGTCGATCAGAGGGCCAACTAGAGTGCCAGAATCCCGAGGATCGCCCACCTTAACCGATAGATAGACACGCTTCAGCCGTCCAATCAGATCGTCGTATACCGACTCATGCACGATGACGCGTCGCAACGTTGTGCATCGCTGCCCAGCAGTCCCCATTGCCGAGAAGGCGATCGCTCGGAGCGTCAGGTCGAGGTCCGCCGACGGGCTGACGATCGCTGCATTGTTTCCGCCCAGCTCGAGAATCGCTCGCGCAAACCGTGCGGCTAGCTTTGGTGCAACGGCGCGGCCCATGGCCGTCGAGCCGGTAGCGGATACAAGCGGTACTAGGTGCGAATCGACGAGTGCGCGCCCGACGTTCGCATCGCCGACGAGAAGGGTCGACAAGCCTGCTGGTACATTGCCTAGTTTGGCTGCAGCTCGCTCGAAGAGCGCTTGTGTGGCCAGAGCGGTCAATGGTGTTTTCTCCGATGGCTTCCAAACGACCGCGTTGCCGCACACTAGCGCAAGAGCCGCATTCCAGGACCAGACCGCGACTGGAAAGTTGAAGGCGGAGATTACTCCGACAACTCCGAGTGGGTGCCACGTCTCCATCATCCGATGCTGGGCTCGTTCGGAAGGGAGGGTAAGCCCGGAGAGCTGCCTGGAAAGACCGGCGGCAAAGGTGCAGATGTCGATCATCTCCTGCACTTCGCCAAAACCTTCCGAGAGCAGTTTGCCCGTCTCAATCGTGACCAGTCTGCCAAGCGTTGCGATCTCCGACCGGAGCTCTTCGCCAAGCAGACGAATCAGCTCACCGCGGCGTGGCGCGGGCACCATCCGCCACGATTGGAATGCTCGTTGCGCCTGTAACAGAGCTGCTTCGACCTCGCTCTCCGCAATGGTGGCGACGTGTCCGATCACCTGTCCTGTCAGCGGTGTTCGGACAACGAGAGCTCCGCCGATGTACTTTGTCTCCGCTACGCCAAGGTGGGAGAGTATCGAGTGTGTTTCTTCCTGGATAGAAAACTGGTTCGCCGTCACTGTCATATCTATGTCTCCACGATCTTCGTTGTAGCAGGCGGCACTGGTTGAGTGCTACCGCAGTTAGTTGGCCGCTCGGGCGAGCACCTCGGCAAGGTGCAAAGGCCGCGCTGCTCCATTCTGAGTAATCTGTTCGCAACAACTGAAGCCATCGCTCACGATCAACGTCTCATCGTCGGCGCCCCGTACAGCTGGGAGCAGGACACGCTCCGCCAGTTTCTGCGAGAGCTCAAACTTGTCTCGCTCAAATCCGAACGGACCAGCCATACCGCAGCATCCTGAATCGAGCAGCTCAATGTTGGCGCCGGTGGCCCGCAGGATCTTCATCTCATCGTGCATTCCCATCGTTGCTCGTTGGTGGCAGTGTCCATGAACGATGATCTTCCCATCGATCTTTGGTGGAGCATAGTTTGGGGCATGGCGCACAAAGAATTCGCTCAATAGAAGAGTCTGGTCGCGCAGCTTCGTGGAGCGTGGATCGTCGGGAAGCAGATTGGGAAGTTCATCGCGGAAGACGGTCGCGCAGCTTGGCTCAAGAACTACGATCGGCGTACCTGCGCGAAGCTGCGGCGCTAGAGCGTCAAGTACCGTCAGCAGATACTCGCGTGCCGTGTCGAGCATGCCGAAGTCGTAGAGAGGGCGGCCGCAACAGAGGTGGCGCGTGGGAAGGGACACTCGAAATCCAGCCGAGGTCAATACATCGTGAGCGGCTTGCATCGTTGTCGGGTGGAAGTAGTTGTTGAAGGTGTCCGCCCATAGATAGACCTCGGGAGCGTTCAGAGGCAGATCTCGCGATGTGACGTTGCGCTTGCGGTTGCGCAGAAATGGCGCTGCAAAGCGTGGCATCGTGCGGTTTGGATGGATGTGAAGAACGGATTTGATGAGACCGCCGAATAGCGTCGTACCGCCAAGCAGATTCGCGAGCCGGGGCGTGAAGGATGCGAGATGCGCCCAGCGATCGATGAGGCCGAAGGCGTAATGAGCGAGTGGACGACGTTCTCCTTCGAAGTGATGCGCCAGGAATTCGGCCTTGTATGAGGCCATGTCGACCGACACCGGGCACTCGCTCTTGCACGCCTTGCAGGCGAGACATAGGTCGAGTGATTCCTTGACCTGCTTGTTCTTCCATTGATCGGGCAACACCTCGCCCTGCATCAGCTCCCATAGAAGATGGGCACGGCCTCGCGTGGAGTGAAGCTCTTCGCCGGTGGCCATGAAGCTGGGACACATGGTGCCTGCATCCTGCTTGCGGCAGGCTCCCACGCCGACACAGCGCAGCGCCGCCGATGCGAGGGAGCCATTATCTTCGGCGAAGGCGAAGTGAGTCTTTGGCTCCCATGGCTTGTAGTCTGCGCCGAGGCGAAGGTCTTCATCGGGCTCGCGGGCGTCGATCAGCTTGCCTGGATTCAGACGGTTCAATGGATCCCAGAGGCGCTTGAAGGTGCGGAAGGCCTCCATCAGCTCGGGCGAGAACATCTTGGGAAGGAGTGCGCCGCGAGCTTGTCCATCGCCGTGCTCGCCGGAGAGCGATCCGCCGTGAGCGAGGGCTATATCGGCGGCGCGTTCGATGAAGCTGCGGAAGGCTCGAATGCCTGCTTCGCTTTCCAGATCGAAGTTGTGGCGCATATGCACGCAGCCCTGGCCGAAGTGGCCGTACATCGGGCTGCGGTAGCCGTACTCTTCCATCAATGCGCTGATGGCTCGTAGATAGGAGCCGAGTTGTGCGGGTTCAACGGCGGCGTCTTCCCAGCCTTCCCAGCCAGTGCCTTGGCCGGGCACGAAGGCTGTTGCGCCAAGGCCGGATTCGCGGATGTGCCAGACTCGGGCTGCTTCCGTCGTCGTGTAGATGCGGGCGGTTGGGGCGGGTTCAAGCGATGCGAGCGAGGCTACGAAATCGCTCGCTTGCTGGTGGGCGCTTGCTTGTGTGTCTCCGCCGAATTCGGCTAGGAGGAAGCCGTTGCCGGGGGGCAGGAGGTCGAGGTCGTCGAGGGACTTCTGCTTGCGGCGCAGGGCGTTGAGGAGCTTCTCGTCGAAGCCTTCGAGGCCGATGACCGGGTGGTTGAGGATCGATGGCACGGCGTCGGCGGCGACGAAGATGTCGGAGAAGCCTACGCCTACGAGGGTGCGGAACTCGGGGCTTTTGACCAAGCGGAGAGTGGCTCCGAGGATGATCGCGCAGGTGCCTTCGCTGCCGACCAAGGCTCGTGCTACGTGGAAGTTGTTTTCGGGTAGGAGCTCGTCGAGATTGAAGCCGGAGACGCGGCGGGGGATGCGGGGGAAGCCTGATCGGACCTGATCGGCGTGCGCTTCGTTGAGCTGTTTGAGACCGGCGTAGATCTCGCCGGTGCGGCCTCCCGTTGCGATGAGGGCTTCCAGTTCTGGCTCGCTGGTCGCGCCTACGGTCAGGCGGGTGCCGTCGTAAAGGAGCAGGTCGAGGGCGACGATGTTGTCGACGGTCTTGCCGCCCATGAGGGCGTGGACGCCGCAGGAGTTGTTGCCGATCATGCCGCCGAGGGTGCAGCGGCTGTGGGTGGCGGGGTCGGGAGCGAAGGTGAGGTTGTGCTGCTCGGCGGCTTCGCGGACGCGGTCGAGGATGGCGCCGGGTTGGACGTGGACGGTGCGGGTGACGGGGTCGACTGCGCCGATGTGGTGCATGTACTTGGAGAAGTCGAGGACGACGGCGGTGTTGCAGCCCTGGCCTGCGAGCGAGGTGCCTGCGCCGCGCGAGAGGATGGGGGCGTCGAAGGCGCGGCAGGCGGCGACGGTCGCGATGACGTCCTGCTCGTCGAGCGGTATGACGAGGCCGATGGGAATCTGGCGGTAGTTCGAGGCGTCGGTCGCGTAGCCTGCGCGCGAGGCGGGGTCGAAGCGCACCTCGCCGCGAACGGTGCGGCGGAGTTCGGCTTCGAGCTGCTGGCTCTTCGGGAAGCTCTCAGCGGAGCGCGCGTGAGAACTGGGGAGAAGGACGAAGGGGGATTCGGGCATCGATCGGGGGTCCAGTTTGGCTTGCTCCTTCTGCACTGACTCTCAGCATATTCGAAGGCCTGGACGCGTATGCGAAGGCTCGCGGCATACGCTGAAGGAGCAAGCGGCTTGTGCGATTGCTAGGTTGCGTTTGCGGTCATCTTGAAGATCGCCTGTGCGTTCGAGCTGTCGAAGCTGAGGTCGAGCTTGCCTTCCTGCTCGGGGTTGGGGAGGCGGGTGATGAACTCGTAGAAGGAGCCGGGGACTTCTTTTTCTGAGGGGGTGCCATCGGGTAGGCGGAAGCTGCGGTGGACGCGGGCGGCGAGGAAGGCGGTCTGGCGGACGCGGCGGGACTGGGAGGTCTCGACGGTGGCCTTCATGGGGCGACCGAGGGCCTTCTGGTCGGCGGCGAGCTGGTCGACGTCGGGGACGCGGTCGGTGGCGTGGTTGAAGGCAGTGCCTTCGGTGGAGATCCAGGCCATCTCGGGGGACTCGCTGAGGAGGGCTTCGTAGTCGGCGAGGGTGATCTCCTGGTGCTGGCGGCTGAAGCAGTGGGCGAGGACGGGGAGGAGCTCGACGGCGGCTTCGATGGGGAGGGCGCGGTTGATGTCCAGCTCGCGGAGGGCGGATTTGGCCTCGGGGGTGAGCGGGTCGGTGGAGGTTGCGGTGACGCGCTGGACGGTGGACTGGAACTCGGGGGAGAAGCGCTCGGGGTGGAGCTCGCTGATGAAGAACTGGGCGAGCTCTTCGGGGAACTCGGCCTGGGCGTGTGAGCGGCCGGTCATTTTGAGGCGTTCGAGGGGGTACACCCCGTTGAGCGCGTAGCCGAGGGGGCGGAGGATGCGGGTGATGGACTCCTCGCCTGCCGGGAGGGTGCCCATGCCGGAGAGGGCGACGGTGCGGACGGCGCCGTGGTCGTGGACGATCTTACGGCCATCGCGGAGGCAGTCGTCGGCGTAGAGCTTGGCATCGGGGACGCGGTTGAGGAGGTCCTCGAAGAGGAGCATGTTGAGGGCCTGGGCGATGGCGGCGCGGGAGATCTGGGGGCCGGTCTCGTCGAGCAGGGCTTGCGGGATGGCGAGGACGCTGAAGAGGGCGGCGGCGCGGTGCTCGCCGATGACGGCTTCAAGGGTCTTTTGGAGAGCGGGTTCGTGGGTGGACATTTGAGGCTCCGATTTCAGTTGTCAGGGATCAGGGATCAGGGATCAGGGATCAGGGATCAGGGATCAGGGATCAGGGATCAGGGATCAGGGATCAGGGATCAGGGATCAGGCTTAGATGCTTTGGTGGTACACCCCCCTCCCCTTCTTCTGCGCAAAGTCTTCTATTCAGGGTGGTTAGGTGGGTACCTACAAAAATGGTGCAATTTTTGGGGGCTGTCGGACGGATGGATGGGGGTGTCCTAGGCCCTTTTTTGTCAAGTTTGTGAGGCGTGGCGGAGCTCGGCTTGTGGGGTTTCGTGTGCGGTTCCGCGAGAGGCGAGGGCGATGCAGTCTTCAAGGATGTCGAGGGCGATGTCGGTTTCCTGCTGGGTGACGATGAGGGGTGGGCAGAGGCGGATGCTGGTTTCGCCGCAGCCGAGCAGGAGGAGGCCGCGCTCGAAGGCGAGATCGACGATGCGGTCGCGGAGCTGGGGTGCTGGGGTGCGGTCCTGCTTTGTGGCGGGGGCTCCGGCGATGATCTCGACGCCGATCATGAGGCCGTGGCCACGGACGTCGCCGACGATGGGGTGGCGGGGGATCCAGGTGCGGAGGCGTTCGATGGCGGCGGAGCCGACGGTGGCGGCATTGGCCATGGCCTCGCGCTCGATGATGTCGAAGGTGGCGAGGGCGGCGGCGAGGGCGAGGGGGTTGCCGCCGAAGGTGCTGGCGTGGGAGCCGGGGACCCAGCTCATGATGTGGGCCTTCGAGATGCAGACGCTGAGCGGCATGCCGGAGGCGATGCCTTTGGCCATGGTGACGATGTCGGGCTGGACGCCGGAGTGCTCGATGGCCCACCACTTGCCGGTGCGACCGGCGCCGGCCTGGATCTCGTCGGCGACGAGGAGGATGCCGTGACGGTCGCAGATGCGGCGCAGCTCCTGCAGGAAGATGGGGTGGGGGACGATGTAGCCGCCCTCGCCCTGGATGGGTTCGACGAAGATGGCGGCGACCTCTTCGGGGGGGAGGTGGGTTTTGAAGAGCTTGGTCTCGATGTAGGTGGCGCAGCTGAGGGCGAAGGCTTCTTCGGTTTGATCGGCGGGGCAGTCGCGATAGACGTTGGGGTAGCGGACGTGGGTGACGCCGGGGACGAAGGGAGCGAAGCGGCGCTTCTGCTGGGGCTTGGACGCGGTGAGCGAGAGCGCGCCCATGGTGCGGCCATGGAAGCTGCCGATGAAGCTGATGATGTTCTGGCGGCCGGTGTGGTAGCGGGCAAGCTTGATGGCGCACTCGACGGCCTCGGCGCCGGAGTTGCCAAAGTAGATGCGGTGCGGGCCGGCCATGGGCGCGACGGCGGAGAGGCGCTCGGCGAAGCGGGGCATGAGGTCGTAGTAGAAGTCGGTGCCGGACATGTGGAGGAGTTCGGCGGCTTGATCTTGAATGGCCTTGACGACTTCGGGATGACAGTGGCCGGTGGAGGTGACGGCGATGCCTGCGGTGAAGTCGAGGAACTCGTTGCCGTCGACGTCCTCGATGCGGCAGCCGCGACCGCGCTTGACGACGAGCGGGTAGCCACGGGTGTAGCTGGGGGAGAGGAGCGGCTCGTCTGCGGCGATGATCTTGGCGGCGTTGGGGCCGGGGAGTGGGGTGATGAGCTTGGGGCCGAAGCGGGTGTGGGTCTCGGGGGTGGCGATGCGGAGGGACGGGGGGGTGAGGGTGGTCGTCATGCGGGAGTTCTCCTTCGGGGCCAATGTCGGGGTTGCGCCGGTCGTGTTCCAGAGGCAATGCGGCGTCTCTGCCAGAGGGCAGCGATGCGGGATTGCGGGCTGGGATGCGGGGCTTCGACCTGGGCGTTAGTCGCCGGAGAAGAGATTGGGACGGAGAGAGCTGGGGGCGGTGCAGCGGGAGCCGCGCGCGTGGGACGCGGTGGGGCGCTGGACCGTGATGTCGCGGATGGACATGCTGGGCGCAGTATAGCTTGACGGAGGCGAAGTGCGCTACGTGTCCTGCGGACGGGCCCGCTACGCGCGGGGCGGGCACTTCGTGCCATGTGATCGCTTCGCGTGGTGCTCCCGCTGGTCGCAGCAGGTGATTGTGCCGACCAACGGGAGGGCTTCGCGAAGCGATCACACAGCACGAAGTGCTCGCCGCCCGTGCAGGGCGTCTTTGCTTCGTTACTCGGGTTTGCCGATGGTTTTGTCGTGGTATGCCTTCTGGAGGACGAAGAAGGCTTGCTTTTTTGTGCCGTCGGGGGCGATGAGGCCCTTGCGGTTGAAGTCGTCCTGCACGCCGGGGAGCAGGCGGACGGGGGAGCGGAAGTCCATCAGGACCCAGGGGCTGATGCCGCGGAGCTGAGGGATGGTGTTGAGCATGGTGATCTGGTTTTTGTAGATGGCGGCCTGGAACTCTTCGGTGAAGCGCTGGGTGTCGGTGCCGTGGAGGCCGGCTTTCGCGCCGCCGCCGAACTCGCTCATGATGAGGGGCTTGTCGTAGGCGATCTTCCAGGTGGCGGAGGGGATGTTGGCGGGGGTTTTTTCGTACCAGCCGATGTACTCGTTGGTGCCGATGACGTCGAGGGCTTTGCCGAGAGGATCGTCGACGATCTTGGTGTTGCCCTCGGCGCGGACGAGGAGAGCGGCGGTGATGAGACGGGTGGGGTCGAGGGAGCGGGCGTGGTCGGCGAGGGTGGTGAGGAACTGGGTGCGGATGGGGGTGTTGGGGGTTTCGTTGGCGACGGACCAGAGGATGACGGAGGCCTTGTCGCGGTCGCGGCGGATCTCTTCGCCGAGTTGCTGCTCGGCTTTGGCGAGGACGGCGGGGTCGTCGAAGTGGAGGGCCCAGTAGGCGGGGATCTCGCTCCAGACGAGGATGCCGCGACGGTCGGTCTCGCGGGTCATGCGCTGGTCGTGGGGGTAGTGGGCGAGGCGGACGAAGTTGCAGCCGAGGTCCTGGGCCCAGTCGAGGAGGGTGCTGATGTCTTTGTCGGAGTTGGCGCGGCCGGTGCGGTAGGGGGCTTCGGCGTGGATGGCGACGCCGCGCAGGAAGATGGGTTCGCCGTTGAGGAGGATCTTGGTGCCACTGACTTCGATGGTGCGGAAACCGATCTCGTCTGCTATTTGATCGGTTTGTTGATTGCTGCCTGACGCGAGTTCGACTTTGTAGAGCTTGGGGTGGGAAGGGGACCAGAGGGTGAGGTTCGATGGCGAGAGTTTGATGGGGGCTTTGTTGTCGGCGTCAATTGTAACTTCGGTGGTTACATTTAGTTCGGGGATGCGGACTTGGACTTTGGTGCCGGGTGTTGCGTCGGCGACGTGGACGTAGCCTTCGATGGTTTTGTGGTCGGCGCGGCTGAGATGGAGATCGTAGTCGTCGATGAAGGCGGTAGGGACGGTGACGAGGGAGACGTCACGGTGGAGGCCGCCGTAGTTCCACCAGTCGGTTTGCATGGTGGGGACGCCATCGGCGATGCGGGTGTTGTCGACGGCGATGACGGCGAAGTTGCGGCCGGGGTGGAGGAGGGTGGTGACCTCGCAGTCGAAGGGGGTGAAGCCGCCTTCGTGGTCGCAGATGTGGTGGCCGTTGATGAAGAGGACGGAGCGATAGTTGGCGGCGCCGATGTGGAAGAAGGTGCGGTGGTTGGGCTGGGGGGTGAAGTCGAAGTAGCGCTGATACCAGAGGAGGCCCTCGTAGTAGTAGAGCTGCGGGCGCTGGGTGTTCCAGTCGCCGGGGACTTTGAGGGTGGGGGATTTGGCGAAGTTGTACTCGGTGAGCGGCTCGACTTTGGGCTCGCCTTCGCGATTGAGGAAGAAGCCGTCTTTCTTGAGCTCGTGATGGAAGCTGTAGAGGCCGGTCTGGTAGGGGTCGACGATGAAGTGCCAGTCGCCGTCGAGATTTTGGGAGGGGCGGTGGTCGATGTCAACGAGGAGGGTGGGCTGGACGGGGGTGTCGGGTTGCTGGGCGCTTGCTGTGTGCGGTAGGAGCGAGAGGCTGGTTGCGGTGAGGAGGAGGACGGCGGCAAGCAGGGGACGAACGGAGCGCATCAGTTGGCCTCTTGGACACGGTTTCTGAACAGACTGAGAGATTGTACTGATTTGTCTGCAGGGTTGGCTGGGGCGCTCGCGGTGGTTGCGGCTGGCTATCGGCGGCTTCGTGGGAGGAAGAAAATTCCCATGTGGGGCTGTGATATCGTGACGGCTATCCCGTTATCTGAAAGGAATAAGCTTCATGGACAGAACCGTAGGTCTCTCGTGCGTTTCACGTCGGTCGTTTGCCTCTACTGGCGCTCTCTTTCTTGGACTCGCGACTGTGGTTGCGGGGGCGCAGGTGGTGGTGGTTCCTGCGACGCCGGTGGTGGGGTCGTCGAACCCGGTTACGGCGGAGCCGCTGGTGACGCGGCCAAGCACGAAGCCGTGCGTGGTGTCGCTGCTGAATGAGCAGGAGTTCGCGGACTATAGCGCGCAGCCGATGACGTATACGCCTCCGGCGGGATGCAAGGGGCCGTGGGCGAAGGTGGTGTTAACGGCGGACTTTACGGTGACGGCGGGACGGCAGTATGACCGGACGGCTTCGTTCTACCTGGGCAATGCGAATATTTTTTACGGGACGACGGCGGAGCCGAGGAGCGCGCTGAGCCCGTCGTGGCATATCGAGCGGGATGTGACGGACCTTTCGGCGATCTTCAAGACGGCGCAGACGGGCGAGGCGGTGGTTTATAACATCGTCAACTCGACCTATACGGGGATCATCTATGGGAACGCGACGCTCGAGTTCTATCCGGCGTCGTGGAAGGATGCTCCGGCAGTGGTGCCGGATGTGGTGGTGCCGGTGAGCGGGACGAACAACTCGTATGAGCTGGATACGACGAGCAGTGCGGTGACGCAGACGTTGAGCCTGCCGCGCAACGTGGAGAAGGTGTATCTCGACGTGATTGCGCAGAGCCAGTCGCAGGATGAGTTCTGGTACTTCAGCGTGCCGAACGATGTGACGGGCGAGCTGGAGAGCTATGGCAACACGTCGTTTCGCGAGACCGAAGTGACGATTGATGGCAAGCCAGCGGGTGTGGCTCCGGTGTATCCGTGGATCTATACGGGTGGGCTCGATCCGTACCTGTGGGAGCCGATTACGGGCGTGCAGACGTTGAACTTCAAGCCGTATCGCGTGGACCTGACGCCGTTCGCCGGAGTGCTGAGCGATGGCGAGACGCATACCGTTGGCGTGAGTGTGTACAACGCCAACTCGTACTTCCTGGCGACGGCGAATCTACTGGTCTATACCGACCATGGACGGGCGACGGTGAGTGGCGGGCTGCTGACGAACACGCTGAGCGCGGCGCCGGTGCCAGTTGTGACGGAGAATCTGACGACGGATGGTTCGGGCACGACGACGGGTACGGTGGCGGTTGGCTCGAACCGGAAGTATTCGGTGAGTGGCTATGTCGAGACCTCGCATGGGCGGGTAGAGACGACGGTCGATGCGAAGGTCGACTTCTTGAGCACGCAGACCTTCGATGTGAACGGGAACACGGGGCCGGACATCCAGAACGCGGTGCAGACGAGCACGGTGAACTCGACGACGACGATCAAGAACGGCTTCCTGGTGGAGACGGATTCGAAGCAGGTCTCGTATCCGCTGACGCTGGACTACTCGTATGTGATCAATGCGGATGGGACGTCGGCGCAGGTGGTGACGTCGGACCAGAAGGACCTGTTGACGGAGTCGAAGGCGCTGAACGGCTTCACGCTGTTTGGGAAGACGACGAGTGAAGAGGTGAAGGGCACCGACACGCTTTCGTTCGACGCGAGTGGCAACCTGACGGCGGCGGGGACGGGAAGCTCAACGGCCTCGTACGTGAGCAAGGACACGCTGGGCGACTGCTACAGCCGGACGCTGGCAGCAGCGAACCAGAAGCTGACGGCAGTGACGACCGGAGCGGCGTGCCAGAAGCACGGGTGGTAGTTAGAAACATAGCAACAACAAAGGCCAGCCCGAAGTGCGGGGCTGGCCTTTGTTGTTGCATGTCCTGCCGGACGGGCCCGCTGCGCGCGGGGCGACCACTCCGTGGTGGGTGATCGCTTCGCGTGGTTGCCAAGGATATTTGTGCCGACCAACGGGAGGGCTGCGCGAAGCGATCACACACCACGAAGTGGTCGCTGCCCGCGTAGGGCGCTTTTGCTTTAATGGACTGTTTTCATGCGGCGGGACATGAAGTCCATCAGGAGATAGTTGCCTAGATTCGCGGGGCTGGTGAAGTACGCCTTGCCACGGCACATCGCTGAGACCTTCTGCACAAACTGCATGAGGGCGAAGTCCTGCGCGAGCATGAAGGTATTGATCATGATGTTCGACCGCTTGCAGCGGGAGACCTCTTCGAGAGTCTCGGCGATGACGAGGGGGTCGAGGCCGAAGGCGTTCTTGTAGATGCGGCCGTCGGGGAGGGTGAGGGCAGAGGGCTTGCCGTCGGTGATCATGACGATCTGCTTCATGTCCTTGTTTTGTTTGGACAGGATGCGCTGGGCGAGGCGGAGGCCGTCGCGGGTGTTGGTGTAGTGCGGGCCGACCTTGACGCGCGGGAGCTGCGAGATGGGGATCTCTTCTGCGGTGTCGTGGAAGAGGACGAGGTTCAGGGTGTCGCCGGGGAACTGGGTGCGGATGAGGTGCGAGAGGGCCATGGCGACGCGCTTGGCGGGGGTGAAGCGGTCTTCGCCGTAGAGGATCATGGAGTGCGAGCAGTCGAGGAGAACGACGGTGGCGCAGGAGGATTGGTAGTCCGACTGGTGGACGTGGATGTCGGAGTACTCGATGTTGAGGGGGACGCGCTCTTCGCCTTCGATGGCGGTGGCGAGGCCCTCGCGGGCGAAGACGCTGGAGAGGGTGGCGGTGATGTCGAGGTTGAGGGTGTCGCCGAACTCGTAGAGCTTGGAGGAGCCGTTGGTCTCGACGCCGGAGGCCTCGTGGCGGGTGTCGTGGCGGCCGAGGTTGGACTTGCCGAGGGGGCCTAGAAGCTCGCGCAGGGCCTTGTAGCCGAGGAAGTCCATGCCCTTGTCGGTGACCTCGAAGCGGGCTTCGCCGTCGCCGTCGCCCTGCTGGCCTTTGACTTGCTCGGGCATCTCGGCGTTGATGAAGTTCTGCTCCTGCATCTTCTGGATGATCTGGTCGACGAGCTCTTCGACCTGGTCGGCGGAGAGCTCGTTGAACTTCTCCTGGGCCTCTTCGTCGAAGAGCTCGCCGGACTCGAGGGCCTGCTTGATGGCCTCGCGCAGGTTGTCGAGGGTCTGGTCGCCGTCGAACTCCTGGAAGCGGGACATGGGGTCCTGGAAGCCGGAGTCGAGGAGGAACTCAGAGAGGGCCTGCATGAGGTCTTCGAGGCCGAAGGAGGAGGCCAGGTCGCCGGTGAATTTGGTGTAGCGGATGCGTTTCATAGATCCCTATTTACGTTCCCTTCGCCGGTGAAGGCATATCTCAGGAGCCGGAAGAAGATGAAGAATACTCCGTATCCGCAGGCACCCACCTTGATAAAAACCCAAAGGCGAAGATGGATCCGTGGAAGACCAAGTAGACCTCGACCAAGATGAGCAGCAACAACGGCACAGCGCAGATCCCATGTACCCAGCGGGCGAAGTAATCATCCTTGCCGTTCAGCTCCAAGCCTCCTCCTCAGCGAATGTTTAGTTGAAGCCTCGGCGGGTGCGGTTTTTTTGGTCGTCGCGGTCGATCTCGCGTTCGCGCATCTTCTCGGCGTAGTTGGCGGCGTCGTTGTTGCGCTGCTTCTTTTCGGCGGCGGTGAAGCTGCGCTCTTCGGTGCGGCTGAGACGCTTGTGGGCGTACATGCCTTCGAGGAGGAACTCGGCGGCGCTGACGGTGACCTCGGGCTTGGACTTGGCGTTGACCTGGACGGGCGAGAGCTTTTCGAAGAGGCCCTGGATTTGTTGCAGCTCTTTTTGCGAGGTTGCTGCGGAGTGCTCGTCGGTGAGCTGGACGGTGCCGCCGAGGTTGAACCACTGCTCGATCTGCTGGGTGTTGGTGTTGGCGAAATACTCGTCGAAGATGGTGGCGATCGACGACCGGATGATCTCGCGGATGACGGTATCGGCGCCGCGCATCTCGCCTTCGTACTCGAGCTCGATCTTGCCGGAGATGCCGGGGAGGGCGGTATAGATGTCGCCGACGCGGGGGACGGCGATGGACTCGCCGTGAATCAGTGCGCGGCGTTCGGCGTTCGAGACGACCAGCTCCATCGTGCTGATGGGGAGGCGCTGGGAGACGCCGGAGCGTTTGTCGACCTTCTTGTCTTCGCGGGCGGTGAAGGCGATCTGCTCGACGATCTGGCGGATGTAGGTGGGGATCTCGATCTTCAGCGAGTTGGTATCGCTGGAGCGCTTGGTCCAGGCTTCCTGCTGGGTGATGGCGATGCCTTCGTTGATCGTCTCGGGGTAGTGGGTGCGGATCTCGGAGCCGATGCGGTCTTTGAGAGGCGTGACGATCTTGCCGCGCGCGGTATAGTCCTCGGGGTTGGCGGAGAAGACGATGGCGACATCGAGGGCGAGGCGGACGGGGTAGCCCTTAATCTGCACGTCGCCTTCCTGCATGATGTTGAAGAGGGCGACCTGGATTTTGCCGGCGAGGTCGGGGACTTCGTTGATGCAGAAGATGCCGCGGTTGGCGCGGGGGAGCAGGCCGTAGTGCATGGTGAGCTCGGAGCCGAGATCCTGATTGGAGCGAGCGGCCTTGATGGGGTCGATGTCGCCGACGAGGTCGGCTACGGTGACGTCGGGGGTGGCGAGCTTTTCGACGTAGCGGTCGTCGGGGCTAAGCCAGGCGATGGGGGTGTCGTCGCCGAGCCTGGCGATGAGGTCGCGGGAGAACTTGGAGAGTGGGGCGTAGGGGTTGTCGCGGAGCTCTGAACCGGCGACGTAGGGGCAGTGCGGGTCGAGGAGGGTGGTGAGGGCGCGGAGGATGCGGGACTTCGCCTGGCCGCGCAGGCCGAGCAGGATGAAGTTGTGCTTGGAGAGGATGGCGTTGACGATCTGGGGGACGACGGTGTCTTCGTAGCCGACGATGCCGGGGAAGATGGGCTGCACGGTCTCGCTGGCTGCTCGCTCGCGGAGTTTGGCGATGAGATTTTCGCGGAGTTCGTCTTTTACGGAGCGGGCGAGGCGGGCGGGGGTGAATTCACTGGAGCGCAGAGCGCCTAACGTCGTCGGTAAGGGAGTCGCCATATCTGAGTATAGATTGCGGCGGAGGGCCAGAAGATTCGTGGAGAGGGTGGGTGTTTGCCGGATGAAAAAACGAAAAGCCAAATCGCCCTGCGCGGGCGGCGACCCCATCGTGGTGTGTGATCGCTTCGCGTGGTGCTCCCGATGGTCGCAACGGAAGGCTTGTGCCGACCAACGGGAGGGCTGGGCGAAGCGATCACATGTCACGAAGTGACCGCTGCCCGCGCAGGGCGCTTTTGCCTTTTAGAAGCTCAATTCGTCGAGGAGGGCCTGCATCTCGCTGGCAGCGTGGGTGTTGCCCGTGCGCTGGGCGGCGGCGAGGCCCTGGTGAAGGATGCTGACGGCCTCGTCGCCGCGGTTGTTGCGGGCGAGGGTCTGGGCCGACATCTGGTAGGCGGGGACGTAGTCGGGGTTGTGCTCGATGGTGCGGGCAAACTCGGCGAGCGCGGCGTCGAGCTGGTTCTGGCTAAGGTGTTCCATGCCGAGGCCGTAGCGGGCGAAGGCGTTGACGGGGTCGAGCTCGAGGATTTCGGTGAGCGCGGCGATCTTGTTCATGGGGAGTATGGTGCGCGGTTTGTTGGTTGGTTGGCAAGTTGCGTGGGATTTAGACTGGAAAAGATGAGTGACGTGGTGTTTGGACGAACGGTGGCGGAGTCGCAGGCGGAGCGGAGCGAGATTATCTTTCCCGCCGACTCGAATGCGCTGGGAAATCTGTTTGGCGGACGGTTGATGCAATATATCGACCTGGTGGGCGCGATGGCGGCGAGCCGGCATGCGCGGGCGATCGTGGTGACGGCCAGTATGGATCATCTGGATTTTGTTGCGCCGGTGAAGGTCGGCGAGTTGCTGATCCTGAAGGCCAGCGTGAACCGGGCGTACCGGACCTCGATGGAGGTTGGGGTTCGGGCGATGGTTGAGGATGTGCGCGAGCAGAAGCTGCGGCATGTCTCGTCGGCGTACCTGACGTTTGTTGCGGTCGATCAGGCCGGGCAGCGGCTGGTGGTTCCGGCACTGATTCCGGAGACGGAGCATCAGAAGCGGCGGTATGAGGATGCGGCGCGACGGCGGGAGATGCGGTCTGAAGAGACGCAGCGGAAGAAGGAGATGCGGGCGCTGCAGGTGGGCGGGTTCCAGGTTTAAGAGCAGGGAATAGGGAATAGGGAATAGAAAGTCAGAACGGGCAACGGCCGAGACGGAAGAGCAACGGCAACGGAAGAAGCAGATCCTCCCGCTTTGCGGAAGGATGACAAGATTATTGGGGATGTTGGGCACGGTTCGAATGAATCGACCATGGCCGGAATCGAGAGGAATTTTTATGGGACATATGGGAGCTGGAGCGCAGCAGGGGCCGCAGCCTTTGCCGGGAGTGGCGCATGTTGTGGCGGTTGGCAGCGGTAAGGGCGGAGTTGGGAAGACCACGGTCGCGGTGAACCTGTCTGTAGCGCTGAGCAAGCTGGGATATAAGGTCGGGTTGATTGATGCCGATATCTATGGGCCGAATGTGCCGATGATGCTGGGCGTGACGCGGCAGCCGAATATCGTCGGCGATAATCGGATCGAGCCGATTGAGTCGCATGGGGTGAAGTTCATCTCGGTGGGGCTGATCTCGCCGGGCGATAAGCCGATGGTGATGCGTGGGCCGATGCTGCACCAGATCATCCGCCAGTTTTTGCAGCAGGTGGAGTGGGGCGAGCTGGATTTCCTGATCGTTGACCTGCCTCCGGGAACCGGGGATGTGGTGATCTCGCTGGTGCAGACTGTGCCGTTGACCGGCGCGGTGGTGGTCTCGACGCCGAGCGATGTGAGTTTGCAGGATGCGCGCAAGGTGCTTGAGATGTTCCACCAGGTGAAGGTGGAGGTGATTGGGATCGTTGAGAACATGAGCCACTTCACTTGCCCGCATTGCCAGCAGGTAGTCGATATCTTCTCGAGTGGCGGCGCGGAGCGGACGGCGGAGCAGTTTGGGTTGGAGTTTCTGGGATCGCTGGAGCTGGATCCGTCGATCCGCAAGGGGGGCGATTCGGGGATGCCGGTGTCGGTTGCTGGGCCGGACTCGGAGATTGCTGCCGGATTCTATGAGATTGCACGCAAGGTTGCGGCTGGAGCGATCGAGATCGCCGGGCGCAGCGAGGATGTGCTGGAGATTTCGTAGAGGCCCGCTGCGCGCGGGGCGGGCACTTGGTGCCGTGTGATCCGCTTCGCGGTGGTGCTCCCGATGGTCGCAACAGAAGACTGTGCCGACCATCGGGAGGGCCACGCGAAGCGGTATACAGCACGGTGCCCCGCGTAGTGCGCTTTTTGTCTTAATGAATTGGGCTTGACGGCTGGAGTATCTTTAAATCTGAGTGGAATGCTGTGCAGGTTTGACGATCGGAGGGGTCTGACGATGGCGGAGGCGGTGCGCTGTACGGCGCGTCAGAGAACGATCATGACGGCGATCATCGAGAGCTATATCGCGACCGGCGAGCCGGTCGGCTCAGCTACGATTGCGCGGCTTCAGGTCGGCTCGGCCATTGCGCCTGTGTCGGGGATGGCTGGTCTATCGGCGGCGACGATTCGCAATGAGATGGCGGAGCTGGCGGAGGCGGGGATGCTGGAGCAGCCGCATACCTCGGCTGGCCGGATTCCAACGGCGCGCGCGTTTCGCATGTATGTCGAGGAGCTAAGCGGCGGCGAGCAGCCAAGGGTCGCGGCGGCGCGGTTGTCACAGAGCTCGAAGTCGCAGATCGATTCGAACTTCATAGGATTGGCGGGCACGCAGGCCGTGTTGCAACGGACTTCGCATGTGCTGGCAACGCTGTCGAGCGGTGTGGGTGTTGCTATCGCCACGGCGGCAGAGACCGATGCGCTCGAGCATGTGCACTTTTCGCGGCTGGCTGAATCGCGGGTGCTGGCGGTTGTGGTGACGAAGTCCGGGATGGTGCGGGATCGTGTGCTGGCGCTCGATCGGGATCTTTCGCTGCGTGAACTGGAGACGGCGGCGAACTTCCTGAACGAGAACTTCCGTGGCTGGAGCGTCGAGCGGGTGCGGGCAGAGATTGGGCGGCTGGTTGAGCGGGAGCGGAGCGAGTACCAGATTCTGCTGGCGCAGGTGCAGCAGCTTTGGGCGCGCGCTGTGCCTGAGGTGGCTGGATTCCATGGGCAGGTGCAGGCGGTGTATGTGGAAGGCGTCGCTAACCTGATCTCGAACGACGGGATGGGAAGCCAGCAGGACGCGGCGCGGCTGCGCGAGGTGCTGGCGGCGCTTGAGGAGAAGCAGCGGCTGGTCGAACTGCTGAATGCGTATATTGATGCGCGGCAGGAGTCGGTGCGGGTGGTCTTCGATCTGGATGAGCATGCGCCGGAGATGGCGGGGCTGGTGCTGATTGCGGCGCCTGCAAGGATGGGCGGAGAGAGCCGCGGGACGGTCGGCGTGATCGGGCCGAAGCGGATGCACTACGAGAATACGATGAATGCGGTGAGCTATATCTCGCGTGTGTTTGACCGCATGCTGCATCCGAGTGGGTGAGTTCAAGTGATTGAAACGAAGCGGATTGGGAGGCGGTCAGGAAGACGCGAGATGGGTGTTCAAGATGGGAGATCCAGCGGTGCCGAAGCAACGGAGCAGTTGGGATAAGGTCGCGAGTTGGGCAGGAATCAGTAACAATAGACAAAACGACACAGAATCGAGTGAGGCAAGAATGCAGGACGAAGCAGCAGGACGGAGCGGCGAGGATTTTTACACGGGTTCAGAGGCGGGCGCGCGGATGGTCGAAGAGGCCGGGGAAGAGCGGCGCGCGGATGGAAATGAGGAGCGTGGTGCGGCTGTTGAGAGCGCCGGCGCGCAGCAGGAGCTGGCGCAGCTTCGCGGTGAGAAAGACCAGTTGCTGGACCGGCTGGCACGGCTGCAGGCGGAGTTCGACAACGCCCGCAAGCGCGAGGCCAAGGAGCGGACGGACGCGCGGGAGTACACGATCGGCAATACGGTCGAGCCGTTTCTCGGGGTGATGGACAATTTTCAGTTGGCGTTGAAGGCTCAGGGATCTGCAGATCAGCTGCGCACAGGTGTGGAGCTCATTCTGAAGCAGATGGAAGAGGCGCTGAAGGGGCTGCAGGTGGTAGCCGTCGAAACCGTCGGGACGCAGTTCGATCCGCGCGTCCATGAGGCGCTGGGAAGCATCGAAACAGCAGAGTTTCCCGATCACCAGGTGCTCGAAGAGATTCGCCGCGGCTATAAGATTCGCGAGAAGCTGCTGCGGCCCGCGCTGGTGCGGATCGCTTCGAATCCGGCGCAGGTGTCGGCTTAGCGAGTTGAGCACGTTTGAATTGGAAGTGAGATCGAAGAGATGAGTGCGACGGCAAACGTGACGAAGATTGACTTCTACGAAGTATTGAGTGTTTCTCGAGACGCCTCCGACCAGGAGTTGAAGACGGCGTATCGCAAACTGGCCATGCAACATCACCCGGATCGGAACCCGGATAATCCGGAGGCCGAGGAGAAGTTCAAGTCCTGCAGCGAAGCCTATTCGGTGCTGAGCGATCCGGAGAAGCGCGCGGCGTATGACCGGTATGGGCATGCGGCGTTCTCGGGTGGCGGCGGTGGCGGTAATCCGTTCCAGGGTGGCAGCCCGTTCGGTGGGCAGGATGTCGGGGATATCTTCGGCGATCTGTTCGGCGAGATGTTCAACATGGGCGGCGGCGGCCAGAGGAAGGCCTCGCGGGTGCAGCGTGGGCGCGATCTTCGCTTCGACATGACGCTCGAGTTTGAAGAAGCGGTCTTCGGCAAGGAGAAGGAGATCACCATCCGGCGGATGGAGGTCTGCGTCGAGTGCAAGGGATCGGGAGCGGCGCGGGGTAAGACGCCGGTTGTCTGCTCGCAGTGCAAGGGCGCGGGGCAGATGCGCTTTCAGCAGGGCTTCTTCTCGGTGGCGCGGACGTGTCCGCGATGCAGTGGTACGGGCTCGACGATCACCGATCCGTGCACGGTTTGCCGGGGCGAAACAAGGGTGCAGAAGGAACACAGCTTGCTGGTCAAGGTGCCGTCCGGTGTTGAGCAGGATACGCGGATACGCTACCAGGGTGAGGGCGAGGCGGGATTGCATGGTGGTCCTGCGGGCGACCTTTACGTGGTGTTGAACGTGAAGCCGCACAAGTTCTTCGAACGCGAGGGGGATGATCTGCATTGCGCGATTCCGATCTCGTTTCCGCAGGCGGCTTTGGGCACGGAGTTGGAGATCCAGACGCTTGAGGGTCCGGCCACGATCAAGGTTCCTGAAGGAACGCAGAGCGGGAAAGAGTTCCGGCTGCGTGGCAAGGGTGTGCCGCACTTGAATGAGAGTGGTAAGGGCGACCTGATCGTTGAGATTCGCGTGGCTACGCCGGGCAAGCTGAGCAAGACGCAGCGGGACCTGCTGAAGCAGTTGAGCGAGACGATGACGATCGAGAATATTCCGGCGTCGAGGAGCTTGTTCTCAAAGGTTAAGGACATCTTCAGCTAGAAGCGGTAGTGAGAGCGTAGAAACGTGGAGCGGCGATTGAATTCGCTGCTCCACGTTTTTGTTTTGAGCCGCTGATTTTGGATGGTGTGGCTAATGCTCAAGCCAGGACTTCATCGCGGATTTGTGGATTATCTGTGCTGCTTGCCGACGCGTTCGATCATCGACGGAGGCTCGCGGAGGGCGCTTGCGTTGTAGGCCTGGGTGCGCGAGGGTTTGGTGTGTGGTTGAGCGCTGGAGCCGAGGTGGGCTGCGGCTGATAAGGAGTGGCTACCGTTTTCTGCGGGCGGAATGGACGCTGGGTAGAGGCCTACGAAGGCGCGGGCGGATTCGCTGCCGGATGATCCGTGCGCGGAATAACTGGAGTTTGTCGAGGAGGAACTGACGGCGCTCATGCGATCGCCGTGCTTGCTGGGTTCGCCGATTGAGGCCTGTGCGTGTGGTGTGGACTGGCTTTGGGACGGATTCTGTTTTTGTTTCTGGACCATGTAGATTCCTCCGTTTCCTAAAGCCTTGGACGCGGAGGGGTGAGCGGATGTTGTCCTGTTTCTAGCGAGCGGTAAGCTGGCTGGAGGCGATGGCGATCGCTGCGATCGCGGCGGTTTCTGCGCGTAAAATGCGCGGGCCGAGCGTGACGTGTTGCCAGTTGTGTGCGGTGAAGAGGGCCATCTCTTCAGGGGTCCAGCCGCCTTCGGGGCCGATTGCCATTGCGTGGGTGATGGTCAGGTCAGGGGGCAACGGGGCTGGGTTCGCGAGGGCTGCGGCGAGGGTAAGTTGTTGCTCGGTCTCGCTGAGCAGGATGCGGGTGGTGGCGGTCTCGCGTTCCAGGGCGGCTTTGAGTGGGGTGGGATCCGCGATCTCAGGGATGTCGGTGCGGCGGGATTGCTTGGCGGCTTCGAGGGCGATGCGGCGCCAGCGCTCAACGCGCTTCTCTGCGGCTTGGGCGAGGTGCTTCTCGGTGCGGCGGGCGAGGATCGGCGTGATGCGGGCGATGCCTAACTCGGTCGCCTTCTCGATGGCCCATTCGAGGTGGTCGAACTTGAAGATGGCGAGGAGAAGATGGAGGGGAAGGGCGGAGTCGGACTCGAGCTCCTCGTGCAGGGTGAAGACGACCTGCGACTCGGTGGCACTGGTGATCTCGGCGCGATGGAGGAAGCCACCGGCGACGACGTCGTAGATCTGGCCGGGTTCGGCGCGTAGGACGCGGGCGAGATGGGTGGCTTGATCGCCTTTGAGGGTGGCGGTCGTGGCGGTCCAGGTGTCGGCGATGAAGCGGCGTCTCATAGGGATCAGGGATCAGGATCAGGGATTAAGGACAACGACAAGTACAACGGCAAAAACAAAAGCAGATCCTCCCGCTTCGCGGAAGGATGACAAGATTAAAACTAACAACTTTTAAGACAACCGCAACCGCAACCGCAACCGCAACCGCAACGGCAACTGCAACGGCAACGGCAACGGCAACTGCAACTGCAACTGCAACGGCAACGGCAACTGCAATCGCAACTGCAACTGCAAGAGGCAACTGCAACCGCAAGAGGCAACGGCAACTGCAACCGCAGAAGCAACTGCAACGCCGAGTGCAGGCAGGGGGCTAGGGTTTGGGGATAGGGAGGGTGATTGAGGGTTGGTGGTAGAAGGTCAAAGTGAGGGTGGCATCGGTGCGCTGGTCCCAGGCGGATTTGGGCATGGCGAACTGGAGGAGGACGGAGCCATCGGCGGTGTTGCCAGCGGGGATGGTGGTGTCGCGGAGGAGCGGGGAGCCGGTGATGGGCTTGAGGGCGGGGAAGGATTGGAAGACGGGGTCTAGATCCTGCTGCTGGAGGGGGGTGGTGTTGATCTCGCCGCCGGCGGTGTGGAGCGTGGCGGAGAAGCTGTCGAGGAAGAGCGGGATCAGCATGCGGTTGCGGATACGGACAGCGATCGCAACGTAGAGGGTGTCTTCCGAGCTGGCGGACTGGCCGATGATCTGGGTGCCGTTCTGGAAGCTGTTCTTGTTGAACACGGTGTGGGCGACGTAGGGGGTGACGCGGGTGATGGTGACGTCGGCGGTCTTGTGGGCGGTGGAGAAGTAGAAGACGGTCGTGGCGACGGCGAGGATCAGCGCGGCGAGCGTGATGGGGAGCGCGAGGTTGCGGCGGGCGGGTTGGGCAAAGCTGGGAACCGAGGTCAGGTCAGGCACAGCTCAAGGATATCCGTTTTTGAGGATAGATTGTCCTGCCGGACGGGCCCGCTGCGCGCGGGGCGGGCACTTCGTGCCGTGTGATCCGCTTCGCGGTGGTGCTCCCGATGGTCGCAACAGAAGATTGTGCCGACCAACGGGAGGGCCTCGCGAAGCCCAATACGTGTCACGAAGTGACCGCTGCCAGCGTAGGGCGCTTCTATGCTTCTTGAGCTCGTTTCTTTACGGCGTACTCCTCGAGGAGGACGACGACCAGGGCGGCGGTGGGGACGGCGACTAGCGCGCCGACGACGCCTGCCAGGGCAGAGCCTATGAGTAAGGCGACCAGGACGGTGAGGCCGCTGAGGTCGACGCTGGACTTCATGATGCGAGGGGTGATGAAGCCGTTCTCGACGTTGGCGTAGACGGCGTAGAAGATGACGACCTCGAGCAGGCGGCCCCAGGAGTCGAGCGAGGCGACGACGCAGACGAGGGTCATGCCGATGATGGCTCCGGCGACCGGGATGATATTGAGCAGACCCATGAGGACGCCGAGCAGGACGAAGTAACGGACGTGGAAGATGCCGAAGGCGACGGTGCTGGAGAGGCCGAGGATGGACATGAGCAGACCCTGGCCGAGGAGCCACTTGCTCATCTTGAGCTCGGCTTTGCGCAGGGTGGTGTCGAGGCGATGGCGGGCGGTGGTGGGGACGATGGAGAGGAAGAAGGAGTAGGCGTGCTCGCCCTCGAGCATGAAGTAGATGCAGAGGAAGAGGGCGGTGAGGACGTCGAAGATGTGGGCGAGCCAGTTGGGGAGGGCGGCGAAGAGGTAGCCAGCGGTGGCGGTGATGGCTCCCTGGAGGCGCTGGGCGATGGTGTCGAGGCCGAGCTTATCGGCCATGGGGATGTGCTTGATCTTGCCGACGAGTTGGGGGAGGCGCTGGGGCAGCTCGGTGAGGGCTTCGCGGAGGTCGCGCAGGACGGGCGGCAGGGCGAAGAAGAAGAAGAGGGCGAGCAGCAGGGCGACGCCGAGGAACATCAGGAGGATGCCGAGGCCGCGGTTGGGGTGCCACCCACGGATCTTCAGGCGGCAGATCCAGCCGACGATGGGCATGAGAACGACGGCGAAGAGAGCGCTGACGTAGAGAATCTCGAGCTCGCGGGTGAGCTTCCAGGCGAGGCCAAGGGCGATGAGGATCGCGAAGAAGAAGACGATGTTGGCGCGAGCGGTGGAGGGGGTTGGAGGCGTAGCGTTCGTCACGAGGATCGGCTTTTCGGGGTCAGTCATCATGTGGCCTCGGGACCTTTTTTGTTTTACTGGATTTTCTGGTTGGATGCGGGTGAGAGGTGGGCGGTCGCCTGCGAAACGTACACCCCCTTCCCCTCTATTTGTGTCAAAGTCTTCGAAACAGGCTAGTTAGGTGGGGACTTCTGTTTGCCTGCGGGTTCTGTTCCCGGGTACGTGGTCTGGACGGGGGTGGGTCTGTCAAGTTTTGGTGGACGGGTTCGTTGAACGGTCTACGTCCCACCCTTGACGATGGAGCTGTCAAGGATGGGGCACCCGGGCTGTTTGCCGGTCTCGCTTTGCCCGATGAAGGTTCAGGAGCGGTGGCGGAGGGTGGTGAGGAGGGCTTCGGCGGTCTCGTGGGGGGATTGGGCGGCGGTGTCGATGGTGTGGCGGGCGAGGCGGCGGTAGAGAGGCTGGCGCTCCAGGAAGCGGGCTTCGGCGCGGACGGGATCGGCCAGGTTCGGGCGATCGATGGCCTGGAGGACGCAGCGGTCGAAGAGGGTGGGGAAGGGAGCGTTGAGGAAGATGGTGACGGTGCCGGGGGTCTGCTCGAGGAGGAGACGGTTGGTGAGGATCTCGGGGGTGCCTCCGCCGAGGGCGAGGACGGTGTGGGCGTGACCGAGGGCGTTGACGAGGGCGCTCGATTCGAGGAGGCGGAAGTGGGCCTCGCCGTGGCGGGCGAAGATTTCGGCGACGGAGAGAGCGGCGCGGGCTTCGAGGTGGGCGTCGAGGTCGAGGAAGCTCCAGCCGAGACGGGCGGCGAGCAGGCGGCCGATGGTGCTCTTGCCCGCGCCCATGAAGCCGGTGAGGACGATGCGGCGAAGGGTGGCGGGGAGCTGGAGGGGAGCCTCGGGTTGGGGATCGGATTCGGCTTGGAGCGTCGGGACGGGGCGCATCGGGTGTCTCCTCTCCTATTGTAGGGAATAGGGGGTAGGGAATAGGAACAGCAACAGCAAAGGCAACAGCAAGAGCAACGGCGGCAAGAGCAAGAGCAAGAGCAACGGCAACGGCAACGACAAGAGCAGAAGCAGAAGCTAAAAGCAGGTCCTCCCGCTTCGCGGAAGGATGACAAGATTTTTTTGTTAGGCCGATTGACACGGCGGCCCGACAGGAAAACGGCAACAGCAACAGCAACGGCAACGGCAAGAGCAAGAACAACGGCAAGAGCAAGAGCAAGAACAACGGCAAGAACAACGGCAAGAGCAAGAGCAACGGCAACAGCAAGAGCAACGGCAACAGCAAGAACAACGGCAAGAGCAAGAGCAAGAGCAAGAGCAACGGCAACAGCAAGAACAACGGCAACAGCAAGAGCAACGGCAGAAGCGAGAAGCAGATCCTCCCGCTTCGCGGAAGGATGACAAGATTTTGGGCTCAGGTGAATCCGTTTGCTTCGGTAAATCCGTGTAGCTGAATACTCCTCATATGAATCCCCTGAAGTGCATCCTGAGTCCCCTGGAGTGCATCCTTGGGCCAATGTAAAAGCCGCAATCCCTGGGGGATTGCGGCTCGGAAGGTTCGGATGTTCTCTGAAGGGTTTTACGTTTCAGAGATGCACGCGAGAACACTGCCGGCCGCGCGAGGGCGCCAATAGCAGTAGGTAAATCGCGCGAACTGGAGGTTCATCAACATACTGGGATACGGTACACCCGCAGGAGGGAGTGCCGCAAGTTCCTTTTTTAAGATTCTTTCTGCTGCCTTCTAGTACCCAAGGGCAAAGAAGCGCCGTTTTGGGTCGGTTTTTATAGACAAGGATTAGCTGGCGGGTTCGGACTTGAGGCCGTTCGCGATCTTGTCCCAGAGGTCGGGGCTTGGATCTGCGTCGACCTCTGGTGAGTCGAAGAGACCCTTTGCGGCTTCCGCTATGCTGTTGAGATCGCTGACGAGGGCTGCGGAGTCGGGATTTTCCGTGAGAAAAGCCTGGAAGCGGGGGTCGTTCCAATCGCTTCCGCCGCCGAAGAAGTCCGGGAGACGCTCTTCGAACTCGGGGAGGGTCATTTTGCCGGTTGGCTGCTCTGCGGCGCTCGTTCCCAGGGGCTGATTGGAGTCATTCATCGGTTCACTCATTGATTCCTTCATCATCATTAGACGGCTTCCTTGACTGCGCCGGGCTGGACCAGCTGATCTGTCTGGCGAAGGAGCTCACGGAGCTTGAGACGGGCCTTGTGGAGCTGCGACTTGCTGTTTCCGGTGGAGCACTCGAGCATGGAGGCGATCTCGTTGTGTTCGAAGCCTTCGACGTCGTGGAGGACGAAGACCATGCGGTAGCCGGGCGGGAGCGAGGCGACGGCGCGCTCGAGGGCGACGCGGTCGACGGAGCCGGCGAGCATGGGATCGCGGCTGCCGAAGTCGCGCTTGGGCGCGTCTTCTTCTGAAGGATTGATGGTCTCTTCGAGCGAGACGAGGTTGAGGCCCTTCTTGCGCAGGTGCATCAGGACGAGGTTGACCGTGAGGCGATGCAGCCAGGTGGAGAAGGCCGATTCGCCGCGGAAGCTGTCGAGTTTGCGGAAGAGATGGAGGAAGGCTTCCTGGGTCATGTCTTCGGCTTCGGAGACGTTGCCGAGCATGCGCAGGGTGAGGGTGTAGACGCGGCGCTTGTGCAGGTTGTAGAGCTTGGAGAAGGCGTCGGGGTCGCCTGCCTTGGCGCGTTCGATGGCTTCGGCTTCACCGGCAATCGGAGGATTGCGTTTGAAGAGCCCTGAGTTTGGTTTGGCCGCCGGTGTTGGGGCGGTTACGGCTGGAGCAGCAACTTCTGCCAAAGTTTCCATATTCGAAGAGTCCTGCATCCGTTGATCTTACCCTTTCGGGAGTGGCGAGTTTGTTGGTGTTGAGGAGATGGCTCTTACTGCCACAGAACGGTTTGACGCGGGATGGGGTCGGGGGGTTGCCGAGGGTAGACGATGTCCTGCCGGACGGGCTCGCTACGCGCGGGGCGGTCACTTCGTGGTGTGTGATCCGCTTCGCGGTGGCTAATAGAAGATTGTGCCGACCAACGGGAGGAGCGATGCGAAGCGGTTACACACCACGAAGTGGTCGCCGCCCGCGCAGGGCGTTTTCTCGTTTCTACGAGCCGATGAAGCGGGCGTAGAGGCTGCGGGCGAGGGTGATGTCTGTCGTGCCCTGAATGACGGCGCGGCCATCGGCGAAGAGCGAGAGGGTGTAGGGGGCGCGCTCGAAGCGAAGCATCATGTCGTTGGAGCGGACGGATTGGATGTCGGCGTGGTCGGCGAGGCGGCGATGCAGGGCGGCGAGATCGACGGGGCGGTGATGCTCGTGGATTTGGACGGAGTTGCGGCCGCAGAGGGTGATGTGCGGGCGGCCGATTCCGGCGAGATGGGTGAACTCGCGTGCGCCGCAGACGGTGCAGTCGGGGTCGGGGCGAGCGGTGGAGATCTCGGAGCGGTCGCCTGTCCAGAGATCGAAGGACAAGAGTGAGCGGCGCATGAGGTGGGGCTGGTGGGTGAGGAACTTGAGGGTCTCGGTGACCTGAAACGAGGCAGCGAGATTGACGGCGGTGGAGAGGATGCCGGAGGTGTCGCAGGTCTCGACCGGGCCGGTGGGGGGCTTGGGGAAGATGCAGGCGAGGCAGGCGGTGGGTTCGGTTTGTTGGGCTGTGGGGGCCTGCGATTTGGGCAGGATGTTCATGGTTGCGGCGTAGGCGCCGATGGCGGCGGCGTAGATCCAGGGCTTGCCTTGCTGGACGGCGAAGTCGTTGAGGAGGTAGCGGGTCTCGAAGTTGTCGGTGGCGTCGAGGACGATGTCGGCGGGGTTAAGGAGGGCCGCGATGTTGGCGGGGACGAGATCGGCGATGTGGGGAAGGACGGTGATGGAGGAGTTGAAGAGGGCGATCTTGCGGCGGGCGGCTTCGGCTTTTGGGAGGGCTTCGAGGGCGTCGGCCTCGTCGAAGAGGACCTGGCGCTGGAGGTTGGAAGGCTCGACGAAGTCGCGGTCGATGAGGGTGAGGGTGCCGATGCCGGCGCGGGCGAGGAGGGAGGCGGAGGCGGCTCCGGTGGCTCCGCAGCCGACGATGGCGACGTGGGCCTGGGCGAGGAGCTGCTGGCCGTGGGCTCCGATGCCGGGGAAGAGGACCTGGCGGGAGTAGCGGTCGGCGTTGAAGCCGGTGCGGGGTTCGGCGGAGGGGGCTGGGGCGAGCGGGAGGGGCATAGGGAATGGATGAGTCGGAGGAGTCTGATGACTCTCAGGGTTGTGCGCCGCTCGTTTCTTTCAAGAAGAAGGCTGGTTTCTTTCAAGAAGAAAACGAGGTCGGGTGAAGGTGAGGAACCGGATGATCGAAAGGCGTCGGTTATCCGTAGTATAGAGAGGGTGGGGCGCGGGATCAGCGCAATCTTTTGCGAGTTTGCGTGTCTGACTAAGAAGCGACTCCGGATGCGGGATTTTGCATCCTACCCGGGAACGCATCAGGTTATAGTTTACGGCCACGCGGCTGGATTGGATCGACGCGGGGCGTCCCGCAGAAGAGAACGAGCCGCCGGATGCAATGGCGATCGCGTCTTATCGATAGAAGCCGTTTGGAGCTGGAAAAGGATCGGGTGGTAGTGCAGAGGCGTTTCGGGATGAGCAGGACGATGTGCGCGGGGCTGCCCTGGGTTGTGGGCGTGGGCCGCGGATTCCTCGTCGCTGGGGCGCTGGGGTGGGGAGTGGGGGCTTTGGCGCAGTCGAGCGCGACGCCTGGAACTCCTGCGACGCAGACGGGGACGCCGCTGGCTCCGGCTACGACCAAGGGGACGGCCTCGGCGAACGGAGCGACTGCGGTGGAGGCAACGAAGGTGGTCCCGCAGCAGGCCGCAACACAGAGTGTAGGCGGTGCGGCGAAGTCGCAGGGGACCTCGAATGTGACCAATGCGGCGACGGGCAAGCCGGTGGTGGGGACGCAGGAGCCGGTCGTGGCGCAGGAGTCGTCGCTGAAGACGACGGAGTGGCAGTGGCAGGGATTGCGGATCGATGCGATTCGCTTCGACGGAGTGACGTTTGCCGAGAACGATTCGATGGCTCGGTCGATTCGCGAGCAGGTGGGCAAGCCGCTCGATCCGCAGACGGTGCGGGAGAGTTTGCGCAAGCTGTATGGGACGGGGCGGTACCGGGATATCGGGGTGAGCGGGATCCGCAACGGAGATGCGGTGACGTTGATCTTTACCGGGGCGTCGCGCTATTACGTGGGGCGGGTCGAGATCTTCGGGGTGAAGAACGATCGGCTGTCGTCGCTGCTGGAGTATTCGACGAATTTGAATCCAGGCACGGCATTTACACCGACTGCGGTGAGCACCGCGGTGGACTTGATTCTGCAGACGCTGGCGCAGAACGGCTACTACCAGCCGGATGTGCAGGCGAAGACGACGGCAGACGATGTGAATCAGCAGATGAATGTGAGCTTCACGATCAGGATTGGGACGCAGGCTCGGATCGGCAAGGTGACGCTTGAAGGAACTGATGCGGGACTGACGATGGAAGAGTTCCGCAAGAAGGCGAAGCTGAAGCAGAAGCAGAAGGTGACGCGGGAGACGACGAGCAATGCGTTGAGCCGGCTGCGGAATGTGTATCAGAAGAAGGATCGGCTGGAGGCGACGGTGGCGCTTGAGAAGTCGACCTACGACGCGCCGACGAAGCATCTGGCCTACGACTTCAACGTCAACCAGGGGCCGGTGGTGAAGGTTTCGATTGAAGGGATCAAGGTTGCGACTTCGCGGGTGCACCTGCTGGTGCCGGTGTTTGAAGAGGGCACGGTCGATAACGACCTGCTGAACGAAGGGCTGTTCAATATTCGCGACTTCCTTCAGCGGCAGGGATACTTCGACGCGACGGCGACGTACAAGGTGGTGGGTGCGGGGACGGCGAACGAGAGCATCGTCTACTCGGTCGACAAGGGCAGCAAGCATAAGGTCGTCGCGGTGACGCTGCACGGCAACAAGTATTTTGAGACCGATCTCTTGCGGGAGCGGATGCAGGTGCAGAAGGCGGATGCTTATCTGCGTAGTGGACGGTACAGCAGCACGCTGCTGAGCGCGGATGTGAGCTCGATCGAATCGCTTTACCGCGCGAACGGATTCAGCAGTGCGAAGGTCACGACATCGGTCCAAGATGTGGATAAAGGGCCGAACGGAAAGCCGTTGAAGTTTGCTGCGATCCATGTCTCGTTGACGATCGATGAAGGGCCGCAGCAGAAGTTCGGATCGGTGACGCTGGTGGGGGTCGACGCGTCACGGATGAAGAGGTTGACGGGGCTTCTGAACGCGCAGTCAGGACAACCGTTCAGCCTGATTACACTGTCGGGCGACCGTGACTCAGTGCTGAGCTACTACCTGAGCAATGGCTTCGATCAAGCGCATATCGACATCAGGCAGAACAAAGACAGCGGCGACCCGAACCACACGGATGTGAGCCTGAATGTGACGGAAGGGCACCAGGTATTCATCAAGAACGTGCTGATCTCGGGGGACAATCGAACCAAGCTGAAGGTGATTCAGCAGGTGCTGAAGGTAAAGGCGGGCGATCCGCTGGACCAGACGGCGCTGCTTGAGACGCAACGGGCGCTCTACAACCTTGCGCTGTTCAACGAGGTGAACGCAGCGGTGCAGAACCCGACCGGCGAGGCCGCGCAGAAGAATGTGCTGGTGCAGTTGACCGAGGCCAAGCGATGGGATGTGACCTATGGCTTCGGCTTTGAGGTGTCTACGGGGACGCCGGCAACGGGGCAGATTTCGGAGGCATCGCGGATCCAGCTTGGTCTGCCCGCGGACGAGACCTATTCGCAGAGCGGCAAGGCGGGGGTGAGCCCTCGGGTCTCGCTCGATGTGTCGCGCATTAATTTGTTCGGAACGGACAAGTCGCTAACGCTGCATACGACGTATGGATTGCTTGAGACGGTGGCGACGCTGAGCTTCAATAATCCCCATCTGCTGGGAGACAAGAACCTAACGGGCACGCTCGCGGGTGGGTACTCGAATGTGCAGAATATTTCTACCTTTCAGTCGACGACGTCGCAGGCCGACTTCAGGGTGACGCAGAAGTTCCGACGGACGGACACGTTTATTTATGACTTTGAGTATCGGCGCGTGGCGGTGAATGCGGCGACGCTGCAGGTGTCGGCGAACCTGATTCCGCAACTGTCGGAGCCGGTGCGTGTAGGCGGGCCGGGGTTTACGTGGTTCCACGATACGCGGCAGCCGAGCCCGCTCGACGCGACGAAGGGATCGTATACGTCGGTATCGGAGTTCTATGCAGGATCGAAGTTCGGCTCGCAAGTGTCGTTCAATCGCGTCGATGCGACGAACTCCACGTATTACTCGTTTGGTAAGCGGAAGTATGTGTTCGCGCGGAACACGCGCATCGGCTACGAGAACGCTTATAGCGCCAATCCGAATGTAGGCAATACGGAGTGCCTGGGCGTGCTGCTGACGACGAATGCAAGCTGTAACGCGGTGCCGCTGCCGGAGCGGCTGTATGCGGGCGGGGCGACTTCGCATCGTGGGTTTGCGATTAATGGTGCGGGCCCGCGCGACCTGCAGACCGGGTTTCCGGTGGGCGGTTCGGCGGTGTTCATCAATAGTTTTGAGTTACGGCTTCCTTCGCCGACGCTTCCTCTGGTGGGCGACAATATCGGCTTTGTGGTCTTTCACGATATGGGGAACGTGTTTCAGAATGCGAGCCAGATGTTCCCCAGCTTCCTGCGCTTCCATCAACCCGAGGGACAGACGTGCGCGGTGGTTACGGGAAGCATCGGCACCTGTAACTTTAATTATTTCTCGCACGCGCTTGGAACGGGGGCGCGATACAAGACGCCGGTGGGTCCGATTCGTGTGGACTTTAGTTACAACCTCAACCCGCCGAAGTATCCGGTGATTTATGACTTCAACGGCAGCTCGCCGTATGAAGGACAGGCAAGCCATTTCAACTTCTTCTTCAGCATCGGACAGAGCTTCTAGTACGGCAGGATCTAGATGAAAGTTTGCAGGCACAATGCGGCGATTCAAGGCATCGGCATGGCGGCGGTGATGCTGCTGGCTGCAATGCCGGTGTGGTCGCAAGCCGCGCCTGCGCCTTCGAGTGTGCCGTCGAATGTACCGTCGGTGATCGTGCCGGGTGATTCGGCTGTGGCCAAACCTGCTGGGCCAGCGACGGCGCAGCAGGCAGCGCCGCAGGGTTCGATTGAGATCGATCGGGTTGTCGCTGTGGCGAACGGTGATCTGATCCTTGAGAGCGATGTGGATGAGGAGCGGCGGTTCGCGGCGTTTCAGCCGTACCGCAATCTCGAAGGAAACTTTTCGCGTGCGGACGCGATCGAGCGGCTGATCGATCGGTCGTTGATTCTTGAGCAGGCACGCGCACAGGCCGCTGGAGCGCCGATTACGGATGCCGACATCGATGCGGACCTGGTGGAGTTGCGGAAGGCAATCTTCGCGTGCAGGCCGTACAAGTGCGAGACCGAGGAGGGCTGGCTGAAGTTCCTCGCGGCAAATGGGTTTACGGATAAGGAGTTTCGCGAGCGCTGGCGCGATCGTATGGAGACGCTGCGTTTTATTGAGCAGCGGTTCCGCATGGGGATTCGCATCACGCCGCAGGAGATCTCGGATTACTACACGAAGACCTTGTCGCCACAGTATGCGAGTCGCCATGTGACGGCGCCGAAGCTGGACTCGATCCGCGAGCGCATCCAGGAGATTCTGTTGCAGGAGCAGGTGAGCAAGCTGCTGGCGGACTGGTTGACGGCGCTCCGCGCGTCGGGCGATGTGCGAATGGTGCGGGCAGGCGAGGTGACGCCTTGAGCGAGACTCCGTTGAACCTGCAGCGGCCGGAGGAAGAGCCGAAGAAGAGGCGTCACTGGGCGATTCGGTGGACGCATAGGACCGCGCTTGTATGTGGCTGGGCTGTGTTGAGTGTGGTGGTGCTGCTGAGTGTCGTGTTGGGTGGGTTGGCCTGGTATACGACGACGGCGGACTTTCAGCGGCGCGTGGGGAAAGAGGTTGTGAGCGTTCTGGAGAACGCTACGGGTGGGCGTGTCGAGCTGAAGCAGATGATGTTCAGCCTGCGGCATCTGGCCATTGAGGCCGACGGGCTGGTGATTCATGGGACGGAGGGCCCGGGAGAGGCACCGTATCTTTCGGCGGATCGCATTCTGGTGCGGGTGAAGATTACGAGCTTTCTCTCGCATACGGCGGGAGCGGGGTTGCAGTCGCATATTGGGCTGAACCTGCTGCGGGTGGAGCATCCGCAGGTTCACCTGATCGTCGATAAGGACGGCAAGACGAACCAGCCGGTGCCCAAGCATCCGAGCACGAGCACGACGCCGGTGCAGGATACGCTGCTTGATCTGAAGGCGACTGAGGTGCAGCTTGCGAATGGGGTGATTCTGCTGAACGACCGCGCGATTCCGTTCGATCTTTCGGCGCAGGATCTGCAGGCTGCGGTGAAGTACTTGTCGAAGACGGATCGGTATGGGGCGACGATCGATCTGAATGATCTGCGGACGAAGCTGGCGAAGAACGCGGAGATGCAGTCGAAGCTGCATCTTGAGGCGGAGCTTGGCCGGGATGTTGCGCAGGTGACGAAGCTCGACTTCACGACGGGCGAGAAGACGAAGCTGCTGGCATCGGCTTCGCTGACTCACTTCGCTGACCCGGAGTGGCAGGCTGCGGTGGATGGATCGATCGACCTGAAGCAGATTGCGCTGGCGGCGGGATTGGCAGGGCTGAACGCGGGCACGGCGGACTTCAATGTGCGCGGACATAACTGCATGGTCGCGCCTGCGGTGGCGCAGAAGCACCTGCCGTTCTGGCGGCGGCGTCATCCGAATGCGAAGCAGGAAGCGAAGCCGAGTGTGAAGGTGTTGCCGCCGGATCCGGATTGTGTGGCAGGGTATCTGCTGGTCGGCGAGATGAAGCTGCACAACGCCGGATATGAAGACGAGTATGTGCGGCTGCATGACATCAACGGCGGCGGACATCTGCGCATCACGCCGACGGATCTGCTGCTGACAACCTTGTCGGGATATCTGCCGGGCGGAGGCAGCGCGGAGGGCGATCTGCGGATCACGAACTGGCTGGGTGAGGTGCCGTCGAATACGACGACGAACTCGCCGACCACGCAGGCTGCAGCGAAGACGGCGAATCGGACGGCGGCGATGATGAATGCGCCTGCGCCGGTGGTTGGTTCGGTGGCGATCAGCAAGGTGCAACCGGCGCATGCATACCTGACGGCGACGACGAATAAGATTCCACTGCGGACGATCATGGATATTGTCGCGGTGAAGGGTTACGGGGATCTGGGCTTCGACACGTCGGTGAGTGGGCCGGTGAAGGCGGAGTGGGGAGGGCCTGCGACCGATATTGCGGACACGGTGCAGGTCGACGGGGATCTAAAATTCGCGCCGACCGGCGTGAAGCGACGCGGTGCGTTGAGTGATATTCCGGTGACGGGGCAGGCGCTTGCGCACTATGACGGCAAGACCGAAGTGGTGCGGATCCAGAGTATTCAGGGGCAGACGCCGGGGTCGAAGTTGACGGCGAGCGGCGTGCTGGGAGTGAACGTGGGGGATCCGCTGACGTCGTTGCACGTCGATCTGGCGGTGCGGGACCTGGGCGAGTATGACCAGCTACTGCAGACGCTGGGTTTCACCGCGAATGGAAAAACGGGAACAGCAGCGATTCCGGTGGTGTTGCATGGAGGGCTGGGGTTCCAGGGGTCGGCATCGGGGCCGATTGCGGATCTCGATCTGAAGGGCCATCTGCAAGGATCGCAGGTTGAAGTGAAGCTCGGATCGGCAGCCGATGTACAACTCGACTCGGTGATTGCGGATGGAGAGTATTCGATGTATGGCGGGCTGGCGGTGGCGAGTTCGACGATCAAGCGTGGCACGGCAGTGCTGAACGTGAGTGGCTCAGCCAAGCCGCGCAAGGTGGTGTCGCGCAGGCATGTGGTGACGTATGTGTGGGACGATGGCGTTGCGATCGACGCGAGCGTGCAACTCGCCAATGCGCAGATGAACGATGTGCTGCAGCTTGCGGGGCAGCAGGGCAAGTATCCGGTGACCGGCACGTTAAATCTGAATGCCCATGTGGCGGGAGCGTTGAATACGTTGGGTGGCAGCGGTACGATCTCGCTTGCGAACGGCGTGGCGTATGGAGAGCCGTTCGAGCAGGTCAAGGTGGCCGCTACGGTACAGGGCAAAGATATTGAGGCGAGCAATATTCTGCTGCAACTGCACGGCATGCAGGTAACCGGCAGCAGCGGCTATAACCTGGCGAACGATCATGTGCGGGCACACATTCAGGGGAACAACCTGGTGCTTTCGAAGTTCGCCACGGTGCAGCGTCTGAATGTGCCGGTTGATGGCTCGCTCAGTGTGCTGGCCGACGCGAATGGAACGCTTCAACAGCCTGGGTTGAAGGCGACAGTCAAGCTGGTGAACGTGGTTGCCGATGGGCATCCGCTGGGTGAGCTTGCGGCTGATGTGCATAGCGAAGGGTCGCTGGTGTATCTGACGGCGGACTCAACGCTGGTGGGGGCGAAGCTCGCGGCCCGTGGGCAGATGCAGTTGACGGGCGACTACCAGACGCAGGCGAAGCTGACAATCTCTGGGCTCGATATCGGCAAGCCGCTCGATCTGTTTGCGCCGGGATCGATGAAGGCGACTTCGGCGATCGATGGGCAACTGACGGTGAGTGGGCCATTGAAGACGCCGTTGAAGCTGAACGGTCGAGCGGAGTTTGCGACCTTCGACGTGAAGGCGCAGGGGATCGAGCTGAAGGCGGCCGAGCCGTTGCGCGTCAGCCTGAGCAACGGCATTGCGACGGTGGAGCAGTTTCACATTACAGGTATTGATACGGACCTGCGCGCGAGCGGCACGGCGCAGGTGCTGGGTTCGAGCGATCCGAAGGGCGGCAAGCTGGGGCTGCGCGCCGTGGGCAGCATCAGCACATCGATTGCGCATACGCTCGATCCGGATATTCTTTCCACCGGCAAGATTGAGTTCGCAGTGGATGCGGGCGGCAAGGTGAAGAAGCCGGAGCTGACCGGCAATGTGAAGTTCGAGCATGTGAACGCAGCGATGAACGGAGTGCCGAACGGTCTGACGGACCTGAACGGGACGCTGGTCTTCAATGAGGATCGGCTTGAGGTGCAGACCCTGACGGCGACGACGGGTGGGGGCAAGCTCTCGATCGGCGGGTTCCTGACGTATCAGAATGGGCTTTATGCCGACCTGACCGCTACGGGTGATGTGGTCCGCGTTCGGCTCTATGGGCTGAGCGCGACGGCAAATTCGAGCCTGAGGCTGCAGGGTGGACCGCAGAATATCCTGCTGAGCGGCAATGTGCTGCTCACACGATTTGGCATCGGCCCGGACGTCGACTTTGCTGCCTTCTCTGGAAGCGGCGGCATCAGTGCGCCGCCCGATCCGAATGCGCCGACGAACAAGATCCGCCTCGATGTGCATGTGGTGAGCTCGCCGCAGCTCGACTTCCAGAACTCGTATGCGAAGCTTGCGGGGACGGTGAACCTGAATATTCGCGGGACTGCGGCGGAGCCGACGGTTCTAGGGCGAATCCAGATTACGGATGGCAGCGCGACGTTTGCGGGGACGAAGTATGAGCTGCAGCGGGGCGATATTTATTTCTCGAACCCGGTGCGGATCGATCCGGTGATTGATCTGGATGCGACGGCGACGGTGGAGACGTACGACATTACGGTGGGGCTGCATGGGACGGCTTCGAATTTGAAGCCGACATATCGCTCGGAGCCGCCGTTGAGCGAGGCGGATGTCTTCAACCTGCTGGCGCTGGGGCGCACGCAGGAGGAGGCGCAGCTCTACCAGGAGCAGCAGGTGCAGCAGGGAACTGACCCGACGACGAGTGCGCTGCTGGGAGGCGCCTTGAATGCGACGGTGAGCAGCCGTGTGCAGAAGCTGTTTGGCGTGGGGAGTGTGAAGATCGATCCGGCGTTTGTGGGGACGCTGGGGAATTCTTCCGCGAGAATTACAGTCCAGCAGCAGCTTTCGCAGCAGTTGACTCTGACCTATGCCACGAACGTGAACGAGACTGCGGAGCAGTTGATTCAGGTGCAGTACCAACTGAACCATGATGCTTCGATCGTGGCGACCCGCGATGAGACAGGCGTCTTCAGTATCGTGTACAAGATCAGGAAGCGGTACCGGTAAGCTTCTCCTGATGCAGGCCGGCATCCAGGGAAGCCGAGACCAGCATCTGATTGTCTGTAGATTTTTATGTTTCCTCGATGCTGAGGCCGGAGGAAGTTATGGTTGTGAGAGATGGAGTTCGGACGGCGGGAATGGTCATCCTGGCGTCTATGCTTTCGGCGAGTGTTCCGGTCGCGATGACTGCGCAGAGTGCAGGCGGCGCGGCATCTGCGGCGGTGAGCCCGGGGGATGCGGAGATCCAGGCGGACGTGACCAAGGCGCTCGACAACAAGCGGTTTGCGGGCGTCAAGATTGCGGTGCAGAACGGGATCGTGACGCTGGACGGCACGGTCGACACCTATGCTGTGAAGGAAGATGCCGATAAGCGAGCTCACCACCGCAAGAACGTGCATGGAGTGGAGAACATGATCGCCGTCGCCGGGCCGACGGTCGAAGATGCAACGCTGCGAGACAAGCTGGCGGAGAAGCTTGCCTATGACCGGGTGGGCTATGGTACGACGGCGTTCAACGCGCTGACGATTGGGGTCCAGGATGGCGTTGTGACGCTGGGCGGCGTGGCGTATGGACCGGCTGACAAGGACTCCGCGTTGAGCCTGGTGGCGAACTACCCCGGGGTGAAGGATCTGGTGGACAACGTGGAAGTCGCGCCGGTGTCGCCGATGGATGATCGGATTCGGATTGCGGAGGCGCGTGCGATCTATGGGGCTCCGCAGTTGAATCGCTACTCGATGGACCCGGCCAAGCCGATTCGGATTACGGTGGTGAACGGGAAGGTGACTCTCTCGGGCGTGGTCGACAGCACTGGGGATAAAGAGGTTGCCGGGATTCGCGCGAATGGGGTTCCGGGCGTCTTTGCGGTTACGAATAATCTTGAGGTTGTGGGTTCGGCGAACAAATAGTCTGGTTGATTCGCGGAATTCAGCTTCCGATGCGAATGTCTTCTAAGATAGAAGATATGAGTTCGTTGGTTCGAAATACGGTTGCGACCCTTGAGATGATCAAGTGGGAGCACAGCATCTTCGCTCTTCCTTTCGCGCTGACCGGGGCGATGCTCGCGGCAGGGGGCTGGCCATCCGGCCGTGCGCTGCTGCTGATTGTGGTGTGCATGGTTTCGGCGCGGACTGCGGCGATGGCTTTCAATCGCTGGGCAGATGCAGATCTCGATCGCGACAATCCGCGTACGGCCATGCGGGCGATTCCGGCGGGGACGCTGAGCCGGAGTTTTGTCGGCGGTTTTGTTGTGGTCTCTTCGCTGATCTTTCTGGGTGCGGCTGCGCTGTTGAATCATCTGACGCTCGTGCTTGCACCGGTTGCGTTGGCGATTGTGCTTGCCTATAGCTATATGAAGCGGATCACGCGCTGGTCGCATCTCGTGCTGGGGCTGGCGCTGGGCGTGGCGCCTTCGGCGGCGTGGATTGCGGTGCGGGGAACGTACGATCCGCGCATCCTTGTGCTGACGTTCGCTGTGTTGCTTTGGGTGGGGGGCTTCGACGTGCTCTATGCGTGCCAGGACTTCGATCACGATCGCAAGGTTGGGTTGAACAGCGTGCCCCAGGCGTTCGGTATTTCGACAGCCTTCTGGATCGCACGGGTGATGCACTTTGGCATGCTGCTGGCGCTGGTTTGGCTGATTGAGCTGTTTGGCCTGGGACGGCTGGCGGATATCGGCGTCGTCGTCGTTGCGATCTTGCTCGTGTACGAGCACTCGCTTGTCTCGCCGAAGGATATTCGCCGGATGAATGCGGCGTTTTTCACGCTGAATGGCATCATCTCGGTGGTCTTTTTTGGATTTATAGCGGTCGATATTCTGGTGCGGAAGTAGACTTCGTCAAACGCGGAGCAAGAAAAAGGCCCACCAACTTTGGTGGGCCTTTTCTCTTCCAGTTCAAGGGCGGAGAGAGACTATGCGTGCTCGTGTTCGCGCTTGGTCTTCTCAGAGCGGCTGTTCACGGCGTCTTTCACGTTCTGTGCGGCGTTGGTGACGGTCTCGCGGATATTGTGCCCGGCCTGATGCGCGTCCGCCTTAACTTCCGAGTGGCGAACTTCTTCCTTTGCGCGAGCATCCTGTCCTACAGCCTTGGCGGCATCTTTCGTGTTGCCCCAGGCTTCTTTGGCCGCGCCCTTTACCTGGTCGGCTGCGCCAGAGTTGGCGAGTTTTTCGTTTCCGACGGCTTCACCGACGGACTGTTTGACCTTCCCCTTGACCTGATCGAACTTGCCTGCTGCGGTAGTGTTGTTCATGGTTCAACTCCATTCAGGAAGCGACTGCAACCTGCTTGTGTGGGAGGCGCGGCCCAGAGAGGTGTGCTGGGCCGCGGGTTAGCTGGTCGGACGATCGGGCCAGAGTGAGTTAGGACTGGGAACGTATTTCTTGCCCTGAACTAGCCGTGCCAAACGAAAACTGTCTGACTAAACTGCCTGACTAAAGCGCCCGTCTGCCCGACAGCAGATTGAAGATGAGAACGATGACCGCGAGAACGAGAAGAATGTGAATCCAGCCGCCCATGGTGTAGCTGCTGACGAGTCCGAGGACCCATAGAATGAAGAGGACAATAGTAATGGTCCAGAGCATAACGTACTTTCTCCTGTGCTCCTGGCAATCAAATCTGCAAGGGCTTGTCGTGCGGGCGTAACGCGTTTCATGTGGTATGAAGCCGGGGCAAAGAGCAAGGTTGCCAAAGAGCCAAGAATTTGCAGCGCATTACGTTTGGGAGATCGGTTTGGATCGCCAGATGGCGACGACTGACGATCAAGTTCAGTAGTTTTTCGACGGGAGCCGGGCTGGATGAAAGTTGCGATTCAAGGAGAGCTGGGCTCGAACAGCCATATGGCGGCGATCGAGATGCTGGGCGATGCGATTGAGATTGTGCCGTGCACGGTCTCGGCGGAGGTCTTCGAGCGGGTGCTCGATGGAAGTGTGGACGCGACGGTGCTGCCGATCGAGAACAGCCTGCATGGCTCGGTCGCTGAGCACTATGACCTGCTGCTGGCGCATCCGGTTCGCATTCTGCGTGAGAGCCTGCTGCGCATCCGCTTCAATCTGATCGCGATGCCCGGGGTTCAGCTGGGAGATCTGCGCCGGGTGCTGTCGCATCCCGTGGCGCTGGCGCAGTGCCGGCGGTTTCTGACGGAGCATCGCGAGCTCGAGGCGGTGCCGTTCTACGATACGGCCGGCAGCGTGAAGCATCTGATGGCTGCCGGGTTGCGCGATACGGCGGGGATTGCGCCGGAAATTGCGGCAACCCAGTATGGCGGAGAGATTCTGCTGCGGGGGCTTGAAGATCACACCCAGAACTTCACTCGATTTCACCTGATTGAGCGAACGGATCGTCCGGGAGATGGGTCATCGGGCGATATGTCGTCCGTGGGCGATCTCGCGTGCAACAAGATGAGCGTAGCGTTTTCGGTAGAGCACCGGCCCGGGACGCTGGTCGCGGCGCTGCAGGTGCTCGCTGACGCGGGTGTTGATCTCACGAAGATTGAATCGAGGCCGGTACCCGGTCGTCCGTGGGAGTATGTTTTCTATGTGGACGTGCGATTTGACCATTTTTCGCGTGCCGATGCGGCGCTGGCCGTACTTCGAGAGCATTGCGGGATGGTGAAGGAGCTCGGTCGGTATCGGGCGGCCTGATCCGGCTTGCACTGAGGTTGAGGGGGAGGGTTTCGATGGCGAGCTTCCCGAATCGGATAAATTTGCGATGGAGTCAGAACGAGGAGGTTTCCTGGTAACCGTCCGCGCGCGTACTCTTATGCCAATTAGGGCTGCATTCTGCGGTTTTGCGTCTTGTGGAGCGGTGGCCAGGGGGCAAGGCTTGAGAGGTGCGACTTTTCTTTTTCTGCTGCATCGAATAGCATGAAACTTGATAGAAGGACACTCAATGCCAAATGATTTCGTAAGCATCATCAGTCCGAGAGGTAGCGGCGAGCCTGCCGAAGATACTGCGAATGCAGGGGATCGCCGCCCGCTGCCGGTGCTTCCGGTACGAGATACGGTTCTTTTTCCCCATGCCGTGCTTCCCCTGACGGTCGGGCGCGATAGCTCGATTCAATTGATTCAATCGCTCGGTGAGGGCAAGACCATCCTGGTGGTGGCTCAGCGCGACGCCCGGCAGGATACTCCTACGGGAACCGATCTCTACTCGGTGGGCACCCGTGCGACCGTCCACAAAGTCGTGAAAATGCCGAACCAGAGCCTGTTTGTCTTCACGGAAGGCACGGAGCGCGTGCGGCTGGGCGAGTTCAACCAGCTTGTCCCGTTCATGACCGCCGAGTATGAACCGGTTCCTGAAGGCGATACCGCCATCACGCCCGAGACCGAGGCGCTGCAGCGCAACGTGGTCAGCCAGTTCCAGCAGATTGTCACCTCGTCGCCGACGCTCTCGGATGATCTCCAGACCATCGCGATCAATATCGATGAGCCGGGCCGTCTGGCGGACTTTATCGCCTCCTCGCTGCCGTTTTTGACGACGACGGACAAGCAGGAGCTGCTTGAGACCTCCGATGTGAATGCGCGCATGGAGCGGATCAACAAGCACCTTGCCAAGGAGCTTGAGGTTCAGCAGCTTCGCAACAATATCCAGACTGAAGTGCAGGATTCGGTGCAGCAGTCGCAGCGCGACTATTATCTGCGTGAACAGCTCAAGGCTATTCAGAAGGAGTTGGGCGATCTCGACGACTCGCAGAAGGATATCGCCGAGCTGAAGGAGAAGATTGAAGCCGCCGGGATGCCGGAGGAGACGAAGAAGGATGCCCTCAAGGATCTGGCTCGTCTCTCGCGGATGAGCCCGATGGCTGCCGACTACTCGCTGACACGCAATTACATCGAGTGGCTTGCAGTGCTGCCGTGGGCGAAGTCTTCGGCGGGCGAGATCGACATTCTGAAGGCGAAGGAGTACCTCGACGAGGATCACTACGGGCTGCAGAAGGTGAAGGATCGCATTCTGGATTACCTCTCCGTGCGCCGCTTGAAGCCGGATATGAAGGGGCCTATCCTGTGCTTTGTCGGGCCTCCGGGTGTGGGTAAGACCTCGCTGGGCCGCAGTATCGCGCGGGCGCTGGGACGTAAGTTCTCGCGCATCTCGCTGGGCGGCATGCACGATGAGGCCGAGATTCGCGGGCATCGCCGGACGTACATCGGCGCACTGCCGGGGCAGATCATCCAGAACCTGAAGCGGGTTGAGACCAACGATCCTGTGTTCATGCTGGACGAGATCGACAAGCTGGGCCGCGACTTCCGTGGCGATCCGGCGAGCGCGCTACTGGAGACGCTTGATCCGGAGCAGAACAACACGTTCCGGGATAACTATCTTGACCAGCCGTTCGATCTGTCGAAGGTGCTGTTCATCTGCACGGCGAACCAGTTGGATCCGATTCCGGCTCCGCTGCTGGACCGTATGGAGATCATTGAACTGACCGGGTACACGGAGGAGGAGAAGGTGCAGATTGCCTTCAAGTACCTCATCCCGCGGCAGACCAAGGAGAACGGCATTACTCCGGAGATGATCGAGTTTACGGACGAGAGCGTTCACCTGATTACGCGCCACTACACGCGTGAGGCCGGGGTTCGTAAGTTCGAGCAGCAGATTGGGACTGTGTGCCGGAAGCTGGCGCGCAAGATCGCTGAAGGCCGGACGGAAAAGCTGGTGATCACGCCTGAGATCGTGCATGAGTTCCTGGGCGGGATCAAGGTTCGGGTTGACACCGAGATCGCCGAGCGCACCAAGCGTGCCGGTGTGGTGGTCGGGCTTGCCTGGACGCCTGCCGGTGGCGACATCCTCTTCATCGAAGCGAACAAGATGAAGGGCAAGGGCGGCTTCAACATCACGGGGCAGATTGGCGATGTGATGAAGGAGAGTATGCAGGCGGCGCTGACGTGGGTTCGTTCGAACGCGGCTTCGCTCGGGCTCGACGAGGACTTTACCAAGGATGTCGATCTGCACATCCACGTCCCGGCGGGCGCGATTCCGAAGGATGGTCCTTCGGCGGGTGTGACGATGGCTACGGCTCTTGTCTCGCTGCTGACGGATGTGCCGGTGCGGCCGCTGACCGCGATGACGGGCGAGATTACGCTGAGCGGGAACGTTCTTCCGGTCGGCGGAATCAAGGAGAAGTTCCTCGCCGCCAAGCGGGCCGGGGTTCGCGACGTGATCCTGCCGATCGAGTGCAAGCAGCAGGTGGATGAGGACCTGACGGCCGAGCAGATCGCAGGGATCAATATCCACTACGCCAGCCGCATCGAGGACGTGCTCGACGTAGCGCTGCCGAAGACGGCGATCGAAGCGGTGATCGACGAGGCGGTTCGCGAAGAGGTCTTGCACGCGACGGCGTAACTTGGAACGAAAACACGGCAAAGGGCGGCGGGAGAGTTTCTCCCGCCGCCTTCGTCTTTAATGGCTGCTCTGGACTCTTGGGTCGATCGCATTATCGGCGGTACCGCCTCGTCCGCAACTCGACTCGGTGCGATTGTCAGGAGGGATGCGCCTTACATATACAAAGGGGTCGGGGGGCTGCGTCATGGGTGGGCCATTTACTCTGGAAGAGATGCAGATCGATCTGCTTTACTTCGGCATATTGAAAGACCTTCTGGGGTGTGAGCGCGACAAGCTCGAGTTGCCTTCGGGGTCTCGGGTGGAAGATGTGCTTCGCCTTCTCCGCGCGCGCGCGTCTAACTCTTTGACTGCAGGCCAAAGCGGTGTCTGGAGCGCTCTGGCCGTGGCGGTGAATCGCGAGTACGCAGGAGCATCGACGGAGTTGGCGGACGGGGATGAGCTGGCTCTACTGCCTCCGGTCAGCGGGGGGGCGGGCTGGCACGGCGAGGTTCGCGGAGAGGGAAGAGGCGCAAACGGATGAAGGTGGAGTTCTTCAGTGCGGCCATTCCAGCGGACGATCTGGTTCGCGAGGTGAAGGCCGGGGAGGATGGCGCGGTCGTCATCTTCGACGGGATCGTGCGAAACAATACGCGTGGCCGGCAGACGCTCTTTCTCGACTACGAAGCGTACGAGGAGATGGCGCTGGCGCAGATGCGGGCGCTCACGGAAGAGGCGTGTGCAAAGTTCGGCGTGCGGGATGTTGTGCTGGTGCACCGGCTGGGCAAGCTCGAGATTGGGGAGACGAGTGTGTTGATTGTGGTGGCGTCGGCCCACCGGGGGGCTGCGTTCGACGCCTGCCGGTGGCTGATCGACACGCTCAAGAAGACGGTGCCGATCTGGAAGAAAGAACACTTCGTTGATGGTGCGGTGTGGGCGGATGGAGAGGCGTTTCCCGTGGAGATTGCTGTTGCTTCGGCGCCGTCGGGAACGGTGGTACAGGGCGCACGCGAATGAGATCCGCTGGTCTTTTCTTTGTGTTTCTGGGCGTTCTGTGCGGGAGCGATTCGCTGGCGCAGGCACCGATCGAGCGGAGGGTGCCGGAGACTACGTTGAAGGTGCAGACCCGCCTGGTGGGGGTGGCGGTGAATGTGGTGGATGAGCATGGGGCTCCGGTTGGTGGATTGACGATCGATGATTTTCTGCTCGCCGAGGATGGGAAGGCGCAGAAGATTGCGGTGTTTGAGCGGGAGTCGACTGCGCCGCTGTCGATCGTGATGGCGATCGATGGGAGTGAAAGCGTGCTGCGGGATGAGAACCTCGAGCGGAATGCGGCGAAGCACTTTGTGAAGGCGCTGGTGCGGCCGCAGGATGAGGTCGACGTGATGGAGTTCTCCGACACCGTGCGGGAGATCGTCTCGTTTACGAATGATGTGAAGCGGATCGATGCGGGGCTGGGGGATCTGCGACGCGGTGACGCGACGGCGCTCTACGACGCTATCTATCTGGCTTCAGAGCGGTTAGGGGAGTCGCATCCGGGGGCTTCGGCGGAGCGGCGGCGGGTTGTGGTGCTGATTACGGATGGCGGCGATACGGTCAAAGGGCAGCGGTATATGCAGGCGCTTGAAGAGGCGCAGCGGGTTGGGGCGATGGTGTATTCGCTGATTATTGTGCCGGTCTGGGCGGATGCGGGCAGAGATACGGGCGGCGAGCATGCGCTGATCCAGATGGCTGACGATACGGGCGGGAAGTACTACTATGTGACTGAGCCGAA
>Ga0302314_10001169_pt1 | contig 49095 bp, 42 predicted proteins | sample III_Palsa_N2_3_FD_200533 | JGI IMG/M metagenome (GOLD analysis project Ga0302314, IMG submission 200533) | Peat permafrost microbial communities from Stordalen Mire near Abisko, Sweden - III_Palsa_N2_3 | ecosystem: Environmental > Terrestrial > Soil > Palsa > Peat permafrost | place: Sweden... | reverse complement strand
TTGCGCAGGGTGGCCGTGGTGACGGACTTGTTCGTACGGGCAGTACTCAAGAGGAGGAGCCTCAATGCGTGATCGCAGCGCAAAATGGCGCGGGCGCAGTATAACCGCCTGCCGTCAAGGGTGCTTTGGCCGTGCTCAGAGCGCCGGCATCCGCCGGGCCAGCCGATATTCGTGCATCAGGCGCGCCACCAGCTCGGCCGCCGGCTGCGGGCGCACCAGGCCAGCGGCTTGCCCGCACCATTCGGACAGCAGATCGCCGCGCCCGGCAGCCGCTGCGGCCCGGCGCAACGGCGCGGTGAGCGCATTCAGCACTGGATACGGCAACCCCTGCGCCGCTTCCGGCATGGCTTCGACGAAGCGGTTGCGCAGACCTCGGGCGGCACGCCCGGAGAAACCCCGGATGGTGGTGACCTGGTGTTCCTCGACCCGGGGCAGATCCTGCTTCCACGCCTCGGCCGCCGAAGATTCCGGGCAGGTGAGGAAAGCGGTCCCCAGCTGGCTGGCCGCCGCACCGAGAATTTCCGCCGCCAGCATGCCGCGGCCGTCCATGATGCCGCCGGCGGCGATCACTGGAACATCCCCCAGCGCGCGCGCGGTGAGTGGCAGCAGGGCGAACAGGCCAATCATGGCGTCCTCTGCATCGTGCAGGAAGGTGCCGCGATGGCCACCGGCCTCGGCACCCTGCACACAGACGGCATCCGCGCCGCCTTCGACCCAGGCGCGCGCCTCGGCCACGGTGGTGGCGGTGCCGATCACGTAAATGTCGCGCTGGCGCAGCTCGTGCAACTGCGCCGGGCTGATCACGCCAAATGCAAAACTCGCCACCGCAGGGCGCGCCTCGCACAAGGCAGCAAACTGATCGGAGAAACGCGGCGCCCAGCGCGCCGGCAGGCTGGTACGGACATCGAGACTTTCCTGCGCCATCAGCGCATCGAGCTGCTCGCGTGCCTTCGCCACCGACACCATGTCGGCTTCGAATTCATCCGGCAGCACGAATAGACCGATCGCGTAAGGCTTGTCGCCGAGTGCGCGGATCTGCGCCGCCTGATCGAGGATCGCCTGCGGTTCCAGATAACCGGCACCGAGCGAACCCAGTCCACCCGCATTCGATACAGCCGCCACCAGGGCTGGTGGCGTCGAACCGGACATCGGCGCCTGGATCAGCGGATGCTCGATGCCGAGGCGACTGGCGAAGGGCGAGTTCATGCGTGATGGCCTGCAACGGATGGATGCCAAGTATCCGCTGTCGCCAGGTCTGGAAGAAGTGAAGCGGTGCCGTCTGGCGGATCGCCGCCGTAGCGACGCCTCCGCCAGTGGCCATGGGACTTCTCAGCCGCCGGAGCTCATCGCACCGTCGTCTTTCTTCATCGAGTCTTTCTTCATCGCATCGGACTTCATGGCAGCGGGCTTCATGGCGTCCTTGTGCATCATGTTCGACTTCGATGCGTCCATCTTCATCGAGCCGGACTTCATTGCATCAGATTTCATGGGCGCCTTCTGCATGGCGTCGTGCGACATCGCCGTGCTGGCACTGGCGGGCATCGCGTCCTGGGCAAATACGGCCGTGGTGGCAAGACCGCAGCTCAGGGCAGTAACGAGAAGAAAAGCAACGCGTGCGTTCATCGGAGTGATCCTTGAAAAAAAGGGAAGAGGACGCTGATGCCGTCCCCGCCGATTCATTCGCCGCCCGTCTGCCGACGGTTACATCGTGCGGGCCTAGCTACCGCCCAGCCCGGCCACGATGTTCACCGTGATCGCGATGATGAACACGTTGAAAAAGAATGCGATCACGCTGTGCAACAAGGCCACGCGACGCAGGTAACGGCTGGTGATCTGCACGTCGGAGACCTGGAACGTCATGCCGATCACGATCGCGAAATAGGCGAAGTCCCAGTAATCCGGCTCCGCCGTGTCGGGGAAATCCAGCCCGGAATGCTTGTCGCCAAAATCACCGTAGAAGCCGTGCGCGTAGTGGATCGCGAACATGGTGTTGAGGAACAGCCAGCTCAGCACCACGCTAAGCGCACCGACCCCTATCGCCAGCGCACCGCCCGCCTTGGCCGCATGCAACTCATTGCTCAACGCCACCAGCACCACGGTCGTCAGCACCACGCCGCTCCACAGAATGCCCCAACGCCCGGTGTCTTGCGCCTGCGCCTGGGTGCGCATACTCGCCGGCGAAGCCTGGTTGAACATCCGCGCCAGAATGGACAAAAACACCAGGGCACCCAGGTCGAACCCCAGCAATACCGCGATGGTTGGCCGTAGTCCACTTGCCACCAGCACCGCGCTGGTGATGATGAAGATCGTCAATGACACGATCATTCGCGGCCGGACTTTCATGAAATGAAATGGCCGCCAGCGGCGTTTCCCGGGCCGGGACTGCGCAGCTACGTTTGCATCATCGGATGGGGATGCGTTGTTCATGCGCACCGCCGCGTCGACGCCACGATCGGCAACACCGTCATGGTGGCTATGGATGGATCAACACAATGAAGCACGGAGCCTCCGGGAGGTCCGGCACAACGGCCGGCAACGCGGCGATGATAGCGGGAGTTTCAACGGCACAAATCCCGATACTCCGGATGCCGCGTGATCCATGCCGAGGCATAAGAACAGGCCGGCACCACCTTCCAGCCTTCGGCACGCGCCGCATCCATGGACGCCTGCACCAGCGCCGATGCGATGCCGCGTCCGCCCACTCCACTCGGCACCCCGGTGTGGGTGATCGTCAGCACGTCGCTCGCCAGGGTGTAGTCGAGTTCGCAATGCACGCCGTCCACCTGCGTTTCAAAGCGACGCGCGGCGCGATCGTGATGAATGACAAACGACATGCGACCTCCAGCCCGGATGTGACAAGCGCCAAGCATACGGCCTGACGGCGCTAATCGGGGATGAAGCCGAATCGCTGATCCCTTCGCGCGGCCTGCATGAACCGGTCGTCACACTGACTGCTTGCCCACCACTGCCCAACAGGAGAATCCCATGAAGAAATCCGCAACCGCCCACTGGTCCGGCGGTATCAAGGATGGTCAAGGCAGCATCTCGACCGAAACCGGTGCGCTGCGCGAGGCGCCGTATGGCTTCAAGTCCCGCTTCGAGGATGGCCCCGGCACCAATCCGGAGGAATTGATCGCCGCCGCCCATGCCGGCTGCTATTCGATGGCGCTCTCGCTCGGGCTCGGCAATGCCGGGCTCACCGCCGACAGCATCGATACCAAGGCGGTGGTGACGCTGGACAAGGATGGCGACGGCTTTTCGATCACGGCCGTGCACCTCACCTGCAAGGCCAAGGTGCCCGGTACGGACGCGGACACGTTCGCGAAGATTGCGCAGGCGACCAAGGAAGGCTGTCCCGTCTCCAAGGTGCTCAAGGCCACCATCACACTGGATGCCACGCTGGCCGCGTGAAACCCCATATCGGCGGCATCGGCGTGGCACCACGTTAGACTTGCTGCATGCCCTCGCCGCCGAGTTTCCTCACCCGTATCGCCCGCGAACCGATCCGCCCGATCCGTGCCGCGATCCGGCATTGGGTGCTCAGCGCCTTCCCGCGCGCCCAAACCGGCAGCATCGATTACGACCATCCACACGGCGACCCGGGCCTGTTCGGGCCGGACAGCGCGACCTGGCGCGTGCACTCGGATTTCCCCGGCATGCTGGCCGGTGGCCTGGCCGCGCTGACCTTGCAGACCCTGCATCCGTTGGCGCTGGCCGGCGTGTGGGATCACTCCAATTTCCGCGGCGACCTGCTTGGGCGTTTGCGTCGCACCACCGCGTTTGTCGGTGGCACCACCTACGCACCGCGCGCGCAGACCGAGGCGCTGATCGAACATGTGCGGCAGATCCACACGCATATCACTGGCCATGCTGAAGATGGACGTCCGTATGCCGCGGACGATCCCGCGCTGCTGACCTGGGTCCATGTCACCGAGGCGTACAGCTTCCTGCAGGGTTATCGCCGCTACAGCCATGCAACTCTTCCGGCGGATGCAGCTGATCACTACTACGACGAGGTGCGGCGGATTGCCGAAGCGCTGGGTGCCCGCGCGGTGCCCGCCTCGGAAGAGGCCGTCAGCGACTACTTCCAACGCATCCAGCCCGAACTGACCTATACCGAACGCTCGCGCGTGGTACTCGCTCTGCTGGCGCAGGTGCGCCTGCCGGTGCCGGCGGCGGGACTGTCGCGCGATCTGTTCCTGCACGCCGGCGCCGCCCTGCTGCCGGACTGGGCGACTGAACTGCTCGGCCGCACACCATGGCAGCAGCGCCGGGCACGACTGGCGGCCCACGCGCTGTGGACCGTCGCGCCAGTCTTTCGCGCCGCACTGAAGGACGGCATCGCCAGCCGCGCCTGCCGGCGCATGGACGTGCCCGTGGAGCAGTTGCAGCACTGGGCGTAGATATCCGTTCAGGGCATGCCCTCGGCGTGTCAGGGAACCGCTGCATTCCGCCCGGCATTGACAGCCCCGCCCTATCGGCTAACGTCGACCGGATAAGTCATTCAGGGGCTCCCGTGGCAACACTCATTCCAACCCGAAACGGCTGTCTGCCGCGCATGACCGGTGGCGAGAAACGCTTTTCCGAACGGCTGGAACAGAAACTCGAGGACGACTACCTGCTGTGGTACGACGTGCCGATCGGGTTGAAGCAGCGGCGTCCCGATTTCGTGGTGTTCCATCCACGCCGCGGCATGCTGGTGCTGGAGGTGAAGGACTGGAAAGCGGACACCATCCGCCATGCCGACAACACCCAGTTCACCCTGGTCACTGAGCGCGGTCTGGTCAAGGAAAACAACCCGCTGCTGCAGGCGCGTGCGTATGCACTGGAAATCGGCGTGGTGCTGGAGCGCGATCCCGCACTGCGTCACCCACCGTCCAGCCGTTATGCCGGCAAGCTGGTGATGCCGTGGGCATACGGCGTGGTGCTGGCCAACATCAGCCGCCAGCAGTTCGTCGATGGCGACCTCGAAGCGGTGATTCCCGGGCACCTGGCGATCTGCCGCGACGAGATTTATGAAACGGTCGATTCCGAAGCCTTCCAGGAAAAGCTGTGGGCGATGTTCGCGCAGGTATTCCCCACTGCGCTGACCCTGCCGCAGATCGACCGTGTGCGCTGGCACCTGTTTCCGGAAATCCGCGTGGCGCCGGGCGAAGGCCAGTTCGGCCTGTTCGACAGCAGCGCGACCGGCGTGACCAAGTCGCTGGAAATCCCCGACCTGGTCAAGGTGATGGACACGCAGCAGGAACAGCTGGCACGTTCGCTCGGCGACGAGCACCGGATCATCCACGGCGTTGCTGGTTCCGGCAAGACGATGATCCTCGGCTTTCGCGCGATGCAGCTGGCGCGCGAGCTGTCCAAACCGATCCTGGTGCTCTGCTACAACAAGACACTTGCCGCGCGGCTCGATCAGCTGATCGGCGAGCGCGGCCTCAGCGAAAAGGTACAGGTCTACAACTTCCACAAGTGGTGCCGGAAGATGCTCACCGCCTACCACGTCGACCTCCCCGAACAGGGCAGCGCGGACTTCTTCGAACAGATGGTGCAGCGGGTGATCGACGGCGTCGAGCGCGGCCAGATCCCGCGTTTCCAGTACGGTGCCGTGCTGGTCGACGAGGGCCACGACTTCGAGCCGGACTGGTACAAGCTGATCGTGCAGATGATCGACCCCAGCACCAACTCGCTGCTGGTGCTGTACGACGACGCGCAGAACATCAACGGCAGCGCCAACCGCCGCAAGTTCACCTGGAAAAGCCTCGGTGTGCAGGCGCAAGGCCGCACCACCATCCTCAAGCTCAACTACCGCAACACGCTGGAAATCCTCTCAGTCGCCCGTGCATTCGCCAGCGAACTGCTCGATGCACAGGCTGGTGAAGACGATGGCGTGCCGCTGATCGCACCGGAAAGCGCCGGCCGCCGCGGCGCGGTACCCGAGCTGATCCGCGCCGATAGCGCCAGCGCGGAACTCGCCACCCTGGTCAGCCAGATCCGTGACGAACTGGCGCATGGCCGCCGTCTCGACGACATCGCGGTGATCTACCGTTTCAACTGGCAGGGCGAGAAGCTGTGCGCCGCGCTGGAGCAGGCCGATCTCGCCTGCCGTCTCGCCGACGACAAGGGCGGCAAGGGCTCACTGTTCCTGGTCAAGGACAGCGTGAAGCTGGTCAGCATGCACTCCAGCAAGGGTCTGGAATTTCCGCTGGTGATCATTCCCCATCTCGGCCAGATGCCCAAGGCCGGTGAAGACGAGGCGCATGAAGCGCGCCTGCTCTATGTGGCGATGACCCGCGCGACGGAACGGCTGGTACTGATCCATCACGAGGATTCGGTCTTCAGCAAGCGCATCCGCGATTCGATCAATGAGGTGCAGGGACAGCTGGCGAGCGGCGTGTGATCCGGCACGGCAGCGGAAGGGGATTCAGGGGGCACGAAGACTTCTGCCCGCTCGCGACTCAACGGCGGTATGGCGCCAGCAATCCCGGATCGTCGAATAGCCCTGCCGGCAGCAGATAGCGCGGGTCGCGCCCTTCAACGAGCAGTTCGCGGATGCGGGTGGCGGAGATTTCCAGCGGGGTGACCGCCAGCTCGATCAGCTTGCCAGCGACCGTGTTGCGCAACGCGGCGGCATTCTCCACGCGCCGGTTCGCGATCACCTGCTGCAGTTCATCCGATAGTTCAGCCTCAACCCCGGGGCGACTCAGTACGCCGATATGCGCCACCTCGAACAGCTCGCGCCAGCGATGCCAGCCCGGCAGTCCAGCGAACGCATCGGCACCAATCAGCAGCACCAGCGGGCGCTCGCCCTGCTCCGCACGCAGTTCGATCAGGGTATCGATCGTGTAGGACGGGCCGTTGCGCTCCAGCTCAAGGGTATCCAGCGTCAGGCGTGACTGTCCTTGCAACGCCGCGCGCAGCATTGCCACACGCTGCACAGCCGAAGCCATGGGCGGCGCTCGATGCGGCGGCACGCTGGCCGGCATCAGGCGCACTTCAGCGTCGAGCAGCTCAGACGCCTCCCAGGCCACACTGAGGTGGCCCAGATGTACCGGGTCGAAGGTGCCGCCAAAAATCGCCAGCGGCTTCATGCCAGTGCGCTAGCCACGCGCGGTTCGGCGATCGCAGCGATCAACCGTTCGGCTTCCTGCCATGGGTTGCCAGTCTCGCGACCCTTGACCATGCGGTCGATGCGTGAGGCGCGGGCGAGGCATTGCAGCCAGTGATCCCGCGGGGCACGGCGCAGCGCCTGGCGGAACAAGGTCTCTCGCGCCTGCCATAAATGTTCGGTGCGGAACTGGGCGGCCAGGTCATGCGCGTTGGCGAGGCGCAAAGCCAGTTGCAGTTGATTGACCAGCCAGCCCATCAACGCCAGCAGTTCGTCGCCTTCGGAACGCAGCCCGGCGAGGATGCGCAACGCGCGCGCGCCGTCGCCGACGAAGGCTGCATCGGTGAGCTTGAACACGTCATAGCGGGCACTATCGGCGACCAGGTTTTCCATCTCGGTCGCGTCGATGCGACCCTGCCGGTGCAAGATGGCGAGCTTGTCGATTTCTTGCGCGGCGGCCAGCAGGTTGCCCTCGACGCGCTCGGCGAGCAAGGCGACCGCGTCGGGCGTGGCGGACAGCCCGCGCGAGGCGAGCCGTGCACCTATCCACGCCCCCCACTCGTTCGGGCGCGGCGCATTGAACACCACCATCGTGCCGCTGGCGTCGAGCTTCTTGCTCCACGCTCCATCGTGTTTGTTGCTCCACTCCATCGCGGTGATCAGCAGGGTGACATCCGGTGGCGGGTCGGCGCAGAACGCGTTGATCGCCTTGGCGCCCTCGATGCCGGGACGACCGGTAGGCAGGCGCAGGTCGATCAGCCGGCGGGTGGCGAACAGCGACATGCCGGCAGCGGAGCGCGCCAGATCGTCCCAGTCGAAATGCTGGGTGACGTCAATCACCTCGCGTTCGCTGTAGCCAAGCTTCTTCGCTTGGGCGCGCAATGCGTCGGCGGCCTCCAGCACCAGCAGTTCCTCGCCGGCGAGCAGGTATACCGGCGCCAGGCGGTCAGCCACCAGCGCCTTCTGCCACTGACCGGAACTGAGCGGCATCAGTGCGTGCTGGCTGCGCTCGCCGGTACCGCCAGCGCGTGTTTTCCGGCAGCCTGCAGGCGGAACAGGATCGCCTGCACCATGTCGTCGTTGAGGCTGTGCTGGATCTGCTGGATCTGCGAGGCGTTGCCGATGGTGTCGGTGGCGTCGTAGCTGAATTCGCGCGACATGTTGATGTGCTGCACCGGTATCAGCACTTGACCATCGGCACCGGCCACGTCGAACTGCACCTGATAGTGCACCGAATATTCAGTGATTCGCACATACCCACTGTTGGTCAGCGAGTCGGTGCCGAACGCCGCCACCGGCACGTGCAGCTCGGCAACGTCCGGGCCACTGTCGTCTTCGACGGTGACGCCGGAAATCTCCAGCGCGCGCGAAAGCATACGCGGGAACTCGCCACCGCCAATGACGGTGAGATGGATTTTCTGCATCGATGGCGGTAACGCCACGCTTCCGCGCGGATGGAAACCGCACGCGGCCAGCGCGAGCGCCGATATCAACAGCAGCGAAGCTTGGAACAGGCGGCCCGTTTTCATGAAGCTCATGGATTTCATCCTGCGACGATGTTGACGATCTTGCCGGGAACCACGACGACCTTGCGCACGCTCATGCCTTCCAGGAAATGCACGACCTGCGGCTGCGCTCGCGCCACAGCCTCGGCTTCCTCGTTCGAGGCATTCGCAGCCAGTTCGATGGTAGCGCGCAACTTGCCGTTGATCTGCACCGCCATGGTGACACTGTCACGCACCAGCGCGGCCGGATCGGCCCTGGGCCACGGCTGATCCTCCAGCACCGTCTCGGCGTGACCAAGCACCTGCCACAGTGCATGACTGATATGCGGCACCACCGGATTGAGCAGCAGCACCATCGCTTCCAGCGCCTCATGGCGCACCGCACGGCCCTGCTCGCTCTGGTCACTGAACTTGTTCAGCGCGTTGAGCAGTTCCATCAGCGCGGCAATCGCGGTGTTGAACGCATGGCGTCGGCCAAAATCATCGCCGACCTTCTGGATCGTCTCGTGCAGCTGGCGGCGCAGCGTCTTCTGGCCCGCGTCCAGCGCCGATGGATCGGTGACCGGATGATCGGGGTTCGCCACATGCGTGGTCACCTCGCGCCACAGTCGCTTCAGGAAGCGCGCCATACCTTCGACGCCGGCCTCGCTCCATTCCAGCGACTGCTCCGGTGGCGCGGCGAACATCGAGAACAGCCGCACGGTGTCGGCGCCGTACTTGCCGACCATGGTCTGCGGGTCGATGCCGTTATTCTTCGACTTGGACATCTTCTCGGTGCCACCGATCTGCACCGGCCGGCCGTCCGCCTTCAGCGTCGCTCCGATCACGCGTGCCTTGTCGTCACGCTGGATTTCGACCTCGGCCGGGTTGATCCAGTCCTTCGAGCCATCGGCGTTGTCGCGATAGAACGTCTCGGCGATCACCATGCCCTGACACAGCAGGTTCTGCGCCGGCTCGTCCGAATGCACCATGCCCGCGTCGCGCAGCAGCTTGTGATAGAAGCGGAAGTACAGCAGATGCATGATCGCGTGTTCGATGCCGCCGACGTACTGGTCAACCGGCAGCCAGTAGTTTGCACGCTCGTCGATCTGCGCATTCGCGCCGGGGCTGGTGTAACGCGCGTAGTACCAGCTCGATTCCATGAACGTGTCGAACGTGTCGGTCTCGCGCTCGGCCGGACCGCCGCATTGCGGGCAGGTGGTCTTGCGCCATTCCGGGTCAGCCTTGATCGGCGACTGCACGCCGGAGAACGCCACGTTCTCGGGCAGCACCACCGGCAACTGGTCTTCCGGCACCGGTACTGCTTCGCACTTCGGGCAATAGATCACCGGGATCGGGCAGCCCCAGTAACGCTGGCGGCTGACACCCCAATCGCGCAGGCGCCAGTTGACCCGGCGCGAACCGGTACCGTCGCGCTCGAAGCGCGTGGCCAGTGCATCCAGCGCCTGAGCGAAATCCATGCCGTCATATTCACCGGAATTCACCAGCACACCACGCGGCGTCCAAGCGGCATCTTCGAGGATGCGTCGCTCGAATTCCTCGACCACACGCAACGGCGCAGAAATGTCCTGCATATTGCTTTCGCGCCCACGCAAAGCAGCGCGCATCGGATCGATGCCGACACCTTGCGAAAGGTCGTGCTCGATCTCATTCAGTGCGTCGATCACCGATGGATCGACGATCACCATCCGGATCGGCAAGCTGTACTTCTGTGCGAATTCCCAGTCGCGCTGATCGTGCGCCGGCACCGCCATCACCGCACCGGTGCCGTAGCCCATCAACACGAAGTTGGCGACCCACACCGGGATCGGTTCACCGCTGATGGGATGGATCGCGCGCAGCCCGGTATCCATGCCGCGCTTGTCCTGGGTCTCCAGCTCGGCTTCGGATACGCCGCCATGCCTGAGTTCGTCGAGGAAGGCGGCCAGCTTTTCGTTGCCCTGCGCCGCTTTCAGCGCCAGCGGATGTTCACCTGCAATGGAAACGAAGGTCACGCCCATCAGCGTGTCGGGGCGGGTGGTGAACACGCTGAGCGGTTCGGACTCGCCCTTCACTGCGAAGTGGATTTCCAGGCCCTCGCTGCGACCCAGCCAGTTGCGCTGCATGGTCTTGACCGCATCCGGCCAGCCCGGCAGCGTGTCCAGGCCATCCAGCAGCTCCTGTGCGTAGTCGGTGATCTTCAGGAACCACTGCGGGATCTCGCGCTTCTCCACCACGGCGCCGGAGCGCCAGCCGCGACCGTCGACCACCTGCTCGTTGGCCAGCACGGTCTGGTCGACCGGGTCCCAGTTCACCACTGCGTTCTTGCGGTATGCCATGCCTTTCTTCAGCAGGCGGGTGAACATCAGCTGTTCCCAGCGGTAGTAGTCCGGCTGGCAGGTGGCGAACTCGCGCGTCCAGTCGATCGCATAGCCCAGCGACTTCAGCTGGCTGCGCATATGGTCGATGTTGGCGTAGGTCCACTTGGCCGGCGCGGTGTTGTTCTTGATCGCGGCGTTCTCGGCCGGCAGGCCGAACGCATCCCAGCCCATTGGCTGCAGCACGTTCTTGCCCTGCATGCGCTGGTAGCGGCTGATCACGTCGCCGATGGTGTAATTGCGCACGTGGCCCATGTGCAGTGCGCCGGACGGGTACGGCAGCATCGACAGGCAGAAGAACTTCGGCCGGGAGGAATCCTCCTTCACCTCGTACGCATGCTGCGCATTCCAGTACTGCTGCGCAGAAGCCTCCACCGACTGCGGCCGATAGCCATCAGTAGCGGCGCCCTGTTCCGGGCGGCCCTGATCAAGGCGGCCCTGATCAAGGATGTTCGGGTCTTGGATGTCCTGCATGATTCCGGTGCCGTGGTGCGATGGGTGCAAGCCGGCAACAGCCGGCCGCGGTGAACTGGTCAGACTAGCCCAGCACGGGCCGGGAGCCAAGCCTGATGCTGTTTTATCCGGCCGGACACACCACGGTCTGCCCGCTGCCGAGCGAGCGCGCCACGCTGGCGATCTGCGCCGCCAGTTGGCCGATCGCGCGCTGATGCCCCTCCACCAGCGCGGCGTAACCCGGCCCGACGGCGACGCTGACCCGGCTGGTGCAGGCCAGCATGCCGGTATGGGCGCCATGTAGCTGGCGCACGCTCCAGGTTCCCTCGATCAAGGCATAGCTGCCGGGTTGCGAGTCGAAACGACGCAGATCCAGCTTGATCCGCAACAACGGCTTGTCGCTGCCGGGTAGGCCGCTGACATCCTGACTATGCAATTCACGCGCAAGATCAGCCGACAGCGCGCCGCGCACCTCGTCACCAAGCGGCGCGATCCAGCGCTCGCCATTGAGCAAGGCCACGCTCTGGCCGCCTTCGCGCACCACCAGCTGCGGCTGGTCGACCTGCGCCGGAATGCCGACCGGCAACAGTTCGAATGGCGGCGACGACCCAGCCTGGCTTGCCGGCTCGCCCCCATTGACCGACTCGCCAGCCGGTGCAATCAAGGTGTAGTAATGCAGTGGCGCCGAAGCGCAGGCCGCCAGGGCCAGCATCGTGGTCACGCCCAGCAGACATCTTCCAGTATGAATCATGGCTTGCTCCCAGGCTGCGGCTCGGTAGCCGCCGGCGTTGTGGTGTCGGGGATGGGCTTGGCGTCCGGGCGGCGTCCGCGGATCAATGCCTCCGGATGACCATCCAGATAATCGGTAAACACGCGCAGCGAACGCGCCATGCGCTGTAGTTCCTGCAGCGTGCTGCCCAGGTTCTGCTGCAGCGGCGAATCGCTGGACAGCGCATCGTTGGCTGAACCCATGGTCTTCTGCACGCCTTGCAGGGTCGTCTTGAACTCCGGCAGGGTCTGGCCATTGACCTGTTTCATCGTGGCATTGAGACCCGCCAAGGTCTGGTCGAGGTTCTTGCCGATGCTGTCGAACGGGATCTTGTCGAGCTTGTCGACGATCTCGGCCAGTTGCTCCTGCAGTTTGTCGAAGCTGCCGGCTACCGTGGGGATGGTCAGCGGCGTGGCGTTCGGATCGAACGCCACTGGCGGCGTGTGCGGCACGAAGTCCAGCGCCACATACAACTGGCCGGTCAGCAGGTTGCCGCTGCGTGCCTGCGCGCGCAGGCCGTGATCGACCAGGCGCCCCATCAACTGCGACAGGTCCGAATTCTCGCCACGCGCCTTGGCCAGCGCCTCGAGCTTGTCATAGGCATTGCCCAGGCGCTGCGGATAGACCACCGCCCCCACCACCACCGGGAAGCGCTGTGCCTTTTCGTCGTAATCCAACTTGAGCGAGACCACCTTACCGATGTTGATGCCGAGGAACTCCACCGGAGCGTCCACCGCCAGCCCGCGCACGGACTGCTCGAAGCGCATGCGGATGTAATGCGGCTCGCCATCCGGCGGCGCCATCGCGCTGACCTGGTCGCTGAACAACTTGTACTCGGTGTCTTCCGGCGCCGGCGTGCTGTCATGCGGACCGGCGGGATCCTGAAACGCCAGGCCGCCGGCCAGCACGGCCGCCAGCGACTGCGTGTTGACCTTCAACCCGCTCGCACCGACCGACACGTCGATGCCGCTCGCGTTCCAGAAACGCGTGGCGGTGGTGACGAACTTGTCGTTGGGGCCGTCCACGAAGATCTGCAGCGAGACGCCCTTGCCGTCGCTGTCCAGCTGGTAAGACACCACGCGCCCGACCTGAATGCGCCGGTAGTACACCGGCGAGCCGATATCCAGCGAGCCAAGGTCGTCGCTATGCAGTAGAAACCTGAGGCCGGGCGCGCCATGATTCACCGCCGGCGGCGTCTCCAGCCCCTTGAACTCATCCGCCGGCGCGTTCGAATCACCCGCATCGACGCCGATGAACGCACCGGACAGCAAGGTATCGATACCCGACACGCCGCCCAGCCCGATTCGTGGCCGCACCACCCAATAGCGGGTGCCCTGGGTGGCGAAGCTCTGTGCACTCTTCTCCAATGCCACCTTCACCAGCACATGGCTGCGATCGGCGCTCAGGTGGATCTTGTTGACCCGGCCGATCACCACATTCTTGTATTTCACCGGCGTCTTGCCGGCATCCAGTCCTTCGGCACTCTGGAAGCTGATGGTGATGGTCGGGCCGGCCTGCAGCCAGCTGTTGACCACCAGCGAAAGACCGACCAGCGCCGCCAGCGCCGGCACCAGCCAGATCAGCGAGGCATTGAAACGACGATGCTTCACCACTGGTCGCGGCAATTCGCTGCCGTTCCGGCCATCCTGTTCAATCTGGCTGTCGTCAGTCATCACTATCCCTGCCATCCCAGATCAACCGGGGGTCAAAACTCATCGAGGCCAGCATGGTCAGTACCACGGTCAGGCCGAAAAAGATCACGCCGGGCAATGGTTCCACCCGACTCAGCAAATTGAAGCGCACCAGCGCCGTCAACAACGACACCACGAAGACATCCAGCATCGACCAGTAGCCGATGAATTCGATCAGTCGATAGAGCTTTGCGCGCTGCGGCCGCGCCCAATCGCTGCCACGCTGGCAGCTCATCAGCAGCGTGCCCAGCGAAAGGAACTTCAGCATCGGTACCACGATGCTGGCGGTGAACACGATGACCGCCAGATCGGGCGAGCCCTTGACCCACAATTCGACCACGCCGCTGATGATGGTGTTGTCGTCGATGTCGTTGAGGCTGGCCGTGCGCATGATCGGCAGCACATTCGCTGGAATGTAAAGCAGGAACGCGGCGATCAGCAGCGCCCACGTGCGCACATAGCTGGAGGGCTTGCGTCGGTGCAGCGCCGAACCGCAGCGCGGGCACGCCAGGCCATCGGCGGACAAATCATCGCGATCGGGTGCGTCCGCACAGACCAGCCCGCAGACATGGCAACTGATCAGGCCGAGTTCGGCAGCACGTGGAAACGCGCTCATGCGGGGTCCGCCGGCGTAAGTTCCCACAGCTGACGCAGGTCGACACCGGCAAAGACGGTGATCAGCAAGGTCAGTGCGGCGTAGGCATAGATGCCCGGATCCACCACCACGTCGAAGTAGAGGTGTGCCTTGACGATCGCCACCAGCGCACCCAGCACGAACACCTCGCTCATCGTCCACGGCTGCAGGTAGTGCAATACCACCATCATCGGCACGAAACCCGGGGCGCGCCGGCCAAGGCGTGCAAACCACAGCAGCCAGCCGAGCAGCAGCATCTTGGTCAACGGGAAAAAGAACAGGGTCGCGGCAGCCAATATCGAAATAATCTGGGCTTGCTGCTGCCACATCGCGATGATCGTGCCCCATAGCGTGGCGCCGCTGAACTGGCCGTTCAGACCGAGCGTGACGATTGGCCACATGTTCGCCTGCACGAACACGATCATCGCCGTCAGTACCAGCGCCAGCAGGGCGGTCAGGCTCAGGCCGTGATGACGTTCCAGCTCTGCATGGCAGCATGCGCAGCGGGCCACGTCCCCACGCGCCAGCGTGCGACGGCGGTAGACCGTGTCGCAGTGCTCGCAGATCAGCAGCGCTTCGGGTGAGGTCGTGCCCATGTACTCGGTGCCTTGCTCCGGCGTGACGATCCGCGGATTCTCGCAAATCTATCGTGAATGCGGTGCCAGAGCATCCCTGCCGCTTGATATGCTGGCGATTGCCCTGATCTGAACCGACATCCGCCGAACTGGAGTTTTCCGTGACTGATGCCGCTGCCCCCGCCCATGTCTTCGACGTGGAACAGCAAAGCTTCGAAGCCGATGTCCTGCAGGCGTCCCTGACCACACCGGTACTGGTGGATTTCTGGGCCACCTGGTGCGAGCCATGCAAGACACTGGGGCCGATGCTGGAAAAGCTCGCCGCCGAGTACAACGGCGGGTTCCGGCTGGGCAAGGTTGATGTCGACAAGCAGCAGGAACTGGCTGGCATGTTCGGTATCAAGAGCATCCCGACCGTGGTGCTGGTGAAGGACGGCCAGGTGCTCGATGGTTTCGCCGGCGCATTGCCGGAAGGCCAGTTGCGCGAATTCCTGTCGCGCCACGTGCAGCCGCTGGAAGCCTCCGCCGGGACCGCCGAAGAGGAAGTCGTGCAGGAAACTCCCGAACAGGCAATCAACCGCCTGCAACAGGCGATCGCCGCCGAACCGGGCAAGCCCGATCTGAAACTCGACCTGGCCCTGGCACTGATGCGCGCCGGCCAGGTGGATGCCGCCGCCGCGGAGCTGACCGCGCTGCCGGCCAACCTCGCCACCGACGCGCGCGCCGTGCGCCTGCGCAGCGAGCTGGAACTGGCTCACGCGCTGCAGGGCGCACCCGAAAAGACACAGTTGCAGCAGCGCGTGCAGGCCGATGGCAACGACTGGGCCGCACGTGACCAGCTCGGCGTGCGACTGCTGCTGGAAGGCGACGCCGAGGCCGGGCTCGAGCAGTTCCTGACAATCCTGCAGAAAGCCCGCGACTGGAACGATGGTCAGGCGAAGAAGCGCCTGCTCGCCGCGTTCGCCACGCTCGACGATGCCGATCTGGTCGGCCGCTACCGGCGCAAGATGGCTTCGTTGCTGTTCTGAACATCGCAATGCGGCAACACCTGCCAGATCATGTAGGAGCGGCTTCAGCCGCGATGCTCTTGCAGGATCAGAAAAGTATCGCGGCTGAAGCCGCTCCTACAGTCGCTTCTACACAAAACCGGATTCCGAACCTCATGCGCGCATCCACGTTCCGCCGCCTGCTCAACCTGTGGCCGCCGTTCCTGTGCAACAGCATCCGTCTGCAGTCGCTCAGCGACGATTACAGCGAGGCAACGGTAGTGTTGCGGCTGCGCCCGTGGAACCGGAACTACGTGCGCAGCCAGTTCGGCGGCAACCTGTTCGCGATGGTCGATCCGTTCTGGATGCTGCTGATCATGCACCGGCTCGGCAACGACTACTACGTGTGGGACAAGGCCGGCGCGATCGATTTCGTCGCGCCGGGTCGCGAGGATGTTTACGCGCACTTCAAGCTGGAGAGCAGCGTCGTCGACGAATTGCGTGCGGCAGCGGCCGGCGGCGAGAAAGTGCTGCGCTGGTTCGAGACCGACGTGGTCACCGCGGGTGGCGAAGTGATCGCCCGCGTGCGCAAGCAGATCTATGTGCGCTTGAAACCGAAGGCGCGCTGAGCGTCGCCGCTGTCAACCCAGGGATGGTCTGAATAACTCGTCATCCCAGCGAAAGCTGGAATGACGGGCAAAGACTTATTCAGACCATCCCTAGTCCCGTTCGAAGCGGGCGATCTCCTCGAGCACGGCTTCGGCCTTTCGCACGCTGCGACCAACCGCGCCGTCCTCCAGCACGCGAACATGCCCCAGACGGCGCATCAGCCAGACCGCCAGCACGACCATCAGCAGCCCGACCACGCTGCTCGATAGCGACCAAAGCAGGAAGCCGGCCTTGTCGTATGCCCACAGATCGAAGCCGTGTTCGACCAGGCTCATCCACAGCATGGGAATCCAGATGAAGCAGGCGATCACCGCGTTTGCCGGCGCCTCGACGCACAGGCGCCAGGTGCGCAGATCAGCCAGCCGGCGCTGGATCTCGAGCACGGGCGCCGCATAGTCGATGCGCTGGATCAGGTATAGGTTGCGTGCGGCGGAAATGATGAAAAGCAGGCCGCAGGCATGCACTAGCAAGCCGCAGATCAGCAGGTGCGGAATCTGCCGATGATCCACCCAGAACGAACCTCCCCATGCAGCAAAGATCACACCAAGAGCCAGCTGGATCGCCTGCCCCCACGCCAGCGGACGCAGACCCCATCGAGCCTTATCCAGCTTGCCATCACGGAACATGCCCACCTGCAACGCCTCCTGCCGTTCCAACCGATAGTCGAGCCCCTGCCAGACCTGCTTGAAGTCATCCAGTTCCATCGTCACACCCTCGCTGCGGTGGTTACCGCGTCGGTCATCTGACCGCGCAGTTTCTGTTTGATGCGGCTGACCTTGGTCGCCACGTTGGTTTCGCTGATGCCGAGGACCTCGGCAATTTCGGTGTAGTTGCGGTCTTCCAGGTACAGCAGGATCAGCGCGCGGTTGAGAGGATCAAGCTGGCCGATGAACGCGTAGAGAGCAGTCAGTCGCTCGTCCTGCTCGGCAATCGGCTCGCCACCTCCGACGGTTTCAAGGTGATGCGCCTCCAGCGGCTCGAAGCGGTCGGCTTCCGACCAGCGCTCACGCCGCGCCTGCGAGATCGCCACGTTCAGCGCAATGCGGTACATCCAGGTGGAAAACTTCGCGCGCGCCCCGTCGTAGCCGCCGAACGAGCGCCACAACTGCGCGCTGATCTCCTGCACGAGGTCGTCGCGATCGGCAGCAGTGCGGCTGTACAGGCCGGCCACCTTGAACACGATCCGGCGATGTTCGTGCAATAGCGCCTCGAAGCGTTGCTGGTGTTGCCTGGCTGTCATGGACGTCTGCATTCCCCACGGTTCAACCCATGATTCGCACGGCCGCAGAAAAAATCACAGTGATTTCTGCGCATGCGGCATGGCCATGATCCGACCGACCCGGCTCCCTCGCCAACGATGCGGTTCCGCAGGCATCGCGGCAGCAACATGACAGGCCATCGCCGTCCCCTACAATGAGGTCCTCCCTACCCGAACGAATCCGCCATGCGACCGCTGCGCCTCAAACGCTATCTGCTGACCGGCCTGCTCACCTTCATCCCGTTGTGGGTGACCTGGCTGGTGTTCAAGTTCGTGCTGGGTTTGCTGGCCAGCATCGGTGCCCCGTTGGTCAGTGCACTGCTCAATGCGCTGGCGCTGATCGCGCCGCGTGTGGCCGACATGCTCAACACGCAATGGCTGCTCTTCATCATCGCGTTGCTGATCACCCTGGTGGCGCTGTACCTGCTCGGCTGGCTGGCCAACCGGGTGATCGGCCAGCGTTTGATCAATGCGTTCGACGGCCTGCTGGCGCGCATCCCGGTGGTGCAGACGATCTACGGTGGCACCAAGAAACTGATGGCGGTGCTGCAGAACAAGCCTTCCGGTGTGCAGCGGGTGGTGCTGGTGGAATTTCCGCGCCGCGGCATGAAGGTGGTTGGTTTCGTGACCCGGGTGATGATCGAGGAAGGCACCGGCCGCGAGATGGCGGCGGTATTCATCCCGACCACGCCGAACCCCACCGGCGGTTATCTCGAAGTGGTGCCACTGGATGAGCTGACCCCGACCGACTGGACCATGGATCAGGCCATGGCCTTCATCATTTCCGGTGGTGCGGTAGCGCCCGACACACTGCCTGCCTCGCCACGCCTGCCCACGCCAGATTCGCAGGACGCGATACGATGAAATATTACCGTTCGCCCTGAGCGTAGCCGCGCAGCGGCAAAGTCGAAGGGCATTGCGCGAGACTTCGACTCCGCGCCTTCGGCGCTACGCTCAGTCCGAACGGAATCAAACATATTCGTGCCGAATTTGTAGCCGCAGTAAAGCTTGGACTCCTCATGTATCGATTGCTGCTTGCCATTCTGCTGGGATTAGCCACCATGACCGCCCACGCCACCGACTGGACCACCCCGGCCGAGGCGTCGCAGTTCCGCACTACGCCGAGCTATGCCGACACGCTGACCTATCTGGAACGCCTGCAACAGGCAGCACCCGGCGTGATCCATCTGGCCACCTTCGGCACCACGCCGGAAGGCCGTCCGATGACGGTGGTGATCGCCAGCGGTGACGGCACCTTCACCCCGGAAGCCGCGCGCGCCGCGCATAAACCGATCGTGCTGCTGCAGGCCGGCATCCATCCCGGCGAGATCGAGGGCAAGGACGCCGGGCTGATGCTGTTGCGCGATATCGCGATCACCCACAAATACCCGCACCTGCTCGATCATCTGATACTCGTCTACATCCCGGTGTTCAGTGTGGACGGCCACGAGAACTCCTCGCCGTACCACCGCATCAACCAGAACGGCCCGGAAAGCATGGGCTTTCGCGGCCAGTCGCAGTACCTCAACCTCAACCGTGACTACGTGAAAGCCGACGCGCCGGAGATGCTTGCCTGGTTGAAGTTGTGGCAACGCTGGCTGCCGGATTTCCTGATCGACGTGCACACCACCGACGGCGCCGACTACCAGTACGACCTGACCTGGTATACCGAGGACCCGCACCGGCTCGATCCGGCGGTGAGCGCATGGCAGCACGACACAATCGTCAACCATGCGATACCTGCTTATGAAAAGCGCGGCCACCTGGCCTCGATCTATCTGGAGTTCAAGGACGATCGCGATCCGCGCAAGGGCATCGAGAACTTCGGTTCCGGTCCACGTTTTTCCACCGGCTACGCGGCGCTACAGAATCGCCCCGCGCTGCTGATCGAAACGCACATGCTGAAGCCGTACGCGAACCGCGTGCATGCTGTATACGACCTGGTCGAGCTGATGCTGGAGCAGATCAACCAGCATCCGGCCGCGCTGCTCGCCGCCACCGCGAAAGCCGATACCGACACCGTCGCCCGCGCTCACGATGCGCAGGCGCAGGTGCCGCTGACCTTCAAGGCGGACTCGCAATCGGCGAAGTTCGAACTCAAGGGCTACGCGTTCACGCTCAGCCACAGCGATATTTCCAACAGCGAATGGATCCAGTACGACCCGAGCCAGCCGAAGACGTACACGATCGACAACTGGAACGGCCTGCTGCCCGATCTGTCGATCACCCCGCCGGCGGCGTACGTGGTGCCGGCGCAGTGGACCGCGATCATCGACAAGCTCGACGCACACGGCATCCGGTACCGCCGCATCGATCACCCGCTGACGATCCACGCCGAGGGCTATCAACTCGATGATCCAAGCTGGGCCAGCAAACCGTTCGAGGGACATCTGATGCTGCGCGATTTCGCCCTGCATGCAGTACCGCGTGAGGTAACGCTGCCAGCCGGTTCGGTGATCGTGCCACTGGACCAGCGCGCCGCCAACGTGGCGATCAACCTGCTCGAACCGCAGGCACCCGACTCGCTGCTGCGCTGGGGTTTCCTCAATGCGATCTTCGAGGCCAAGGAATACGGCGAGCCGCGCGTGGTAGAGAAACTGGCGCGTGACATGCTGGCCCGGGACCCTTCGCTGAAAGCCGAGTTCGACCGCAAACTGCACGATGACCCGGCCTTCGCCGCCAACTCCGAGGCGCGACTGGAATTCTTCTTCGAACGCTCGCCGTGGTACGCCGCGCAGCTAGTGGGCGCCTACCCCGTCCTGCGGCTGGACGCCCGGCAACTGCGGAGCCTGTCGACAAATCCCGTAGCCACCGCTGGTACTCCCCCCTGACCTTTGACACTGTCTCACCCATGACGTTTGACCTAGCGTGAACCGGCATGACCGCGTTTTGAGGGGCATCTGGCAAGAGCGCGGCCACTCAACAACCACCGTACGCGCCCGACGGGCGACATTACTCACAGAGGGATATCCATGACCAAGCAGTATCTGAAGCCCCTGGCACTGGCGGTAAGCCTGGCCCTGTCACTTGCAGCCTGTGGCAAAAGCGAACAGGCCGCAGCACCGGCCCCTGCTCCGGCAACCAGCACGCCAGCACAGAGCGCCAGCGCCGCCCCGGCCGCAGCCAGCACAACGGCCACCGCCGATACCGGCAAGAGCATCTTCGACGTCAGCGAGCTCGACCCGAACATCCTGGCTTGCCAGGACTTCAACGGCTTCGTCAATTCGAAGTGGATCGCCGCGAACCCGATTCCGAACGACCAGACTCGCTGGGGCGCTTTCAACATCCTCAACGAAGCCAGCCTGAAGACCCAGCACGACATCGTCGACGACGCCAGCAAGAACGCCGACGGCGCCAAGGCCGGTTCGATCGAGCAGAAGATCGGCTGGCTGTATCGCTCCGGCATGGACGAGGCGACCATCGAGAAGAACGGCTTCGAACCGCTCAAGCCGAAACTCGATGAGATCGCTGGTCTGAAGAGCAACACCGACGTCGCCGATTTCATCATCAAGCGCTACGCCGAAGGCGATGGCCAGGTGTTCCAGTTTGGCTCTAGCGGCGATTTCAAGCATGCCGACACGCAGATCGGCTTTGCCAACGAGGCCGGCCTGGGCCTGCCGACCAAGGACTATTACACCAAACCTGAGTACAAGGCGATTCGTGACGCTTATGTCGCCTACATTGCCAAGTCGCTTGAGCTGACCGGTGTATCCGAAGCCGATGCCAAGAAGCAGGCCGACGACGTGCTGAAGTTCGAGACCCAGCTCGCCGCCGCGTCGCTGTCGCCGGTCGAGGAGCGCGATACGAAGAATGAGTACCACTTCGTAAGCATCGAGGGCGCCGACAAGGTCACCCCGCATTTCAGCTGGGAAAAATTCTTCGACGCCCAGGGCGTGAAGATCGACAAGGGCTTCTCGCTGTCGCAGCCGAAGTTCTTCGCCCAGTTCGACAAGATGTTGGCAAGCACACCGGTCAGCCAGTGGCAGGCCTACCTGCGCTTCCACGCGATCGACGATGCCTCGCCGTACCTGAGCAAGAATTTCCAGGACAACAAGTTCGCGTTCTACGGCACCACGCTGGCCGGCCAGCCGCAGCAGAAGCCGCGTTGGAAGCGCGTGCTGGGCGCCGTCAACGGTGGCATGGGCGAAGCGCTGGGCCAGCTCTACGTGGCCAAGGAGTTCACCCCGGAAGCCAAGCAGCGTGCCGAGGAGCTGGTCACCAACATCCGCAACGCGCTGAAGGCACGCATCGAGAACCTGGACTGGATGAGCGCCGACACCAAGGCCAAGGCGATCGACAAATGGAACAAGTTCCTGCCGAAGATCGGCTACCCCGACAAGTGGCGTGACTGGTCCGGCCTGGACATCAAGCCGGACAACTACTACGCCAACGTCGAAGCCGCCGGCAAGTTCAACTACCACTACGACATCGCCCACATCGGCAAGCCGACCGACCGCAAGGAATGGGGCATGACCCCGCAGACGGTCAACGCGTACTACAACCCGAGCGACAACACGATCAACTTCCCGGCCGCGATCCTGCAGCCGCCGTTCTTCGACGCGAAGGCTGACGACGCGATCAACTATGGTGGTATCGGCGCCGTCATCGGCCATGAGTCCAGCCATGGTTTTGACGACCAGGGTGCTCAGTTCGATGGCGACGGCAATCAGAACGACTGGTGGACCGCGGCCGACAAGGCCAAGTTCCAGGCACGCACCGGCAAGCTGGTGGATCAGTTCGATGCCTACACGCCGATCAAGGACAAGCCGGACCTGCACGTCAACGGCAAGCTGACCCTGGGCGAAAACATCGCCGACCTGGGCGGCCTCAATGTGGCCTACGACGCACTGCAGACGGCACTGAAGGCCAATCCGACCGAAGCTGCGCAGAAGATCGACGGCTACACCGAAGACCAGCGCTTCTTCCTCAACTGGGCGCGCGTCTGGCGCGGTAGCACGCGTGAGAAGGCCGAGGAATTGCAGATCAACACCGATCCGCACGCCCCGGAGGGCCTGCGCGCGATGGGTGCACCCTCAAACATGCCGGCCTTCGCCAGCGCGTTCCAGTGCAAGGCTGGTGACGCCATGGTGAGTCCGGCCGACAAGCAGGTGAAGATCTGGTAAGGCAAGCCGCCACGACCTGCCGCTGAACATCGCGGCATGCAACCCGGACCCCGCATGCAAGTGCGGGGTCTTTTTTTGCCTCGCCGGCCCCGACGGCATCCGGCTCGTATCAGCGGTTCGCCGTCCAGATGCGCACCAGACCGCCCTCGCTCTTCGTTCAACCGCCGCCGCGCTCGAACGACATGCGCCCGAAAGCCGGGAGATCGCACAGGCACGCTCCACGGAGCCACTCCTTCACAACTTCGTAACCATATGTGATAATAGTAATGATTCGCATTTGATATGCCGCCTGCTTCACGCAAACACGCCGCAAGCAGCGATTGCCAGCGCACCCGATTCGATCACCGGCAGCTTCAGCTGGCCACTACCCGAAGGTTTCACATGCTCCAGCCATTTCGCGCTACCCCGCTGCACGCCGCATTGATGGCCGTGCTTGTTTTACCCGCTGCCGCGCTTGCCCAAAACACCTCGCCCGATACGTCGACGACTGTCTCGCCCAAGCAGGCGCAGACACTCGGTGCCGTCACCGTGACCGGCAGCGTCATCGGCAATCACTACGATGCTGACAGCTCGAGCGTGGGCGCCAAGGTACCGGCCGCGCTGCGTGATATCCCGCAATCAGTGGTCGTGGTCAACCGCGACCTGCTGGATGCACAAGGCGCGACCTCTTTCCAGGATGCGCTGCGCAATGTGCCCGGCATCACCATCGGCGGTGCCGAAGGCGGCCAGATCGGCAACAACATCAACCTGCATGGCTTCTCGGCGCGCACTGACATCTATCTGGATGGCTTTCGCGATGCCGGCCAGTACTACCGCGACACCTTTGACCTGTCTGCGATCGAAGTACTCAAGGGACCGTCTTCGATGTTGTTCGGCCGTGGCTCGACCGGCGGCGTGATCAATCAGGTGAGCAAGGAACCCGAACTCAAGGCCTTCGGTCAGGTCAGCGCCACGATCGGTACCGATGACCGCTACCGGACCAGCGCCGACATCAACCAGCCGCTATCGGATACCGCTGCGGTCCGCCTGAATGTATTCGGGCAGGACATGCAGTCCACCCGCAATGTGCTGGAGAACAAGGACTACGGCATTGCGCCGTCAGTGCGCTTCGGCATCGGCACGCCGACGCAGATCACCCTGTCGGCACTGCTGCAACGCAATCACGACATGCCCGACTACGGCTTCCCGCCGATCAATGGCCGTCCGGCGGATGTGAATCACGACAACTGGTACGGGCTCACCGACGACCACACCAACCAGGATGTCAACAACTTCGATGCGCGCCTGGAACACACCTTCAGCCCGGACGTGACCCTGCGCAGCCAGCTGCAATACAGCCAGTACACCACCAATGCGCGCGAAACCGCCGCCAACAGCGTAGTGACGGCAGCCGGCGTGACATTGAACAAGAACGCCGGCAATCCCACCAACCTTCCGCTGCAGGATCTGTATGTGCAGCTGGCCAGCCATGACCGTGTCATCCACCAGAAAGAATTGGACAGCCAGACCGATTTGGTGACCAAGTTCGACACCGGCAGTGTGCAACACACCTTGATCAGCGGCATCGAGCTGTCCCATGAGGACTACAACAACCAGAGCTATACACGTAGTGGCTTGCCGCTGCTCTCGCTGGTCGACCCGGTAGAAGAATCGACACCCGCCAACGTGACCAGCACGGCCGGCAACTATGCCCAGTCCAATGCGAATACGGTAGGCATCTATGCCAATGACACGATCAAGCTCGATGATCACTGGATACTGGTGGCGGGGCTGCGGCGGGATCGCTTCCAAGCAGACGTCAGCAACTCGATATCGGCGGTTACCCCGGGATCGACAAGCCTGCCAGCGCCGGCCTACGCAGCACAGACCGTGTATTTCACCAGCGTGCGCGGTGGCCTGATCTATCAGCCCAGTGATGCCCAGTCGTACTACGTGTCCTACGGCACCTCGTTCGACCCTTCATTGGAAACGCTCACCCTCACCAGCGGCACGCAGGATCTGGCGCCCGAGAAAAACTATTCCTACGAACTCGGCGGCAAGTGGAATCTGATCGACGATACGCTGCAGATCACCTCGGCCCTGTTCAACCTCGAGCAGACCAACGCACGTACCCAGACCTCTACAGGCGAATATGTGCTGGACGGCAACATTCGCGTACGTGGTGCAGAGATCGGTGTTGGCGGTCACATCACTGATCACTGGCAGGTGTTTTCCGGTTATACCTACATGAATGCCAAGGTGGTCAAGGCGGCCGATGGCACCCAGGGCAACGTGCCAGCCAATACACCGCGCAACACGGCTACCGCATGGTCTACCTGGACCTTCGCCGGCAACTGGGAAGCGGGCGGCGGCGCGACCTACATGTCGCAGCGTTTCGCCAACAACACCAATACGGTCAGCACCGGCGGCTACACGCGCTGGGACGCCACCGTGGCCTGGCATCAGCCACGTTATGATGTTCGCTTCAACGTGCTCAACCTGACCAACAAGCAGTATTTCGATGCGCTAATCCAGTCGGACGGCGGTCGTTCGGTACCTGCCGTCGGTCGCACCGCCATGGTGACGTTCACTTACAAGTTCTGAGGAGTCACCCATCATGCTGGTGCATGTGCCGGGCCTGCTCGATGACGGGCAGTTGCAACACTTCCGCAGCCGGCTTGCCGCTGCGGATGCCCCGTGGGTCGACGGTCGCGTTACCGCGGGTCATCAGGGCATGCACGTCAAGCAGAACCAGCAGATCGCAGAAGGCTCGGCCCTGTCGGCCGAGCTGGGCGGCATGGTGCTCACGGCATTGGAGCGGCTGCCGCTCTTCATCAGTGCGGCGTTGCCAAACCGCGTGTATCCGCCGATGTTCAACCGTTACGAAAACGGCATGCACTTCGGCAATCACGTGGATGGGTCGATCAGGCTGTTACCCGGCAGTGGCGCGAAGATCCGCACCGATCTTTCCGCCACGCTGTTTCTCGCGCCGCCGGAAAGCTACGACGGTGGCGAGCTGCTGATCGAGGACACCTATGGTGCACAGTCGATCAAGCTGGCCGCCGGCGACATGGTGCTCTACCCCGCCAGCAGCCTGCACCGTGTCGCACCGGTGACGCGAGGCGTTCGTCTGGCCTGTTTCTTCTGGGTGCAAAGCCTGGTGCGCGACGACGCCCAGCGCGCGCTGCTGTTCGATCTGGACAATGCGATCCAGCGACTCGCTGCCACCGGCGCCGACGAGTCGGCGCGCGTGCATCTCACTGGCTGTTATCACAACCTGCTGCGGATGTGGTCGGATATCTGAGCTGGCCTTACACATCTTGCGCCTCCCCCTGCGCGCAGGGGGAGGCTGGGAGGGGGTTGCCCGCGCTTGCGACAAAGTCAAAAGCACCCCTCCCCAACCCTCCCCTGCAAGCAGAGGAGGGAGTAGAGCTTGATGCTCATCCACATGTCGGCATGGGTGCGGAGCAATCTTTCTTTGCATTGCGTCTACGCATGCTCCAACGGACTTGCCATGGATGCACCCGCGGTCTGGTGGCCCGGCATATCGCAAGAAAATGCGATAACTTGTTGATCCGCGTCAAAATCCAGCCGACGAACGGTCGTTTTTCCCCGACGGACGGCTGTTCAAATCGACGTCCATCTGGATCAAGATACTTCAACCATCCAGTCATCCCGGCAAGCCCGATCTGCAGGTAAACGCACAGCGGGTGCTTTCCGACAGGTCGAAACCTTCGCCCGGATCGTCCGGATTGATTACAGGCAGCAGGGGATTCATCGGACGCCGTCCGGTGGAAACAAACACATTGGCATTCGACGCCATACGGGGGCGATCCATGAACACGATGCACACGCATCGCGAGCCGGCAGCCGGATTCACACTGGTTGAATTGATGATCGTAGTCGCGATCATCGCGATCCTCGGCGCCATCGCTCTTCCCGTCTACAAGAACTACATAATCCGCAGCAAGCTCTCCGAGGCCTACAACAACCTCGCGGCCTACCGGGTGAGCATGGAGCAGTATTACCAGGACAACCGCAATTACGGTACGACTACATGCGGCGTACCCGCGCCGTCGAGCACCAGTCTCAAGTACTTCGCAATCGCTTGTACCGGCAACACCACTGGCACTGGTACCAATGCTGGATACCAAGGGTACTTGGCAACGGCTAAAGGAAATGCTGGCGGCCTGACCGCAGGCTTCATTTTCACGATCGACAACAATAATAACCAAGCCACCACCACCGTACCGACCGGTTGGGGCGCAGCGACTACTTGTTGGGTCGATCGTCCGGGCGGAAGCTGCCAATGAAGCCGGCGGCACAACGAGGCTTCAGCCTGATCGAGCTGATGGTCACCCTGACGGTTCTCGGGATACTGCTACTGATCGGCATTCCGACCTATCAGCAGTGGCTGCTCAATACGCGCATCCGCACCGCCACGGAATCCATCCAGAACGGCCTTCGGCTCGCGCGCAACGAGGCATCGCAGCGCGGCTCCAACGTCAGGTTTTACCTGTTTGCCAGCGCAGCCGGCGCAGCGGAGTGGACGGTCTGCCTGTTACCGACTTCTGCAGCCAGCGCCGCTGCCGTGACAACCTGTCCACTGCCCCCCGCTGGCAGCAGCAGCACCCTGCAAAGTTTCGTCAACACTGGCGACACGACCAATCTGCAGGTAGGCGCCGCGACCGCCGTGGCCGACATCACCGGCAACTATTCAACCATCATGACCGGCGGAGTGCCTGGCGGCATCACCTTCAATGCACTGGGTCGTCCAACGGACTACAGCAATACCTCGATCATCCGCATCGACGTTACCGCCGCGCAGGCGAGCGCACAGGCCAACAGCCGAACCCTCGTCACCACGATTTCTGCCGGCGGCATGGTGAACATGTGCGACCCGAAAATCACCTACAGCGCCAATAGCCCGCAGGGGTGCCCGTGAAAAGCGCACACATCAAAAAACGTGGTCCTTTCCCGTGGCGATCAACTCAGCAAGGTTTCATCCTGCTCGATGCCATGATCGCCGTGCTGATCTTCTCGGTCGGCATCATCGGCATGGTCTCCTTGCAGTCAGCGGCCATCAAACTCGCCGGCGATGCGAAGTACCGCACCAATGCCGCCATGCTGGCCGACCAGGTCATCGCGCAGATGTGGGCGTACGACCCGACCCAACTGGCCGACTATGCCAGTACCCCCGCTGGTGCGAAATATACGACATGGGCCAATACCGTCGATTGCACCAAAAGCACCACCCCCTCGAAAACTTGCCTGCCGGGTGTGACAGCCTATCCGCCCACCATCGTGATCGTGCCCATGGCTATCCCGACGGCGACGTCGGCAGGCACGGAATCCCAAGTGACGGTCACCGTCTACTGGCAAGCCCCCAACGACACCGGTCCCCATAGTTATGTATCCATTTCAGATATCGGCAACTGAGGCCGGCAACGTCAACGGGCGCCTGTGCGCCCTTGATGTGCGCACGCGCAGCCGGGGCTTTTCGCTGGTCGAGCTGATGGTGGGCATCGTGGTAAGCATCATTTGCACGCTGGCAATCATGGCGGCTTTCGCGGTGTATGAAGGCCATAAGCGCACGACCAGCAGCGGCGACGATGCGCAGCAGAACGGCAGTTATTCGCTGTATGAGCTGGAACGCCAGATTCGCACCGCTGGCTCCGGGCTGGTGCAAGGCACACGCTATAGCGTCCTGGGTTGCCCGATCAATGCCGCCTCGGGGGCCACAACGTTACTACCGGCGACGTCCCTGCCTGCCCCGTTCGCCACCGCCGGCTGGCCGCTTACCACGCTGGCTTTCCCCGTGCTGGTCGCCGGTGGAGGCGCCACCGCTCCAGACGTGATCGGCGTGATCAGCGGCAACCCCGCGCAGCAGGTATTCAAGGTGGGTGTCACCAGCACCACCGCGACCAGCGTGGTCGTGGGTAATTCCTTCGGTTTTCTGGCAAGCGATTACGTGCTGGGTACCATGCCCAACGGCAGCTGCACGATTGGCCAGCTCGCCGCCACACCCAATCCCATTCCCATTACGACCACCACCCTCACCCTGAACGCCGCCACCAGCCCGGCCACCGGACTGACGAACGCGGTCAACCTGTTTGACCTGGGCCGCTCGCCCGTGTTCACCCTGTTCGGTGTCGACCCCACCACCAACTCGCTGGTGTCGTTTGATCTCCTGCAGCGGGCAACGAATGGCGGCGCGGGCACGATCCCGATTGCCGACGGCATCGTGCAGCTCAAGACGCTGTATGGCATCCACGATGGCACCAACGATGGCACGGGGAAATCTCCCGAAGCCGCGACCGTGGTCGACAACTGGGTCCAACCCGTCGGTACCGTATGGGGTATCGCCGCACTCACTGCCAATACCGTGGCAGCACAAGCAGCGATAGCCCAGATCAAGGCGATCCGCGTGGCCGTCGTGGCACAAAGCCGGTTGCCGGAACGGTCGACCGATTACGCTGGCCCGGCCGCTCTGGTGATCTTCCCTGATCTCCCGTCAGTTCAATACACCATCGCCACACAACCGCAATTTCGCTACCAGGTCTACGACACCACCATCCCGATCCACAACGCGCTTGTCACCCAAACGTACTGAGTCAAGTCAACATGAACCTGAAAAGCACAAGCATGGGATACCGGGGTGGACCACGCCAGCAGAAGGGCATGGTCTCCACCCTGGTCGCGATCGTCGTACTGGTGGTCACGTTGCTGGCCGCGGTGGCGCTGATGCGTTCGGTGGACACCAGCAACACCATTGCAGGCAGCCTCGCCTTCAGGCAAGGCGTGGTGCAAGAGGCCGAGCGCGCTTACGTGGACGCCATACAGAACATCAACTTTGGCGAGCCGACCAGCGATAGCGACCTGGCTCCCAGCGGCTATTACGCTGAACCTCAAACGGCAACAGCCCGTCCGGATGGTGATATACCCAACATACTGGTGAACGGAACAACGACGAGCATCAGAACGGTGCCCGCGCTGGCTACGGTCAACAATGACGACACCGTGACCTACGTGGTCGAACGGCTTTGCCCGGTCGCCGGCGCCGCCAGCCCCACCACGTGTATCGTGCCGGGCGCGTCGATCCTGGGTGGCTCGGTCTCCAACCAGTCCAAGGACAACGGGCCACCGTTTGTTTCAGGTGCCTATGCAGCATTCCGGCTGACCGTAAAGGTGACTGGCCTCAAGGGCACGAGCGGTTACGTACAGACCGTATTGCGCTGAATAAGGCTTGCGACGGGTTGCACGATCCCGTCACAGGCGCACGAAACCATTGGATGGTGACATTACATGGATGATCCATGTATCGACATCAGAACCAGCTTGCCAACCATGGACACGAACAGGACGTTCGCATCCACAGCTTGATCACTCGTATTTCGGGAACGGCCATGTCCAAGTCTTTTCGTTCACTTCGCCATTTCGGCCTGGGCTGCGCGCTGTTGACGTGCATGCTGACGCTGATGGGCGGCAGCAACGCGCAGGCGCAAACCACACTGGCCGACACCCCCTTGTACAGCACATCAAACGTACCGGCGAACCTGATGCTAGCGCTGTCGGTGGAATTTCCGACGGGTACGGTTGGTGCCTACACAAACGCCACCGGCTACACCGCTTACACAGCAACCACGCCCTTTCTGGGGTATTTCGACCCTGCGAAGTGCTACGACTACAGCATCAGCACGGGTCTCCCCGGAAGCACTAGCGCTGGATATTTCACCCCTATTGGAGCAGTGAACAGCAACGGGAGTTGCACCACAACATCCGGCACAGTGACCACCTCCCACTGGAGCGGCAACATGCTCAACTGGGCCACCATGACGGCGCTCGACGAGTTCCGCCAGGTTCTGACCGGAGGCAATCGCGCTGTCGACACCTCATCGAGTACGGTGCTGATACGTTCGAACCTCAACTCGCAGAGCAATACGGGCAATTTCCCGAACAAGACCATCGGCAGCACATCGAATGTCGCGGCGTCGACGGTCATTGGCGATGCCAACTATTCGTCACTCGGCAGCGTTTACCTGGAATCAGCTGGTCAGGGCACCACCTTCGTCGTTTCGAATAACAGCGGATTTCTCAATTCGGGAAAGACTAGCGGTGTCAACAATATAGCGACCACCTACAATGCAGAGGTCCAGGTTTGCGTAACCGGCATGCTGGAGAGCAACTGCAACTCTGCCCACAAGACGACCGATTACGTCGGTGCTGGCGTCTACAACAAACCCGATGGCCTGATCCAGCAGAACTACACTCAGATCCGTGTGGGTGCCGCAGCTTATGCCTTCCAACAGGGAAATGGGCCCGCCAACGGTGCAATACGCGCCCTGCTGCGTGACAACGGGCCCACTACTTACAACGGCTACGGTACTCGCCCGACCAATACGACCAGTGAGTGGGATCCGGCAACGGGCATTATCGCTGCCAATCCGTACTCCGCAGACTCAACGACATACGGTGTGACGGCACCGGGCGGCGGCAGTTACACCAGCAGCGGCGTCATCAATTATCTGAACCAGTTCGGTTACGCCAACGGCTATGAAACATACGACACCGTTGCCGATCTGTACTGGGCAGCGTTGTCCTACTACATGAACGTGCCGCTCGATTCGACCTACACGACACTGCCATCAGGCAACGGCTGGCTTGATACCGGTTTTCCGCTGTATAAGGGCACGCTCCCGGACCCGCTCTCGAACCCGAACTCGACGACGAACCCGAAGACCGACTTCACCTGCCAGTCCAATGCGATTGTCTCGATCGGCGACATCCATACCTGGAATGACACCCGGGTGCCCAGCTCCGGCGGCCCCACCCCAGGCACCGGTCAGGGCCCCTTGGGAGTCGTCGAGGGGGCCGATGCCGGAGGCTATGCCACCCAACTCGGCAACCTTCCGTTGATCGAAAAAAATGGCACCACGCCAGCATCGATAACCATGGCGCAGCTCAGGTACAAGGGCTCGAGTGCGACGACGACAACGGTCGTTCCTGCCGCCAATCAATTGGGGCTCACCTTCGAGCCGAATGGCACGACCAATCCGACCTACAACATGGCTGGCCTGGCCTACTTCGCGCACACCCAGGACATCCGCCCCGACATTCTCAACAAACCCAACAAACTGACGGTGACCACCTATACCGTCGACGTACTGGAGCCCGGTGCCTACGATGGTGTCAATCCTGACTACATCTATAGTCCTGCAAATTTCAACACCAGTGGCGGTCAGGCCGGCCCCAGCATGTACTGGCTGGCTGCAAAATACGGCGGCTTCAATGACCTCAACGGCGACGGCAAGCCCGCCAACATCCTCACCTGGCATACCAATACAAGTACGGCTGCCGCCTTCAATCTGCGGCCGGACAATTATTTTCCCGGCAACCAGCCCACCCTGATCCAGTCCGGACTGCAGCAGATCTTCAACAATGTTGCCTCGACGTCCCAAAGTGCCTCGGCGCCAGCCGTGACAGCGACCCGCGCACTCACCAATGTTCCAGCCAGTACGACCACGGCACCTTTCTATTCACCAGCTGCCGGCTTCCCGATCTATACCACCCAGTACACGCCAGTGACATGGAATGGCGACGTCTCCGGCTATGTGGCTTCGGCCGTCGCAGGCGGCAGCGTCACGGCTGTCACAGGCAGCATCCCTTGGCATGCGCAGATCCAGCTGGATAACCTGACCCAGAGCACTGGTGCTTCGGGCACGACCATCGTGGGCTGGACCAACGAACGCCGCATCGTCACCTGGAATCCAACAACCGGAGCCGGCACACCCTTCCAGTTCGCCAATTTGTCGACTGCCGAACAGGCGGCCCTGAACAGCGTGACTACTGGCGGCAATGGCACCCAGTTCGTCAACTATATGCGCGGCGACAAGACCAATGAGGGAACCTTCTACCGCGCACGCAGCCATATCCTTGGCGATATCGTGAATTCCCAGGCGGTGCTGGTACAAAATGCCTTGTCACCGTCCTACACCGAAAGCGCGAACCCTGGCTATACCGCGTTCACCACGAGCGTACTGAACCGTCAACCGGTGGTATATGTCGGCGGCAACGATGGCATGTTGCATGCGTTTGAAGGTGACTTCAAAACTTCGACAACTGCCGATCCCGTGACCGGTGGTGGCAGCGAATTGTTTGCCTATGTGCCGAGCCTGGTTTACGCAGGCCCGACTGGCACGCCACTAATCAACGGGCTTCCTGCACTGGCCAATCTCAATGGCGTTTCCACGAACAACTACAGCCATCACTTCTATGTGGATCAGACCCCTCAGGTAGCGGATGTCGATTTCACCCTGATCGGCAATGGCACCACCACACCCGTCAGCACCACCACCACAGCCAAGTGGCACACGATGCTGGTGGGCGGCCTTGGCCACGGTGGCATGGGCATCTATGCGCTCGATATCACGGCGGTTCCGGCTGCGGTCGATACCACCACCACCACCGGCCCGGCCATCGAAACATCCGAGTCCGCGAAGGTACTGTGGGAATTTACTGATCCCGACATGGGCTACAGCTATGGCGCCCCGGTGATCGTGAAGACCCGAAAGTACGGCTGGGTCGTGTTGATGACCACGGGCTACGACAACGTCGGCTCTGGCCAGGATGGCCATGGCAAGCTCTATATACTTAATGCGAAGACCGGCGCACTGATACAGACAATCGACACTGGCGTAGGTACAACCACCAGCCCCGCCGGCCTCACCCAGGCCACCGGCTACACCCAGAACGTTGCCGATGGCACCATCGAACAGGTCTATGCAGGGGACCTGCTGGGCAATGTATGGCGCTTCGATCTGTCGGAGCCGGCATTGGATGCGACCGGAAATGTGACGCCCGCCTATCCGACACCGACGACCCCGTTTGCCACGCTCACCGATAGTGCCGGCAACCCGCAACCGATCACCACTGCGCCACGCATCGAACTGAGTACCGATTCCACTGGGCTCGGTACGCTCCGGTGGGTTTTTGTTGGCACCGGCCAGTTCCTCGCCCTCAGTGATCTCAGCAACACTCAGCAGCAGACCATGTATGCATTGCGGGATGGTACGGGCGTGACGCCGTCAACGACGGGAGTGCCCTTGAAGCGAAGTGTGCTGACTGTGAATAGCAACCTGTTGCTGGGCCTGACAAGCCTGACAGATAGCTCCTCGGGCTGGTATTACGACCTGCTTGGCACAGCCGGAACGAACGGCGGTACCGAACGGATCGTCATCAATCCAAATGCTGCCGCCGGTGTCTTCGTCATCGCCTGGACGACACTGACGCCCTCCTCTGATCCCTGCTCCCTGTTGGGCAGCATCTATGCCACTACCTTTGCCGGCCAATCGGTACTACTGAGCGGTCCTAATACTCTCATGTCGTCCATCACCACCTCGACAGCACCGACCGGAGCATCGGTGGTCCAGCTTCCCAACGGGACGTTTTCAATCTTGTACGGCCAGACTGGAGGCCTGCCGCAGACGGCGGCCATGCAACAAACTCCCACCACTCCCCAACTCCAGCGCGTCAACTGGCGCGAGATACTCAACTGAGTGGTTACCAGTGATATTTCCGCCCAGGGCACGATGTGCCACGCCCTGGGCGGAATCAGCACATTGACCCACCTTGCCTAGGCAGCAACAGCCGTTGAGCGGATAATCGACGACCCTCGACGCTATACGGCTGCGCAATGTTCGTACCTGGTCAACGCTGGATCTCCTCTGCTGAACCCGAGCTTGGCCTCGGCACCGTATTACGTGTCGAAGGACGTGGCGTGCAGGTGCTGTTTGCCAAGGCCGGTGTGCTGCGCCCCTATGCAGTCGATTCGGCGCCACTGCTGCGGGCCGAGTTCCGCGCGGGCCAGCGCGTCGCCGGCAAGGGCATCGCGTTTCTGGTGGAACGGGTGGAAATTCGCGATGAGCTGCTGATCTACCGCGGCGAAGGTCGCGAGCTGGAGGAAGGCCAGCTCGACGACGAGCAGAGCGTGAGCCAGGCCGATGACCGGTTGACCGGCGGACGTACCGATCCGGTGGCGCAGTTCGAGCTGCGCCTGGAAGGCCTCCGGCGGCGTGCCGAAGCACGCCGTTCGCCGGCATGGGGGCTGTGCGCCGCACGCATCGGGCTGGTTCCGCATCAGCTGCGCGTGGCTGGCATCGCCGCTGCGCGTCGGCCGCCACGGGTGCTGCTGGCCGACGAAGTCGGCCTGGGCAAGACCATCGAGGCGGCCATGATCATCGCGCGCCAGCTCGCCACCGGCCGCGCCTCGCGCGTATTGCTGCTGCTGCCCGACACGCTGGTATACCAGTGGTTCGTCGAGCTGCTGCGCCGCTTCAATCTGAGCTTTGCGATCTACGACGAGGAACGCTGCGAAGCACTGGAACAGTCCGGCGATCACAGCAACCCGTTCGAGGACGAGCAACTGGTGATCGCCGACTTCGGCTTTCTCGAGAACTCGCCGAAATACGCACAACAATTGCTCGATGCGCCGTGGGATTTGCTGGTGGTCGACGAAGCGCACCACCTTGCGTGGTCCCCGGAAGCAGCCAGCCCGCGCTACACCATGGTGGAGCAGCTGGCTGCCGTGATTCCCGGCGTGATCCTGCTCACCGCCACCCCGGAACAGCTCGGTCGCAGCGGCCACTTCGCCCGCCTGCGCCTGCTCGATCCGCAGCGTTACAGCGATCTGGACGGCTATCTGGCCGAGGCCGACACCTATCAGGCATTGTCGAAGATTGCCGACAAGCTGCTCGACGGCGTCGCGCTGAACGATGACCAGCGTAACGCGCTGGCCGAAGCATTCCACGGCGATGAAGTCCTCACTGCACAACTGGCCGAATCGACCAAGCCGGCCAACGCACGCGAACTGCTTGCCGCGCTGATCGACCGGCACGGCACCGGCCGCGCGATGTTTCGCAACAACCGCGCCGGCGTCGGCGGCTTTCCCAAACGACTGCCCGAATGGCACTTGCTGGACGCCGATACTCTTGAGGAAAGTACCCGCCAGTCGCTGCTGGCCGAATTCCACGCCGACATCCAGCAGCCGCCGGCCCTGATCGAGGTTGATTACAGCGCCGATCCGCGCATCGATGCCCTGATCGCCCTGCTCGATCGGCATCCGCAGGACAAGTTCTTGCTGATCTGCCGCAGCCAGGCCAAGGTGTTGGCACTGGAAGACGCGTTGCGTACGCGTACTGGCACCGGCATCGCGCGTTTCCACGAAGGCCTCGGCATCATCCAGCGCGACCGCAACGCGGCGTACTTCGCCCAGCCTGACGGCGCGCGCCTGCTGTTGTGCTCGGAGATCGGCTCGGAAGGACGCAACTTCCAGTTTGCGCACCGGCTGATCCTGTGGGACCTGCCGCTCGATCCGGACCTGCTTGAACAACGCATCGGCCGGCTCGACCGCATCGGCCAGAAGCACGACATCAACATCCATATCCTGCTCGTCGCCGACAGCGCACAGCACGTGCTGGCACGCTGGTACGACGAAGGCGTCAATGCGTTCCGCATGAGTCCTGCCGACGGCCGCGAACTGCTGCGCCGCTATGGCGAGCCGCTGGCCCGACTGGCCGACGAACACGCGCGCGGCGATGACAACCGCGACCAGGAACTGGACGTGCTGTTGGCCGAGACCGCCGCCAGTCACGAGCAGATGGCCGAACTGATCCGTGGCGGTCGCGATCATCTACTGGAGCTGGCGTCCAGTCGCGACCTGCACGCCGACGAGTTGCAGCAGGCGTTTTCCCGCGAGGATCACGACCCGGGCCGCGATGCCTTCATACAGCGCCTGCTGGAAGCGTTCGGCATCCACGCCGAGGAACTCGGCGGCCAGGTACTTCTGCTCGATCCGCAATACCTTTCCACCGACGCCCTGCCCGGCTTCGCCGAGGGCCCGCAGTCAGCGACGTTTGCTCGCGAAGTGGCGCTGGCACGCGAGGACCTCCCGCTGTTGCGAATCGATCACCCGCTGGTCGCCGGTGCGCTGGATCTGGCCCTGTCCAGTGAACAGGGCAATGCCGCCTTCATGGTCGACGATGTGCTGCCAGCGCGGACCGCCTTGCTGCAGTCTGTGTTCGTGCTCGAATGCGTGGCCGATCGCAAGCTCGATGCCGAACGCTTCCTGCCAACCTTGCCGATCACCGTCACGGTTGATACTCGTCTGGCGGAGCGGGTCGATTTTTCACCCAGCGAAACCGCGTTGCGCAAGGCTGGCGACCGCAATATTGAAGTGGTGCGCTACCGAAAATTCCTCGGCAAGCTGGTGCCGCCGATGCTGGAGCGTACCGAGACGCTGGCCGGCGCACGCGGCCAAGCCAGCATCGACGAAGCGGTGGCACTGGCCACGGCCACGCTGGATGCCGAACTGTCGCGCCTGCTTGCGTTGCGTGCGGTCAACCCCTCGATCAGCGAGACGGAAATCGCCGCTGTTGCCGGCGAACGCGCCGCCCTGCTGGCCGCCCTGCCGCAATCCCGCCTGCGGCTGGATGCGGTGCGTTTCGTGGTGAGCCCGGATTTCCTCGCGCTGCGCTAATCGCCCGGTGCAATTGATGCGCTGAAACCTCAGCGCATCAATTGCCGCTTCGGCTTGAGCGGCAGGCGCCCGCGCCAGTACTGGATCAGCACGATGCCGCCCAGCATGCCGCCGATGTGCGCAAAATGAGCTACACCCGGCTCGATGCCGGTCATGCCCATGGTCAGCTCGACGATGGCATAGCCCGTCACGAACAGCCATGCCGGCATCGGGATCGGCAGGAACATCAGCATCACTTTCTCGTGCGGATACATCATGCCGAATGCCAGCAGCAGCCCGAAAATCGCACCGGATGCGCCGAGCGTTGGCCCGTACTCGGTCGGCGGGAAAAACCACAGCACGGCCAGTTGCAGCAACGAGGCGACAATCGCGCACACGAAGTAATAGATGGTGAAGTTGCGCGCACCCAGCGTTCGTTCGATCGCCCCGCCAAACATGTACAACGCGATCATGTTGAACAGGATGTGGGTCACCCCGCCGTGCAGGAAGGCGCTGGTGACGATCTGCCAAACCCCGAACAGGCCGCTGCCAAGCGGCCACAACGCGAAATACTGCAGCATGACGTCGCCCATGACCTGCTGCAGCAGGAACACGGCGACATTCGCAATCAGCAGGTTGCGCGTGACGGGCGGCAGATCAAAAGGCATCGGGCTGTTTCCGGGGGATCAACGGCAGGCGTAGCTGGATCAAACGTGTAGCGAATACACTGCGCAGATATAGGTATGGATACGCTGACCCGCAAGGCTTGAAATCGTTCATGCAGCAAGCCCGTGCAGCGGGAAACGAAAAAGCCGCCTCTCGGCGGCTTTTGAATACGACGGAACCCACAATCGCATCAACCCTTGCTGGCCACCTGTGCAATCGCCTCTGGACGCTTGGCACCGGCAAACCGCTTGGCCCAATAGGCCTCGTTGAGGCTGGAGATTTCCACCGACTTGCCGCTGGTCGGCGAATGGATGAAGCGGCCATCTGAAATGTAGATACCGACGTGCGAGATATTCCGCTTGCCGTGGGTATGAAAAAACACCAGATCACCCGGCTTCATGTCGGCACGATTGACCTTGAGGCCAGCCAGGAACTGCGAGGCCGAGTTGGTCGGCAGCTGCAGGCCGATCGCATGGGCAAACACGTAACGGACGAAACCGCTGCAATCGAAACCGGTCGAAGGATCATGACCACCGCGCACATAACGGATGTCACGCAGATTCATCGCCAACGCGATCAGCGCCTTGCGCAAATCCGTGACACTCCCGGCATCAGCAGCGGCAGGCACTTCCTCGTCGGCATCAACCGGATCTGCGGCGGCACTGTCGGTCGTCGCGACATTGTTCGACACAGCCTTGCCAGTGTTCACCGTCAGTGCTGCGACATCGACCGGAACGATGGACTGCGCCAGCATCGGGGCCGGATCAAGCATCGGCAGCCGGTTCAGCATTTGCGCAGTGGCGTTGTCCGAAAAGTCAGCCAGCGCGAAGGATTGGGTCTGAAGCGAACCCGAGGCCGGCAGCAGCGGCTGCATCTCGACGGCGGCTACGGTGATCGCTGGGGTCGGGATCGCCACTTCGGCAAGATTGCCGCTGGATGCCGACTGTTTGGAGTGGATGGCTTTGTGCGTCGACTTTGCGAGCTTGCCGTGCGCCGGCTTGCTATGCGCTACCACTTTGCCGTGAGTCTGCTTTTGCTGCGTCTGCTTCGCATGGGTCGTCTTGCCGTGGGTCTTGCTGGTAGTTGCCTGCGCCGGTACGACGACGAGCAAGGCTGCAGCGAGCATAGAGAAGACGGTCAATCGGTTGATTGGCATGCGGGAAAAATCCCCTGGAGTACAACAGGATTAGCCGCCTGCGGAGCTGACGACGTGACGATTGGGTGAAGTTAGCAAGAAGGCGTAGGCCGTATGTTCGATTGAGGTTAACTAAACCCTGTCGTTCCGAAACGTGAATTCGCCATGAAATTAAATGCAGTCGATTGATTTACAAAAGAAACAAATCAGAGTCTTGGCCTGGAAAGGAATTCAGAGCCCCGTTTTTTGTGACACAGCTCACCAAATCAGGCATCCGGATAGGAACGGAGACCAAAGATGGCCGTGCCGATCCGCACCTCGGTGGCACCTTCGGCAATCGCCAGCGGAAAATCAGCACTCATGCCCATCGAAAGCCTTGGCAAATCATGACCTTGTGCAGATACCCGATCGCGCAACTCACGCAACAGGCGGAAACAGCTGCGCACCTCGTCCGGCTCGCTGGAGTGGATCGCCAGCGTCATCAGGCCGCGCACGCGCAGTGTGTCGTAGCCACGCAAAGTGCCGAGGAAGGCCGGCAGCTGTTCCGGCGGCAGGCCGTACTTGCTCGGCTCAGGCGAGGTCTTGACCTGCACCAGCACGTCGATCGCGCGACGTTCCTGCTGCAGCCGTCGATGCAGCGCTTCGGCCAGCTCCAGCCGGTCCAGTGATTGCACCTCGCTGGCCAGCCGGGCCACATCTTTGACTTTGTTGGTCTGCAAATGGCCGATCACCACCCAGTCGATGCCGCAATCTGTCAGCAACGCTGATTTATCGCGGATTTCCTGCACCTTGTTCTCGCCAAAACGGTGCTGACCTAACACAACCGCAGCCCGGATGAGTTCCGTTCCAAACGTCTTGCTGACCGGCAGGATGTCCACCGAGGACGGATCGCGGCCAGCAGCGTGGCAAGCGTCATCGACACGCTGGCGGACCTGCGCCCAGTTGCCCGCCAGATAAGCAGTATCCAGGCTCATGCGTCGACAGTCAGGTTCAGGCCTTGGCACCTTGCTGATGGTGCCGTGCCACCACTTCGGCGACCACCATGCTGACCTTCTTGCCGGTGGGTATGTGCAGGAATTCGTTCGGACCATGCGCATTGGAATGCGGGCCGAGTACGCCGGTGATCAGGAACTGCGCCTTGGGGAATTTCTCACCCAGCATGCCCATGAACGGGATGCTGCCACCCTCCCCCATGTAAGTGGCCGGCGCACCAAAGTAGTGCTGCGAAGCATCGGCGACCGCCTGCTCCAGCCAAGACGACAGCTGCGGCGCGTTCCAGCCGCTGCCGTCCTTTTCCAGTGTAAAAGTGACTTTGGCGCCGTATGGCGGATCCTTTTCCAGCAACTGCTTGAGGAAATCACCGGCCCTGGCCCCATTGAGGGTTGGCGGCACGCGCAGGCTCAGCTTCACCGAAGTCAGCGGACGCAACACGTTGCCTGCGCTGTCCAGCGACGGCATGCCGCCGATGCCGGTCACCGCCAGCTGCGGGCGCCAAGTGCGGTTGAGCACCAGCTCGGCCAGATCGTGGGTAACCGGCTGCATACCCTCGACCCACGGAAACTTGTCGTAGATATCGTCGCCAAGTACTTCAGCCGAGAGCTTGGCCTGCTCGATCCGCTGTGGCGGGATCTCGACGTACAGCTCCTTCGGCTTGATCTGGCCGGTGGCCGGGTCCTCCAGTCGCGACAACAGTTCGCGCAGGATGCGGAAGCTGGACGGCACGACGCCCGAGGCGTCGCCCGAGTGCACACCTTCTTCCAGCACCTGTACGGTCAGGTTGCCGCCAGTCATGCCGCGCAACGAGGTGGTCAGCCACAGCTGGTCGTAGTTGCCGCAGCCAGAGTCCAGGCACACCACCAGCGATGGACTGCCGATACGCGCGGCCAGATGGTCGACGTAATACGGGAGGTCGTAACTGCCCGACTCCTCGCAGGCCTCGATCATCACCACGCAGCGCGCATGCGGAATGCCCTGCTCGTGCAGCGCCAGCAGCGCAGCCAGCGAACCGAAGATCGCGTAGCCATCGTCGGCGCCACCACGGCCGTACAACTTGTCGCCCTTGATCACCGGCGTCCACGGACCGAGCCCTTCAGCCCAGCCGGTCATCTCCGGCTGCTTGTCCAGATGGCCGTACAACATCACGGTGTCGTCGCCCTGCCCCGGCACCTCGATATAGATGAGCGGCGTGCGTCCTTCCAGCCGCACCACTTCCAGCGTTGCACCCGGCAGCGCCGACAACTTGGAGCGCGCCCAAGTCTCCATCAACTTGACCGCGGCATCCATGTAACCGTGTTCGACCCACTTCGCATCGAACATCGGCGACTTGTTGGGGATGCGGATGTACTCGACCAGCTGCGGCACGATTTCGTCGTCCCACAGGCCGCTGACGTAACGGGAAAGGCGGGCAGTGTCCATGGTCAAGCTCCGGCAATCGATCAAATTCGCATTGTAGCAGCGCCCTTCGGAAGCGCCGGACACCGACACGCTATCAGGCAGCACGCACAAGCGCCGACGCGCATGGCGCACGCGTGCCTTGCAGCAATCCCGACTGCGTCGCTCATCACCGCCCGGCAAAGTTGGGTCGCGGCACCTGGATGCCGCCATCACAGCTCACGGAGGAAGGCCATGTTCCACAAACTTGCTGCACTTGCCCTGGCGTTGACCCTGACCCTGCCCGGATTGTCGTTCGCCGCGACGCCCGTCAACGTCAACAAGGCCGACGCTGCCACCATCGCCAGCTCGCTGGATGGCATCGGTCAATCCAAGGCACAGGAGATCGTCGCCTGGCGCGATACCCATGGGCCGTTCAAGAGCGCCGATGACCTGACCCAGGTCAAGGGTATTGGCCCAGCGACGCTTGAACGCAATCGCGCGGCCATCCTGCTCACCGACAACGCGACCGATACCGCCACCAAGGCGGATAAACCCGCCAAGAGCAGGCACAAGAGCAAAAAGGTCGCCGCTGAAGAGGCTGCAGCCGGGAAGTAGTAGCAACGGGATCCGGGCGGCGCGACCCATGGCGGGGCGCGCCGCTTGCGCTACACTCGCGCGCCCATCCTGCCTTGCCGCATCGCCATGATCCTGCCGCGCTATCACATTGCCGCCTCTGCCATCCAGGGCGCCGGCAAGGGGCTGTTTCTCGATGAGACCGTGGCGGCGGGACGCATCATCACGGCACCCGATGGCATCGAGCGGACCTTTCGCCATGCCGACATCACGGCATCGCCGGAACTCAGCGCCCAGTTCCACGCCAGCGCACGCTGGTTCGAGGATCGCTACACGCTGTCGCCCGACTGGCCGGACGAGTGCTACATCAATCACAGTTTCACGCCGAACGGGCTGTGGCATCTGGGTTTCGTGTTCGCGCTGACCGAGCTGCCGCCCGGCACGGAAATCACCGTGGACTACCGGCACCTGCTGCCGCCCGGCGAGATCGAGGATTTTGCCGATTCGGCCACTGGTGAGACAATTACCGGCTTGTCCTGGCAAGAGAGTCTCGCCAGCAGTACTCACGCACTGGCCGAACTGCTGGGTGCCACCTACCGTTGATCATGATGTTTGATATCCCAACTCTTGAAACGGCGCGCCTGCGCCTGACCGCGCTGACCGAAAAGCACTTCAACGATTACGCCGCGATGCTGGCCGACCCGGACAGCACCCGCTGGATCGGCGATGGCCAACCGCTGGACCGCACCAACGCCTGGCGCTCGCTGGCGATGCTGCTGGGCCACTGGCAGCTTCGCGGCTGTGGCATGTGGGCGCTGGAGCTGAAGTCCAGTGGTGAATTCATCGGCCGCGCCGGGCTGATGTACCCCGATGGCTGGCCGGATCTGGAACTGGGATGGATGCTGAAGCCGGAACACCGCCACCACGGCTATGCCACCGAAGCAGGTGATGTCGTGCTCGATTTCGCCTGGAACCAGCTACATGCCCAGCGTGTGATCAGCCTGGTGCGGATCGGTAACGAAGCCTCCGACCGGGTGGCCGAACGCCTCGGCGGCGAACACATCGAGGACATGGATTTCTACGGCAGCCACAGCCACGTGTTCGCCTATTACCCGCCACATCGCGAGCACCGGCGCGCGTACGCCTGAACGAGCCACGCACGGTGCCTGCCCGCCGCACCTGGGTCGCATAGCCCCAATGGCCAGATGCAGCCGCCTACCAAGTCAGACAAGTGCTGCGGCTGCGCCGGCCTCCCTGTCCGCATGGCTGTATGGCACTCAAACACGAATGGCGCTTACTTAAGCGCGAAACTTCACTTTTCGTCATTCCCGCGAAAGCGGGAATCCAGTGACTTCGGCCGTTTTCAGATCACACAAGACACTGGATCCCCGCTTTCGCGGGGATGACGGCGCTTAAGTAAGCATCATTCCACTCAAACACCTGTATCCCGCCACAGGAACTGCGGTGGTCGCAGCTTGTCTGATGGTGCACAACACCGGAGAATCCGCAGGCACGCTCTGCATGTTCCGGGCAGCAGCCAAGAATCAGGCCATACCACGCGCAGCATGGTTGCTGCCCCGCAGTCCACGTCTCCAGGAGTCCCCCATGCGCATCCTGCTGGCCGAGGATGATCCGTCCATCGCCGAAGGCATTTGTGGATCGCTGCGGCATGGTGGTCACGCTGTCGATCATGTGGCCAGCGGCAGCCTCGCCGATTCAGCGTTGCGCGACCACGATTACGACCTGCTCGTGCTGGATCTGGGCCTACCTTCGCTCGATGGCAGCGAGGTATTGCGCCGTTTGCGCAGCCGCGGCACGGGTCTGCCGGTGCTGGTGGTGACGGCACGCGACGGTTTGCCCGAACGCATCCGCGTACTTGACCTGGGCGCCGACGACTATCTGGTTAAACCTTTTGCGCTGGCCGAGTTCGAGGCACGTGTGCGTGCGCTGCTGCGTCGGGCCAGCAGCCAGGGCAAGCCGGAACTGCAGTTGGGCAGTTTGCGGCTGGATCTGCCCGGTCACCGTGCATGGATTGATCAGGCGCCACTGGAACTGACCGCACGCGAATTCGGCCTGCTCGAAGCACTCGCCTTGCGTGCCGACCGTGTCACCAGCCGGGCGCAACTGATCGAGGCGCTATGCGACTGGGATCAGGAACTGACCGACAACGGGCTGGACATCGCGATCCATCGCCTGCGTCGCAAACTGCAGGGCAGCGGCACCGGCGTGCGCACGATCCGTGGCCTCGGTTATCTGCTGGAAGAGGCCGAAGCATCGGCGAGCGATCCGGCATGAACTCGCTGCGCACGCGTCATCGACGCCCCAGTCTGCGTCGGCGCCTGCTGATTTTTCTGCTGGTTCCGATGGCCGCGCTGTTATTGCTGGACGCGATGCTGACTTATGGCGTTGCGCTGGGTTACGCCAACAAGGTGCATGACCGCGACCTCAGCGACGATGCGTTGACGCTGGCAAAAATGCTCGGCAACGACCAGCTCGGGGGCACACTGACCCCGCAGGCGCGGTTCCTGCTCGAATACGACCCGGACGGACACAGCTATTTCAGTGTGTTCAGCGCGAGGCACGGCCTGCTGGCCGGCAACGAGCGCCTGCCGCAGCTGTCGCAAGCGCCGGCGCTGGGTGCTGCGCCGATGCTTTACGACGCGCAGCTGGACAAGCACGCGCTGCGCGCCGCCAGCGTGCATACGCCCGCGAGCCATGATCCCGGCGACAGCCTGATAATCACCGTCGCCGAAACCCTGCGCGACCGGCACGAGCAGGCACGGGAAATCCTGCTGCTGGCGACCCTGATGCAGACCTTGCTGCTCGTCTGTGTGCTCTCGCTGGTCTGGTTTGGCGTCAGCCGTGGCCTGCGCGTACTCGACCCGCTCACCGCCCGGCTGGCCGCACGCTCGCACGAACTGACGCCAATCAACGGCCCCGATGTGCCCCAGGAAATCCAGCCACTGACCCGCACCATCGACGCGCTGTTCAGCCGCGTGCGCAGCATGCTGGCACTGCACGACCGCTTCATCGCCGATGCCGCGCACCAGCTGCGCACGCCATTGGCCGGGCTGAGCCTGCATGTCGACCGCGCCCTGGCCGACCCGCGGCCGGAAACGGTGAGCGATGCGCTCATGCACATCCAGCGGCTGACCCACCGTGCCGCGCGAACCACCTCGCAACTGCTGTCGCTGGCCCGCGCACAGGCCTCGCCGTCAGACAGCGAGGAATTCAAGCAGCTCGATCTGGGCCGGTTGGTTCCCGAAGCCGTTTCGCAGCGCGTGCATGACGCGCTGGTCGCCGGCGTGGACCTGGGCTATCAGAGGCCTGCGACTAAGCAAACGCTATGCATCATGGGCGATGCTGCCAGCGTGCAGGACTTGCTGGACAATTTGATCGACAACAGCGTGCGCTATGGCGGCCGTGGCAGCAGCGTCACCGTCGCCCTGCAGGCGCGGGCTGATGGTGGCGCCAACCTCAGTGTCGAGGACGACGGCCCCGGCGTACCACCCGAACTGCTGCCACGCCTGAGCGAGCGCTTTTTCCGCGCCGCCAGCAACGGCGAGGAAGGTAGCGGGCTGGGCCTGGCGATCGTCCAGCGTATTGCCGAACGGCATCACGCCGAAGTGGTTTACCGCTCAGGCGAGGAGTGTGGCCTATGCGTCGAAGTCCGTTTCCCGCCGATGCCGACGCATTCCGCATGAGCCCGGACACCCATTTCACTGCACCTTGCCTATACGCCTGATCGAAACACTATTGCGATCCTCCGCTTCGCCTTCACAATAGTGAGTGACGCTGCCGTGGCTATTCAATGATGACCACCACGGATATCGACCAGTCGCGCCAGCGTCGGGTCATCGCCATGGAACCATGCATACCGTGTCATTTCGATTCTTGAGCAGGGCAATCTCCACCAGCCTGCTGCGTGGCTGCCTGATGGGCGTGCTGCTCGGTGGCGTGGCCGGCTGCGCTGCGCAACTGCCCAAGCTGGCACCGCGACTGCCGGCGCAATGGCAGCATGCGCTCGCCTCGGATCCCGCCAAATCGACCGACCTGCATGGCTGGTGGCATGCCTTCGGTGATCCGGAGTTGGATGCCCTGGTTGACCGCGCATTGGCCAACAATCTCGATGTGGCCCAAGCAGTCGAGCGCATGCGCGCGGTGCGCGCGGTGCAGCGTAGTGCTCAAACACGCTACCTACCGTCGCTGCGCGCGAGCACCAGCGATGTGGTCGAACCGAGCGCACATTCCTCCTATCAGCTGGCCGGCTTCGATGCCAGTTGGGAATTGGGCCTGTTCGGCCGCGCCGAAGGCTCTCGCCGCGAAGCACGCGGCGCGCTGGACGCGAGCATTGCCGATCTGCGCACAGCGCAGGTCTCGCTGGTCGCCGAAGTCGTGCGCGAATGGATCGAGTTGCGCACCGCGCAACAGCAGGAACAACTGCTGTCGCAGATCAACGAGGCCCGTCAGCAGGAATGGGAATTGCTGCAGGTACGCCAACATCTGCAGCTGGTGGCGCCCAGCGCGGTGGATCAGGCGCAGGCGGCACTCGCGCAATCTGCCGCTGCCCTGGCCGCACCCCGGCAGGCCATCACGGCCAGTGCACAGCAACTGGCCATGCTGCTCGGCCAGAATCAGCCCGACGCCGCCTGGTCACAACCGGGCATGCCACCCGAACTGGGCGCATGGCAGCTCGCCAGCGCCCCGGCCGACCTGGTGCGCACGCGCCCGGAGATTGCCCGTGCCCAAGCCGATGTGCTGCAGGCTGCCGGTGCACTGGCGCTGGCTCACGCCGATCAATTTCCGAGCATCGGCCTCGGTGGTTCGATCGACTGGTCGGTCAACATCTTCAACGACAAAAAACACGGCACCACCCCCAATTCGATCGTCTCGTTGGGGCCGGAGATCAATATGCCCCTGTTCGACTGGGGCATCCTGCTGGCCGCCAAGCACGCCAAGGATCATGAGCTCAAAGCCAGCGTGCTGGCTTATCGGCAAGCCGTACTGCAGGGTGTGACTGAGGTGGAAACCGCACTGGGCAGTGTGCAGCAACAGCAACAGCGCGAGCAGCACACCCTGCGTGCCTGGCAGGCACTCCAGCGCGTCGACCAGACCGTGCAGACCCGAGTCAGCCTGCAGTTGGGCAGTCCACTCGATCGTGCCGAGAGCCAGATCGCCGCCAATCAGGCCGCGATCGAACTGGCCGATGCCCGCGCCGGGCACAGCCTCGCTTACGTAGCGCTGTTCAAGGCACTCGGTGGCGCGCCATTGCCGACAGATGCCGAGATGGGCACACCACCGGAAACGCCCCCCGCGACCGCCACGGACGAGGCACACCGCTGATGGTGGCCCTCGCGCGCAAGACGCTGATCTACGAATGGCGGCGCTTCCTGCCGGCGATGCTGGCGGTGGGTTTTGCCGGCCTGCTGCAGTTGCTGCAGATCGCGCTGGTACTGGGCATCTTCGGCAGCACCAGCCTCTATATCACCGGCTCGTCGGCCGACGTGTGGGTGGGTTATCCGGGTACCCAGAGCGTGGGCTCGGGCCGAAACATCGATGCCGATGTGGAATCGCGCATCCTGATGGATCCGGCCATACAGCGCGTCGAACCGTATATCTGGGTCGACGGTGACTGGCGCGGCCCGCGCGATACCGGTGGCGTCTCGGTGTTCGTTTCCGGTATCGACCCGCGCCCCGATGGCCTGATGTTCTCAAAGGCGCTGCCGGCCGATCTGCGCGCGCGGCTGGCGGAGCCGGATGCGGTGGTGGTCGACCGCTCCGCGCTGGATCAGCTCGGTGTCGACATCGGCCAGACTGCCACCATCAATGGCCATCAGGTGCGCGTCGTCGGCGTCAGCAGCGGCCTGCGCGCGCTGGGCGGCGTCAACGTGCTGTGCTCGCTGGATACCGCACGCGCGATGGATGATGATCCGGCCGACGTCGGCCCGACTTATCTGGTCGCCAAGCTGCACGACCCGAGCCAGGCCAATGCCGTCGCCGTGCGCCTGCGCGGCGCTACGGCGTTCGGTCCCTACACGACCTGGAGCGCCAAGGATTTCGCGAGGATTTCGGTGCGCTACTGGCTGTTCGATACCGGTGCTGGTGCCGGTGTGCTGTTCCTGGCCGGCATCGTATTCCTGGTCGGTGCCGTGATCACCAGTCAGACCCTGATTGCTGCGATCAATGGCTCGATGCGCGAGTACGCCACCCTGAATGCCCTGGGCGTGGGCGTGGGCGCCTTGCGCAAGGTGGTGCTCGAACAGGCGTTCTGGGTAGGTGCGCTGGGTCTGCTCGGTGCCGGCCTGCTCGGCATCGTGCTGATGCTGCTGGCACGCAGCCAGGATGTGCCGGTGGTATTGAATGTACCGGCGGCACTCGCCTGCATCATCCTGGTGATGGGCTTGGCCGCGGTTTCCGGGCTTGCCGCCATGCGCAGCATGCGCCGCGCCGACCCTGCCACGTTGCTGAGGTAGTCGCGATGCATCCTGCCACAGCCATCGAACAGCTACCCGCACCTGCCCTGTTCGCCGAAAGCATCAGCAAGGCCTTCATGTCCGGCCATCAGCGCACGCAGGTGCTGGATAGCCTCACGCTGAGCATCGACGCCGCCGAGCTGACCCTGATCTCCGGCCCCTCCGGTTGCGGCAAAAGTACCCTGCTGGCGATCCTCAGCGGCCTGCAGAAAGTCGACAGCGGTCGCGTGCAGGCACTCGGCAGCGAACTCGGCCAGCTCGA
>Ga0302314_10001167_pt1 | contig 49120 bp, 39 predicted proteins | sample III_Palsa_N2_3_FD_200533 | JGI IMG/M metagenome (GOLD analysis project Ga0302314, IMG submission 200533) | Peat permafrost microbial communities from Stordalen Mire near Abisko, Sweden - III_Palsa_N2_3 | ecosystem: Environmental > Terrestrial > Soil > Palsa > Peat permafrost | place: Sweden... | reverse complement strand
CGCATCCAGCGTAACGGTCGCCGCGGTCCGCTGCATATCAAGCTGCGGAGCACGAGCGTCGGTCACGACCGCCATGCCCTGGCGGCGCGCGCTGAACCGGTACATGGCCCAAGCGCGTGATGGCGCAAAATTCAGCTCGCAGTAGCCGGGCGCGTCCGCTACAGCGAGCAGTGCTTCGAAGCAGGTATGCATCCAAAGCTCATGCGCGCGCCGCTGCGCGTCCTCGGGCGGGATGATCAGGCGCTCAAGATCGGCATCCAGCACGTAGCGCAACACGACTCGGTCGGCATCAAAGGCGCGCACCGACACTTCCAGCGTGCGTACTGCCTCGCTGGACGATGCGCCATGGCGCAGGAGCGCTCTGGGAACACGGTTTACACTCATGGGATCATTGTACCTTTGCCTTGCAGCACGGCTTGAAAATGACGGACGCAGACACGGATATATTGATCATCGGCGCGGGCGGCGCGGGTCTTGCCGCTGCCGCCGCGCTAGCCCCGTCCGGGCGCCGCGTGCTCCTGCTGGAAGCGCGTGACCGCATCGGCGGACGCATGTGGACGCAGCACCTGCCTGACCTCGCCGTGCCCATCGAATACGGCGCGGAGTTCATTCACGGTCGCGCCTTGGCTACGATGGCCATTCTGCGGCGGGGGGGCACGAGCGCCGTTGAATCGACCGACACGCATTTTCGCCTGCATGACGGTGAGCTCGCGGCGCGAAATGATTTTTTTCACGAAGTGCAGCGCGCAATGCGCGCCAGCGCTGAGCTCGACCAGCACGATCTGTCCTTCGACACCTTCCTCGAGCAAGCGACGCAGCTGTCCCCGGAAGCGCGCCGCTACGCCAGGATGATGGCCGAGGGCTTCGACGCCGCCGACACAAGCCGCGCGAGCGCGCGTGCCATTGCCGCCGAGTGGACCGCGGACATGATGAACGACGACGCACCGCAGGCACGCCCGCAGGGCGGCTACGATGCGCTCCTCGCAGCGCTCGCAGTCGCGCTGCGCAGCGAAAGCCTGCGCCTGCAGTTACAGACCGTCGTACGCTCGGTGCGCTGGTCTGCAGGCCGAGTTGAGGTCGAGGGTACATTCATCGGCAAGCCATTCCGGGCAACTGCGCCGCGCGCAATCATCACCCTGCCCTTGGGCGTTCTGCAGCAGTCGCCGGATGCGCCGGGGGGCGTGCACTTCACTCCCGCTCTCAATGAGAAACGCACGGCCCTGCAGGGCCTCGCCTCCGGGCCGGTGATCAAGCTCAATCTGCGCTTCCGTTCAGCATTCTGGGAGGAGCTCGACGGCGGGCGCTACGCAAATGCTGCCTTCTTTCATGCGCCGCACACGGACTTCCCGACTTTCTGGACGCAACTGCCGGTGCGCGCGCCACTCCTCGTCGCCTGGGCCGGGGGCCCCGTGGCGGCGCGCCTGTCGTCGTACGAAGCACCCGCTCGTGTAGTTGCCCACGCGCTCAGCGCCGCGCAAACGATGTTCGGCGCGCGCTCGAATTTAGCGGCTGGGCTCGAAGGCTGGTACTACCATGATTGGCAGCAGGACCCGTATGCCTGCGGCGCCTACAGCTACGTGACGGTCGGCGGCGGTGCGGCGCGGGCCCTACTGGCTGCGCCGCTCGCCGACACGCTGTTCTTTGCCGGCGAAGCCACCGACACAGAAGGAGAAAGCGCGACCGTCACGGGTGCCCTGCAGAGCGGACTGCGCGCCGCACGCGAAGCGCTCGCAAGTTTTTAGCGCTGACGGCTGCGCAGAAAGCGCAGGAAATCCGTCCTCGCCTGGTTACCCACGCTTCAGGAGAGCACGCGGCGCAGCTCCGCGAGGAGATCCTCCGGGTCCTCAATTCCCACTGAGAGGCGCACGAGACTGTCGGTAATACCCAACGAGGCGCGCATGGGAGCCGGCAGCGAGGCGTGCGTCATGAGCGCCGGCTGCTCGATCAGGCTCTCGACGCCCCCCAAGCTCTCGGCGAGCGAAAAGAGCTTGCAGCGTTCCAGCACATGACGCGTGTAGTCGATATCGCCGCGCAACACCGCGGTAACGATGCCGCCGTAGCGGCCGTGCATCTGCTGTTTTGCGAGCTCGTGCTGCGGATGGCTCGCAAGGCCGGGGTAATACACGCGCTCGACCTTCGCGTGGCTCGCAAGGTAGTGCGCAATCGCAAGCGCACTCGAACAGTGGCGCTGCATCCTCAGCGCCAGAGTCTTGATGCCGCGCAGCGTGAGAAAGGAATCAAAGGGACTCGAGACGCCCCCCAGCGCGTTTTGCAGGTATCCCAGCCGCTCCTTCAGCTCCTCGTCCTGGCGCACGACGGCGGCGCCGCCAACGGCGTCCGAATGGCCGTTCAGGTACTTCGTGGTCGAATGCACGACGATATCGAAACCGTGTTCAAGCGGGCGCTGGATAAAGGGCGTTGCAAAGGTGTTGTCGCAGACGCTGAGAAGGCGATGGCGCCTGGCAATCTGCGTAACCGCGCTCAAATCAACGATCTTAAGGAGCGGGTTGGTCGGTGTCTCCACCCACAATAGGCGCGTATTCGGCCGTATGGCGCGCTCGAGCGCTGCGGCATCGGTCAGGTCGGCGAAGGTAATGTCATGGCCGGCCGAGCGCTTGCGCACATTTTCCAGGATGCGGTAGCTGCCGCCGTAGAGATCATGCATCGCGACAATGTGCGAGCCGGCATCAAGAAGCTCGAGGATCGTTGCGGTCGCGGCCATGCCGGAGGCAAAGGCGAAGCCCGCATAGCCGCCTTCGAGGTTTGCGACCGCAGCCTGCAGGGCATCGCGCGTGGGATTTGCGGTACGCGAGTACTCGTAGCCCTTGTGCACGCCGGGGCTCGACTGGACATAGGTGGAGGTGGCGTAGATCGGCGGCATGACCGCCCCCGTCAGCGGATCAGGGTGCTGTCCGCCGTGGACGACGCGCGTGGCAAAGGCGTGCTGGGGATCCTTGTCGCTCATGGACGCTAGAGTCTGCGGCGCAGCCAGTTCAGAAGATCGATGCGGGTCACGAGTCCCAGGAACGCGGGGCCGTCCATGACGATCGCGACCATGCCGCGATTGAATATTTCCATCAGGCTCGAGACCGGCGCATCCGCCGGCACGGTAATGAGCCGGCTCACCATCGCATTCGTCACCGGCTCATTGAAGTGCTCGGGATTCGCGAACACGTTCAGCAGAATATCCTCCTCGTCGACGATGCCGACAATACTGCCGTCGCGCATCACGGGCAGCTGTGAGACATCATAGAGCTTCATGCGCCGATAGGCCGCAAGCACCGGCTCGCTGGCGTCCACCGTCACGGCGGCGCGCTCCCAGTGGCGGCGGGCGATGAGGTCGCGCAGGTCTCCGTAGCGCTCGCGCTCGAGAAAGCCCTGATCGATCATCCAATAGTCGTTGTAGACCTTGGAGAGATATTTGTTGCCGCTGTCGCAGACGAACGTGACCACGCGTTTCGCACGCGTCTGCTCGCGGCAATAGCGCAGTGTGGCGGCGAGCAGCGTCCCGGTGGACGTGCCCGCGATGATCCCTTCCTTCGCGAGGAGCTCGCGGCAGGTGCGAAAAGCTTCCGCGTCGCTAATGGTGTAGGCCTTCTTGACGCGCGCCAGATCGCAGATCACGGGGATCGAATCGCCGCCGATGCCTTCGACCTGCCAGCTGCGCTCGCCCGGGCCCAAATGCCCGGTCTTGACGTAGCCGGCGAAGATCGATCCGGCGGGATCTGCGAGCACCATCTCCACGTGCGGCGCCGTGCGCGCGAAGAAATGCGACAGCCCCGTGATCGTGCCGCCGGTGCCGACGCCGCACACGACCGCGTCGAGGTCGTGGCTCATCTGCTCCCAGATTTCAGGCGCAGTCGTCTGCTCGTGCGCGCGCGGATTTGCCTCGTTGCCGAACTGATTGACATAGAAGGAATTTGGCGTCTCGCGCGCGAGCTGCGCGGCGCGATCCTGGTAGTAGTCCGGATGACCCTTGTGTACGTCCGAGCGCGTCATTACGACCTCTGCGCCCATCGCCTTCAGGTGAAAAATCTTCTCCTGGCTCATCTTGTCAGGGATGACGAGCAGTAGCCGGTAGCCCTTCTGCCCGGCGACGAGCGCAAGCCCGAGGCCGGTGTTGCCGGCGGTCGCCTCGATCAGGGTGCCTCCCGGCTTGATGTAGCCGGCGCGCTCGGCGGCTTCGATGAGATAGAGTCCGACGCGGTCCTTAATGGAGCCACCGGGGTTTTGGTTCTCAAGCTTGAGGAAGAGCGTGCACGGGCCAGTATCCAGATGCCGCGCGGCAAAGAGCGGCGTCTTGCCGATCATGTCGAGGACGTTGTCGAAGCTCTGCAGGGGCATGTCCGGATTCCGGCAGCAAAATCACGCGCCGGTGATTATCCCCGATTCAAGCGACGCGCAGGAAGCCGGCGCCTGCGCCCGCAAGCTGCGCGCGTGGGAGGCGGCGCGGAGCGCTAGTTGCCCCAGCAGGTCTTGCTGTTATCGGCGCCGCCGGAATCGAGCGCCATCTGATTACCCAGCTGATCGACCGAAAAGGACTGGCAGGCCGCATCAAGCGCCTGCGAAGTGCCCCCAACAGGCAGTGCCGTGACCAAGAATGACGGCGCCGGCTCGGTCGGATTCGGAACCTGGACATTGACGGCGTAGTAATCATTGCCGACTTGCATCGGGAAAGCCCCGGCTCCATAGCCGACGGCGGAGGGCAAGGTGCTGTAGGCGTTCGTCGTGCTGAACAGCGTCTCCTCGCGGCCGGCGAGATCAAGCACGGCTGTCTTCGCCTGCGTACGGCGCGACTCCCGAATCTGGTTCTGATAGGCGGGTATCGCGATCGTGAGTAGCACGGTCGCGACCACGAGCGTCACCATGAGCTCGATCAGGGTGAATCCCGACATCCGGGGTGGTTGCAAGGTCAATCGTGTTGCCATGGCGTAGGTTTCCTAACGTCTCTGGATCCAGGTGAGGCGGCCACCCTGCGTGCCGCCCGACACGTTCATCTGCTGCGGCGGCAATGGCTGAGTTGTGGTGCCGCCGGCAGTACCGACTCCACCTTGCGACCCGGTTGCTACCGAGGATGTTTGAGTCACGTAATACACCTTGCTGCCGACGGTCCCCGTGCCACCGCTGGTCACAACCTCGCCGCTGCCGGTGCCGTTCCATTCCACGCCGCTGATGTTTAGATTGTTGAAGCTGCCGGTGGAATCAGCGAATACCGAGGCCGGGAAGGAGCCGCCGGTGGTCGGCGAGATCGCCATCGTAAACCCCGTCGGCGTCGTGGACGCGCATGTCGTGGGCGAATTGGTGGGCGGAATCGTAGTGTTCACGATGAATATGCCAAGCTCGAGGATCGGATTAAAGATCACCTGCTCGTTACTCGCGGGCAGCGGGACGACCCAGCCAAATTGGTTGTTCCCAGACGTGCACGTGGTCGATTGGCTCCAGCACACAGGGTTCGCAGTAACCGACCGGTCCACGCCCGAGGTCGTGATGGTCTGCGTCTGCAGGTTGCCGGTCGGATTAATCGTCTGCGGCGCAGTCAAACTCGCGTACTGCGTCGACCCCTTGGTGTTCCAGCCATTGACTCCGCCCATGTTCCAATCCCAAATCCCGTATAGAGCCTGCGCGCCGCTCGAGTACGTGGCCGCGTTTGTATTGGTAAACGGGATCTGCTGGCCCGTGCCGAAGTCGATCATGATCCGTGGCGGACCGGAATTTGCCGGCACCGACGCGACAATGACCTGGGTCGTGATCGGCTGGCCGTTGGGTGTCGTGAAAATCGGGGTAGCGGATGCGGTCCACAGGGTCGGGTTGGCATTCGTCAGATCGAAACGCCAGACGTTGCCCTTGACGTCGCCCGCGTACACATAATCGGCGATGTTGTCGCCGTCAAGGTCGGCAGCTGTCACATAGGCGATCCCGTTGCCGGCGGCAGTGCCGTTCGTGCCGATGTAGTAAAACGACTCGTTACCCGATGTCGGGTCGACGATCATCACGAAAATGCCGGCGGCGCCGCTGGCGGTGCCTAACCCGTTGCCGAATACGGCGCCCCATTTGCCGTTGTGGAAGCGGCGAATCTGCGGCACGCCGTAGGTCTTGCCGAGGTTTGCGCCACAGCCGCCAACGTTGACACAGGTGAGTGTGGTACTCGACCACTCGCCCTTTACAACAGTTGCGGCACTCGCCTCATTGAAGTTGGCGGGGTTCGTAATATCGAGCGCGTAGATCGCATTTCCGCCAGGTCCAAGACCGCCGACGAGCCAGGTGTGCCAATTGCCCGCATAGAAGAGGTCGCCGGTGCCCGGAGTTGCGTCGACGTCATAGTTATGGCCGTACTGCGGGCTGGAAAAATCGATTCCCGGCGTCGTGGAGTGAATCGTGTTGACGATGGCGCCCGGCATATACGCGAGCACCTCGTAGCCGTCGTTCAAGGTGGTTATGTAATTGTTGCTGGCGTCGTACGCGCCGGTCCGAAAGCCGTGCAGCAGGCCATCATTGGCGCCGACGTAGACCACATTCAAGCGCGTTTGTGCGCCACTGGTTTTGAACGCCGTGTAGCTCTGCCCGCTGTTTTCGGGAAAGCTCGGACTGGTGCCGATCTTGTCGGTAAAAGTCGAAGTGTACGGCGATGCAGCAGGCCCCACCCATGCCGGGCTCGAATCGACGATGTCGCCCAGCACGCTCGTGCGCTGCCGGTACAGGCCCGTGCCGGTGGAGGTTTGCTCGTTGCTGCGGTCGCCGCGCAGGAAGTTCAGGCGATTTGCGTTGTACGGCAGCGGGTCACCGGCATCCAAGATGGACTGCTGACCGGTGGGACCGGTCGTGAGACTGGCAAATTGAAACGCTATGCCCTGCGAGCCGTTCCAGCTCATTATGGTCCGCGCCGTCGGGCCTTCCGCGTTCGTGCTCGCGGCCTGGGTTGATACGCAAGTCGGCCCTTCCGCAAGCCCGGTGAGGACGCAGGACCCATCCCAGGTGGGGACGCTGTAGCCGGTGATGTTGCCATTGACATCCTGCGTCAGATACTGCGCAGTGAGTGACCCCGCCCAATTGTCAGGATTGTAGTAGGCGAAATACACCTGCGAGCCGGCTTGAATCTTCGCCGCCTGCTGCTGGTTGGCGCCCGCGGAGCTTGCCGACTGATTGACCGGCGTCGCGCGGAAACACATGATCTCGTGGATATTGGTGTCGCCGCCGGTCGAACCGGCAAATCCGAACAGCAGGTTTGCGGGCAGCGCTCCATTGGAAGTCGTAATGTTCTGCCCGGAGATCACCGGCTGATAGGCGCCTGAATTGATGCTGTAGGAAAAACTCAGCAAGCCGTCCGTCGTGATCTTCAACTTATAGGTGATGGGCGTTGCGTCGGAGCGCGTGATGGCCGCTTCGTTCGCAATCTGCACGGAAGTCAGTATCGAATAGGCATTCGGAATGGCTGGATAATCGAGCGGCTGATTCACCGGCGGCTGTATTGTCGCGACGACCGGGTTCGAGACGCTGCCCGAATAGTCCCAGAGCTCACCCGTGCTGCAGGTGAGCTGCACGGCACTCGCCCGTTGCGCGACGGTCAGCGAGGTTGGATATTGCACCGGGTAATTCGCGTTGAGCCAGCGCCACGCCACGTTGCCGCCGCCGCGCATGCCGATACGGCCGGGCTGATAGCCGTAGCCGCTCGCCGTGTTGTCGCCGTTGTACCCGGTTGCCGGATTGCTGCCGTTCAGGAAGTTGCCGAATTCGTCAATGCCGACGGCTACGTACCCACCTACGAGCCCGTCGTAGCCGCGTGGCGTGCCGTCAGGGTACAAAGTCTGGTCATTGTTGGTGTTTGAACAGGTATAGCCAAGACTTCCGCCGAAGGCGCCGAGATTCGGAGCCTGCCTGGCATCCATCAGGAAAAAGCTGATGCCGTCAGCGCCGTCCCCGCCGGCGCCGCCCGAGTCGCCGCGATAGGTCACGGTCGTAAAGGTAACCTGCACACCGGCATTCGACGGGAACGCGTTCGCCGGGCTTAGAACGATGGCGCCATTCTGGTGGTAGCCGCCCGGATAACCGTTGGTGAACCGCAGCGCGCCCTGGCCTACCGGATCGGGTAAGAGCCCGGTTGCGCCGCCGACGAGAGCCTCGGTGTAGTAGGGCAGGCCGACACACGCCGGCACAGTGCCACTGCCGTTGCCGGCCGTCAGGCAGGCGCCGTTGAACGGCACCCAGGACACTGCCGCCGCCGCCTGCGTGAAGTCGTCAGTTACGGTGACCTGCGCGTGCAGCGCGCACGGGATTAGGCCGATAAGCGCGACGGTCCATGCCGCAGCGTAAAATTTGGTTTTCATCAACAGCCTCCTATGGCTCCAAGATTGCAGACGCCGCTCGTGACGTAGTAAGTACTTTCGACGACAGCGACTGCATTTGCGCTGCCGCCGTAGCCCGCGGCGTCCACCTGATAGAGGAGCTTGTAGTTGCTCGTCGTACTGTCTGCAGTCAGACCCAGGTACGAAATATAAAAAAGCGGCGTCTGGTAATAATTATTGGCTCCGCCAGCCGTGTTCAAAATCATGTTGGGCGGGGTATATGCCACGCCGACATTCGCGCCGTTCACCTGCCAGGGTAGGTTTGCGACAAGGCCGTTCGTCACGATGGTCGGCAGAGTGTTCGCACACACCTGGCCCGACGCTGGCGTCGTGACAAGCACCACACTGTTGCAGACGATGGGAGTCGTGGCGCCGAGGCCGCTCGACAGCCACCATTCGGCGTATTGCTGCGCGCTCTCGGCGGCGTGCAGCGCACGCTCCTTCTCGCGCTCATTGCCGGCAATCTTCTCCTCCACGCCGGAATTGCGAAAAATCGCGAGCGCTAAAATGGTGACGACCAGCAGCAGGAGCATGCTTGAAATCAATACCATGCCGCGCTGCGCACCGTGCGGGTGTCGATGCAGTCTGCTCATGTGTTGGCCCCGCCGCGACTCATTACCGTGATGACGCGCGTGAAATTGATGGTCGGCGGCTGGCCCGGCTGGCTCTTGAAGAGCGCGCTGTTGTTAAATGTAAGCGTCACTTTGACGCAGATGAGATTGTTCCAATTATTGGGGTTCGCGTTCATTTGGTTCGCGTTCAGATACGTATCAGCATTGTTATTGGCGACAGCAAAGTTGGTTTTTACGCCGTACAAAATCTGCAGGTTCGTCACGCCGCCGCTCAGCGGCGTCGCGGTCAGGCCCGAAGGGCTTATCAAGTGCACCGGCGCAAGGACGTTCACCGTGCAATTCAAGTTACCGAGGGCGTCGGCGCTGAATTTATTGACGAACACCGTCGGAGCACCGGCATTGGTGTTGCCTGCGCAATTGATGATGCCGTCATTCGGCGCCGTGAGAAATTGCACCAGGATGGTGTCCCCCGGGGGGGCGGCGTTGTGGGTGCCGGAAATTCCCTGTCCCGCAGCGAGGGTGGGGAAAGCTCCCTGAGCCGGTAACGCAGTCGAGGCGACGTAGAATGTCGGATTCGGATAGTAGCCTGCCGCCTGAATGACATCGGTGATGAGAGTCATTGCCAGGCGCTCGTTGTCCTGCATCTGCCCGAGCTGATTCTGATTGCCGAAGGTGCGGCGCATGTCCTGCACGAGCGTCAAGAGACCCCCCAGCAGAAAGAGCCCGATCAGCATCGCTACGGAAAGCTCAACCAGCGTGAAGCCCTGCTGTCGGCCGCGTCCACGGCGCGGTACCTGTGTAGAGTGCATTTTCATGGCTCGATGTAGAGCGTATAGGAGGGCAGCTGCAGGGCTGCAGGGGTGTTGGCGGCGACCGCCGCATTGGCAGCCGCAGCCTCCTGGGTGTTTAAGGCCACCTGATTCTCGGACCAGGTGATGGTCACAGTGCAAGTCACTGGCAAGGGAGAAACAGGCAGGGGGCAGGAAATGGTCGCCTGATCGCTCGTGCCGAGGAGCTGCTGCAAAGTGGGGGCCCAGCCGTTAATTCCATTCAAATCGTAGGCGGCAAGCGTGCTCGGGCTGCAACCGGACGGCCCCGCGCCTGCCAATGTGCAGTCGGTAACCGCCAGCAATGCGGCATCCGTCGACGCCGTGACCCTATTCCCCGTAACCGTCGTGGATACCGGCGTGATTCCGCTGACCGCCCAATAGGCGCGGTTCGCATGCATGGAGGAAGCCAGGCTCGCCGCTTCAATCGCGGCAAGCGAGCGCTTGCTGGCAACGCCGGTGCTGGAATAGGCGATCGCCTGCATTTTCGCGATGCCAAGGAGGCCCACTGAGACCACGATGAGCGCCACCAGCACCTCGATGAGACTGAAGCCGCGCGCGGCTGTGTTTCTGTAGCGCGATCTCATGTGCACGCTCCCGTGCCCGCGGTTTCCGTCGTCAGCTGCCCGACGATGGTGATCTGCAGGCAGCGCGTGGAGCCAACCGTTGGCACGGCCGCATGCAATGTGACGGTGATGGGCGGATTCTTAAGGTTCAAAGCGAAGCCTTCGCGATTGAAAGTCACGAATTGCATGTTGTTGTTGGCGTTGAAAGTATCTCCGAGTGGAAATGCTGTCTTCACCCGCAAAATCGTGTCGGCTGGCGAGTCGACCGCGCCGCTGCCATTGACATCCGAAAAAACGATCCAGCCATTCTGCCAGGCAGTGCTGCTCGAGCAGGTGGTGAGGTTCGTTGAACTGCACACCGTGACCGTCTGGCCCTCCTTGATGGCCTCCGAGCGCGCATATTGCATGTCGCCCAGGAGCCCGTTGACTTCTCCGGAGATGCGGTTGGCGCTGGTGACATATTGGTAGGAGGGCACGCCGAGCGCCATCAGCACCGCAACGATGGTGATTACGGTCAGCACCTCAAGCAGCGTGAAACCCAAGATCCGCTTGCGCGCGCGCGCCGCTGTGCGGCGATGGTTAAATAGCAACAAGTTCATGCGCATAACCATAGAGACCCAACCTTGCGTGAAGCTGACGATAGTGCCCCGCCGTGCTCAGGGTGTGACGGCATTCGCAGTTTTCCCCTGTAGCGCAGCTTCCAGGGGCGAAAACTGGACTCTGATCCTCGTTCCAAGGCCGCCGCTACCCGCATCGATCGTTACGGCGGCGCGGTGCAAGCGGGCAATTTCCTCGACGATGGCGAGGCCGAGCCCGCAGCCGTGGCCTTGTGATCCGGGCAGCCGATAGAAACGCTGGCGCACCCGGCTGCGCTCGGCTTCCGGGATACCCGGACCGTCGTCCTCGACCTCAAGATACGGCTCGCTTTGGCTGCCACCGCAACGCACGGTGACATGGCCGCCAGCGGGCGTGTAATTGAGCGCGTTGTCGACGAGATTGCCGAGCAGATCCTCAATCAGCCATGCACTGCCCGCGACACTCGCCGCTGCCAGATCGGCGCCGAGATCCAAGCCCGCCTTGACCGAGCGATCCACGTTACGCTCGATGACCCGTTCGACGAGGGGCACAAGGTCGGTGTTTTGAAAATGGTCGGCGAGGTTTGCCGAGGGCTCCGCGCGCGCGAGCGCGAGGAGTTGATTGGCCGAATGCGCAACCCGGCGCATGCCGTCGCGCAGCACCGCGAGGCGACTCTCGAGTGCGGCGGCCGCCGGATCCTGGGTCAGTAGCTCAAGGTGTCCGACGAGGCCTGCGATGGGCGTGCGCAGCTGATGCGCCGCGTCAGCGACGAACTGACGCTGCGCGTGCGCAGCTTCGCGCAGCACTTCAAAGAGACCGTTCAACGCATCCACCAGCGGCCGCACTTCCGCGGGAACCTCTGCCGTTTCGATTGGCCGCAGCTCGCGCGGGGAGCGCGATTCGATCTGACCGCGCACCGCCAGCAAGGGCTTGAGTCCATAGCGCACGCCGATCCACACCAATAGCAGCGTGCTGTCGACCAGGATGAAATCCATGAGCCAGGTGCTCGTCAAAATGAAATGCCGGGCGGCCTCACGCCTGCTGGTCGTTTCAGCGACGTTTACCGTGGCAACTCCAGCGGCCGTGGCTACGCGGTACGTCACCACGCGGATCTTGTGACTGCCGAGCCACGCGTCGGCATAAATCGGATTGCCCTCTCCGGCAGTTGCCGCGGCCAGTTGTGGGTTGCCAGTGATCAGCAGGTTATCGGGTCCCCAGATCGAGTAATAAAATTTCTCGGCGCGATTGCCGTGCGGCTGCGGCTGTGGCGGCAGTTGCGCGTGGATTTTTCCGTCGACGACTTTGAGTAATGCAGCCTGCGCGAGGGCTGCATCAGCCAGACTCTGATCGTAGGCGGTGCGCATGAAGACCATCGAGGCGCGATAGTCGGCGAAGCCGCCGGCTACCATCAACAGCGCAAGCGGCGGCAGCAGCAGGATCAGCAGGCGCCGGTGGATCGATGTTGTCGGATCAAGCTTCAGGCTCATCGAGACGATATCCCAGTCCGCGTACGGTGCGAATGAGTGCGGCATCTGCAAGTTTGGCGCGCACGCGCGATACGTATACTTCCACCGCGTTCGGCGTCATCGCCTGATCCCAGCGCGCAATCGTCTGCTGCAGGCGCTCTTTTGACACCACCCGACCGGCCGAAAACGCCAGGCACTCGAGCACCAGCCACTCGCGCCCCGTCAGCTCCACGAGCTTGTCGTCGATGCGCAGCTGCCGCCCCGCGACGTCGATGCGCAGCCGGCCGAAGTTCAGCTGCCCATTGGTGTTCAAATTGGCGCGCCGAATGAGGGCGCGGCAGCGAGCGGCGAGCTCGCTCTGCTCGAACGGCTTCATGAGAAAGTCGTCCGCGCCCAGATCCAGCGCCTCCACCCGCATGGCAACCGTTTCCCGCGCAGTCAGGATGAGGACCGGCAGCGTCGCGCCCTGGCTGCGCAGGCGGCGCACAAAAGTCAGGCCGTCTTCGCCGGGGAGCCCGATGTCCACCACCGCCAGATCAAAGTGCTCCGCCGCAAGCGCCGTGGCGGCGACCTCGGCGCTCGGGGCGCGATCGACGGCGAAGCCCGCTATGCCGAGCCCACGTGCAATCGCATCGGCGACCAGGTCGTTATCCTCGACCACCAGAATACGCATACACACACTGCTGAGCGGGCGACGCTCGGTACTTTACTCTTTGCAGGTGCGCATGCCGACAATCATTCCGGATTCAACCCACTCGCGCAGGAATGCAGCCGCCCGGCCCGGGGCCTGCGCCTCATCGAGCGCCGTAGCGAGCGTGAGGCATATCCCGCCGAAGCTTCGACCCTGACGCATGGCATCGAGCGCCCCGGCCTCAAGACCCGCGAGCGGGCGAAACAGGATCTGCAGCTCTCGGCGCCATAAGAGCCACGGGACGGGATGCGCTTGCGCGTCGGGCGGCGGGTGTGGCTGCCCATCCGTCAGTGCACGCCACAGCGCGGACGCGTTCCACAGCAAATCGAGCCGGCGCACCGACGGGTGCGCATCAAATCCAAGCTCGGCCCAATTCTCAGGGGCGATGAGCCCCAACGCCTGCACGTCGAGCGGCGCGGCATCGGCCGCGTCAAACACGTCATTCATTGCCCACTCGAAGTGCGCAAGCTCGGAAAGCCAGGGACGCGCCGCAAAGTCGGGATGGACCGCAAGAAAAGCGCCCAGTGCCCCGCCATAGAAGCGAATCGAAGCGAAGCTTGAATCGTGCGCCTGCACATAGGCGTGGCCGAGCGCGGCAAATTCCTCCGCGCCTAGCAGCGCCAGCAACGCCGGATACTGAGCTTCCAGAGCCTCGATGAGGCGCGAGCGGTACGCATCGGCATAAATTGCAAGGCGCGTTGCGATCGGTACCCGCTGCGTGCCCACGACGCGCTTTTCAATCTCCGCACTGCCGCGCAGCAGGAAACTCTGGAAGTCGTTCTCGATGCTTTCAAGGCGCGCCACGTGGGCTCATCCGGCGCGCTGCAGGCGCGTATCAGCAAGCGCTGCGTCCGCGACCCCGCGGGCCGCTGCCAGCTCCAACTGCAGTTCAGCAAGCGGCGGAATATTCGCGTCGCGCTCGATCATGGTTGAAACCGTGCCGAAGCGCCGCACGGCAGCGGCATAGAGGGCCCACACCGGGTCGGGCACCGGGTGATCGTGGGTATCGATCAAGTAGTCGCCGTGATTCTGGTGGCCGGCGAGATGCATCTGCTGGACACGCCCGATGGGTATCGCGGCGAGGTAGTCGTGCGGGTCAAATTCGTGATTGATGCTGCTCACATAGATGTTATTGACATCGAGGAGGATCAGACAGTCGGCCTCTTCGGCGACCGTGCGCAGAAAATCCCACTCCGTCATGCGAGAGTCGCGGAAGCTCACGTAGCTCGACACGTTTTCCAGAAGAATGCGCCGGCCGAGTATGTCCTGCACGGTGCGCACGCGCGCAACGACGTGCTTAAGAGCTTCATCCGTGTACGGCAACGGCAAGAGGTCGTGCAGATTCTTGCCGCCGACACCAGTCCAGCACAGATGATCGGAAATCCAGGCGGGCTCGATGCGCTTGGCGAGCGCCTGCAGCTCGCCGATATAGGCGCGGTCCAGCGGCGCGGCACTGCCAATCGACAGCGATACACCGTGCATCACCATGGGGTAATGCTCGCGGATGCGCATCAGGTGATACAGGGGCTTGCCGCCCGGCACGAGGTAGTTCTCGCTCAGCGCCTCGAACCAGTCGACGGCCGGCAGCTCATTGAGAATCGTCTCGTAGTGTTCGACCCGCAGACCGAGTCCGAATCCCAACGATGGGTACGGCGGCATGTTTGAAGGGCGCGGCGCGCAGGATCGTGTGACCCTGCGCGCCGCGCCAGTCAGCAACAATTCGGACAGTTACGAGGAGGACTTCATTTTCGCCTTGGCGGCATCGCAGTCGGCCTGGGTGGCCGTCATGGTAAAGCCCTGACCCTTGCAGGAGTTCTGGCCTTTACAGCTGTTTTTGGCAGACTTGCACGATGACATGCCCTTGCAGGAATTGGCCCCTGTGCACTTCACCTTGCCGTCATCCGCAGCAGCTGCGGTGAATGAGGCGGCCGAGAACATGATCGCCGCGGCGGCCGCAAGCGCGATGCTTCCAGTCTTTCGAGTATTCATAGAACGCTTTCTCCGGTTATGTAGTTGAAAACCCGGTCACTAGACCGGCTACCGGAGCGAAACCTTTCGCCCGGGTGCGCGAGCGGTCCCCCCCCTTCGCTGCGAATTCTACGCTTCGGGAAGAGAAAATCGCACAGTTTGTCGCATTGAGCCGACATTCGGTCGACAGCCCAAAGGCATCCTTGGTGGCCCGCCCTTGAAAGCCGCTGCCGATCGACTCATACAGTACGAGGAGCGCGCGCGACTGGATGCAGCGCAATGCCATGCAGATGCAGCAGCGCTCTTATAGAATGGCCGATCCGCGCGGGCATGTCTTGCCTGCAGTATCTAAGCGATATCCATTAAGGTGTTGTAGGCATGACCGACGTCCCCGCCGCCGCCATCCTTGTTCGTGGCGCGCGGCAGAACAACCTCAAGAATCTCGATCTTGCGATCCCGCTGAACGAGCTGATAGTGGTGACGGGCGTCTCGGGTTCCGGTAAGTCGTCGCTGGTCTTTGACACGCTCTACGCCGAAGGGCAACGCCGCTACGTCGAGACCTTCTCGCCATACGCGCGCCAGTTTCTCGACCGGATGGATAAGCCGCAGGTCGATTCCATCTCGGGAATTCCTCCCGCCATTGCCATCGACCAAACCAATCCCGTGCGCACTTCGCGCTCAACTGTTGGCACGATGACCGAGCTCAACGATCACGTGAAGCTGCTCTTTGCGCGCGCCGCAAGCCTGTTTTGCCGCCGCTGCGGCCACGCCGTGCATCGCGATAGCCCCGAGAGCATGTACGCCGACATGCTGCGGCGCGCGCAAAGCGCCGGCGATCCGCGCCTCCTCGTGTGCTTCCCGGTGCCGGTGCCGAAGAACTTCAAGGAAGGCGAAGTACGCGAGCTTCTGCAGAAGCAGGGCTATACGCGCTTTCTCGAGGACGCGCCGGCCGGCCGCAAGCACCAGCGCAAAACCGCGCAGCTCGAGGTCGTACAGGACCGGCTGCGCCTCGGCAGCGCCGAGCGCTCGCGCGTTATGGAGTCGCTGGAAGCGGCGCTGCGCGTCGGTCATGGCCGCATCAACGTTCACGTTGTCGGCGAGGGCGATCCGCCCCAACGCCTCGACTGTTGGCGTTACTCGAGCGAGCTGCACTGCGCGGAGTGCGATCTTGCCTACCGCGAACCGGTTCCGAGTCTCTTCTCGTTCAACTCTCCACTCGGCGCCTGCGAGAGCTGCCGCGGCTTCGGCCGCACCATGGGCATCGACTACGGGCTCGTCATTCCGGATGAGAGCAAGTCATTGCGCGCGGGTGCAATTCGCCCTTGGCAGACCAAGTCCAACGCCGAGTGCCAGCAGGATCTGCTGAAGTACGCAAAGAAACGCGGCATTCCCCTGGATCGACCGTGGCGTGAGCTCTCCGCAGCGCAGCGTTCCTGGGTGATTGAAGGCGAGGGCCCCTGGAGCAAGGGCGTCTGGTACGGAGCGCGGCGCTTTTTCGCATGGCTCGAGACCAAAGCGTACAAAATGCACGTGCGCGTCCTGCTGTCGCGCTACCGCGCTTATACGCCGTGCACCGCATGCGGGGGTGCGCGCCTGAAGCCCGATGCCCTCTTGTGGCGCATCGGCAGCCGCGAACTGGCTGATGCCGTGCTGCCGCGCCAAACGCGCATGCGGCCTCCTGAGGTGCAATGGACCGAGGAGATCCTGCATTCATTGCCCGGACTCTCGATCCACGATCTGATGCTGCTGCCGCTCGAACGGGCGCGCGACTTCTTTCGCGGTCTTGCGCTGCCGCCGCCGCTCGATGCGGCCACGGACCTTCTCTTAGGGGAGATCCGCTGTCGCTTTGACTACCTCGTTGACGTCGGTCTCGGGTATCTCACGCTCGATCGACAATCGCGCACGCTCTCGGGCGGTGAAGTGCAGCGTATCAATCTCACGACGGCGCTCGGCACGTCACTTGTCAATACGCTCTTCGTGCTGGATGAGCCGTCGATCGGCCTGCACCCGCGCGACATGCAGCGCGTGATCGCGGTGATGAAGCGCCTGCGCGACGCGGGCAATTCCCTGCTCGTGGTCGAGCATGATCCGCAGATCATGCTCGAGGCCGACCGGATCCTCGACATGGGTCCAGGCGCAGGCGAGCGCGGCGGGGAAATCGTGTTCTTTGGCACGCCCGCGGCGATCAAGCGCAGCACGCAGTCACTGACCGGCGAGTATCTAAGCGGCCGCAAACTCGTAGTCACGCCGCGCGCCCCGCGCGCGGCGTCCGCAGAGCCGGTCGCGGAATGGCTGCCGAACAGATGGCTTGAGCTGCGCGGCGCACGCGCTCACAACCTGCAAAATATCGACGTGCGCATACCTTTGAAGCGTCTGGTGTGCGTAACGGGAGTTTCCGGCTCCGGCAAGTCGACGCTGGTCGAGGACGTGCTGCACCCGGCCCTGTTGAAATATCAGGGCAGGCCGAGTGAAGCTCCCGGCGAGTTCGACGGGCTGCGCGGGGCAGAGCTTATCGACGACGTCGTGATGGTTGATCAAACCTCGATCGGACGCACGACGCGCTCGAACCCCGCAAGCTACGTCGGCGCCTTTGACGCAATTCGCGAGCTCTACGCCGCCGAACCGGCTGCGCAGGAACGCAAGTACAGCGCCGGCACGTTCAGTTTCAATTCCGGCAATGGGCGCTGTCCGACCTGCGGCGGCAACGGCTTCGAGCACGTGGAGATGCAGTTCCTCTCGGATGTGTATCTGCGCTGCCCGGATTGCGCCGGCAGCCGCTACAGAAGCGAGGTGCTCGACATCAAGCGCGAAGGCAGCGACGGACGCCGCGCAAACATCGCCGAAGTGCTCGAGATGACTGTCACGCAAGCTTGCGCATTCTTTGCCGACTCGCGCGAGGTCACTGCACGCCTGGCGCCTTTGTCCGACGTGGGGCTCGAGTACCTGAAGCTCGGCCAGCCGGTTCCGACGCTCTCCGGCGGCGAGGCGCAGCGCCTGAAGCTTGCCGGACATCTGGTCTCGGCAGGTTCAGTCGCATCGAGCACGACGCACCTCGGCAAGCTCTTTCTCTTTGATGAGCCGACGACCGGTCTGCATTTCGAGGACGTGGCGAAGCTGCTGCGCGCATTCGGCAAGCTGCGCGCGGCGGGACATTCGATTCTCGTCATCGAACACAACCTGGATGTCGTGCGCGCGGCCGACTGGATCATTGATCTTGGGCCGGAAGGCGGCGAACGCGGCGGCAACATCGTGTGCGTCGGCACACCCGCGCAAGTTCGTGCCTGCGCGGCGTCGTTCACGGGGGCTGCGCTGGCAGCCTATGAGGATTCTCTCTCGGGTAACGCAGCGCCGCCGAGCACTGCCGTCGCCGATGCGCGGCCCGCCTATGTTCGCGCTAACGGCCATGAAGCTAAAGCCATCGTGATTCACAGGGCGCGCGAGCACAACCTAAAGAACATCGACGTCGAGATTCCACGCGACCGCTTCACGGTCATCACCGGGGTGTCCGGTTCCGGCAAATCGACTCTTGCATTTGACATCCTGTTCAACGAGGGACAGCGGCGCTACCTCGAGTCGCTGAACGCCTACGCGCGCCAATTCGTGCAGCCTGCCTCGCGGCCCGACGTCGATGCGATCTATGGCATCCCGCCGACCGTTGCCATCGAGCAACGCACCAGCCGCGGCGGCAGGAAGAGCACCGTCGCGACCCTCACTGAGATCTATCATTTCCTGCGCCTGCTGTACGTAAAGTTGGGCACCCAATACTGCCCGGATTGCGCAGTGCCGATCGAGCCGCAGAGCGTCGCCGCCATTGCCGCGCGACTGCTGCGTGATTATCGCGGCGAGCGCATCAGCCTGCTCGCGCCGCTCGTGCTCGCGCGCAAGGGCTACTACACCGACCTTGCCAAGTGGGCCGCAAAGAAGGGGTTCAAGACGCTGCGCGTGGACGGCGCGAACGTGGCAACGAGCGGGTGGCCGCGCCTGTCGCGCTTTCGTGAACACACGATCGAGCTGCCGGTCGCGCACATCACGGTCAGCGCCCACACCGACACCGAGCTGCATGCGGCTCTGCACCGTGCGCTCGACTTCGGCAAGGGTGTGCTGCACGTGCTTGGCTCCAAGGCAGCACGCGTCGACGTATTCTCAACACGCCGCGCGTGTCCCTCGTGCGGGCAGGGATTCGCGGAGCTCGATCCACGGCTGTTCTCCTTTAATTCCAAGCACGGCTGGTGCGCGAGCTGTTTTGGAACCGGCCTTGCAATGAGCGGGTTCGGCGCGGAGCACACGGGCGAAGAGATCTGGTGGAACGAGTGGTACGAGGGCGAGCCGCCCGCTTGTAAAGCCTGTGCGGGCGCGCGCCTGAATCCGGTGGCGCTCAACGTGCACTTTCGCGAACGCTCGATCGCGGCGCTTGCGCACGAACCCATCGCTGCAGTGCGCAAGTTCTTCAACCGCCTGAAGCTATCCACCCGCGAAGCGGCAATCGCGCACGACCTCCTCGCGGAAATTCGCGCGCGCCTGCAGTTCTTGGAGCGCGTCGGTTTGGGATATCTCGCGCTCGATCGCTCGGCGCCCACGCTCTCCGGCGGTGAGGCGCAGCGCATACGCCTCGCCGCCCAGTTGGGCTCGAACCTGCGCGGCGTGTGCTATGTGCTCGATGAGCCCACGATCGGGCTGCATCCTCGCGATAACGCCGTGCTGCTCGACGCGCTCGCGGAGCTTGCGCTCCACAAGAATACGCTGGTCGTCGTGGAACACGACGAGGACACGATTCGGCGCGCGGACCATATCATCGATCTGGGCCCGGCAGCGGGTGTGAAGGGCGGCGAAGTGGTAGGCGCTGGGACGGCGCAGGATTTGATGCGCAATCCGCGCTCGATCACCGGGCAATATCTGCGCAAGCCGCTGCAGCATTCGCTGCTGCCGCAGCGCGCGGTCACGGCACGCACGCCGTGCCTGCGCATCGAGGGAGTCACGCTGCACAACGTTGCGGATGCCGACGTGCGCATTCCGCTCGGGCGACTCGTTGTCATTACCGGCGTATCCGGCTCGGGCAAGTCCACGATTGCGCGCGACGTCCTCTACGCCAACCTCAAACGTTGCATCGCTACGCAGCCCGGCAGGAAGAAGGCGCACAAAGAGCTCTTGGGATGCCGCGCTCTCTACGGCGTCGAGCATCTGGATCGGGTGCTCGAGGTTGATCAGAGCCCCATCGGCAAGACGCCGCGCTCCTGCCCGGCGACTTACGTGGGATTCTGGGATGAAATCCGCCGCATCTATGCGGGCACGACCGAGGCGCGGATCCGCGGCTTCAGCGCCAGCCGCTTCTCCTTCAATACCGCCGGAGGTCGCTGCAGCGCCTGCGAGGGCCAGGGCGTGCAAACCGTGGAGATGAGCTTCCTGCCGGATGTCAAAGTTCTGTGCGATGTGTGCGGCGGACGGCGCTTCAACTCTGAGACCCTCACCGTGGCGTGGCGCGGCCTTACAATCGCGGCAGTGCTGGCGATGAGTGTCGATGATGCCGTCGAATTCTTCAGCGCCCACCAGCGCGTGCACCACGCGTTGAAGCTATTGCAGGATGTCGGTCTTGGATATCTGACCTTGGGCCAGCAAAGCCCGACGCTCTCCGGTGGCGAGGCGCAGCGCATTAAGCTTGTCACGGAGCTTGCCAAAGTACGCGGCGACTTGCGCAGCGCCCGTGACCAAAAGCAGCGGCACACGCTCTATGTGCTCGATGAGCCCACCGTCGGGCTGCACATGGCCGATGTAGAGCGGCTCTTGCATGTTCTGCATCGGCTCGTTGCTGCCGGCAATACGGCCGTCGTGGTCGAGCACAATCTGGATGTGATGGCGGAAGCTGACTGGATCCTCGACATGGGTCCTGAAGCCGGAGACCGCGGCGGCTGCATCGTCGTTGCCGGAACGCCCGCGGAGGTCGCGCGCCGCAAAACCGGCTCGCACACCGGGCGTGTGCTCGACAAATTTCTGCGCGAGCGTACCCTGTAGGTTACGCCGATGTCCCACGATCTAATCTGCTGGAAATGCGGGGCGAGTCTGGCGGCTTTGAGCCTGCCCTTGCGCCGACTCGACGAATGCCTGCAATGCAGGGCCGAGTTGCATGTTTGCCGCATGTGCGTGGACTACACGACGAGCGTTGCGAAGCACTGCCGCGAGCCTACAGCCGAAGAGGTGCGCGACAAGACGAGCGCCAACTTCTGCGATCATTTCAAGCCGCGCGCCGGCGCCTACACGCCGCCTGACACGGCGGCGATCAGCGAGGCCCAAGCCGCCCTGGCGAAGCTCTTCGGTAAGAGCTGAGCAGAATCAAGGGGACGCAATCAACTTTTGCGGACCCGCTCCGTCAAACGCGCCAGCAGCCGCTGGAACGGCGAATTCTTCCGCACCTCGACTTTGATGTGGCGCACGCCGCTTTCGTTGATGAGCTCGCCGCGACCGTTGTCGATCTCGAGGCTTCCCGCACCGAGGATTTCGAGTGTTTCTTCGAGCGAATATGGGCCCTTGCGCTGCGCACCCCGATCTTTACTGCGCAGCGTTTTGCTGCGGGCTGCAGCGGCGCGGGCAGCGGGCGAAGCTGTTTTTGCACCACCCGTGGCAGCGACTGGCGCTCGCGGAACGGCTGCGCTCTCCTCGTCGTCGAGAAGCGGTATTTCCTCGGGGTGCGGGGCGGGGCGAATTTCGGCAAACCCGACATCGCAGGTTTGGTGCTCCTGAGAGGTCGCGCGCCCGCGCTCCTGCGGGCTCACCGGCACCACCGCGACGGACGCGAAATCCGAGCGCACGTATTGCGCGACCTGTCTCGCCGCGGTTGCGTCGCCGAAGAATCCAAGCCGCAGGCCGTACCATTTGCGCCCCTCGCGGTTGCCTTCCACCGTATAGAGCGTATAGGCGCTGAATATTGCAAGCGGCGGAACCTTATCGAGCGCCATCGCTTGCGCCGACCATTGCAGCTGTACTGCAAAGGACACGGCGGCATCGTGCTGCACGGCCGCCTTCAGTGCGCGGCGCGTGCTGGTATCGTCGGGACGCAGCATTGGAATCCCGTCCGACACATTGACGGCGGCGCGCGCGGGCTCCTCCGTACGGCGCGCCTCCAGAATCTGCATGACCTGGGTATCCGAGAGTGTTAGCGCAGTCTGGGCCGCGGCAGAGGCCGGCACGTCGGAGCTCGTGTCCCCATCATCCAACGCGGCGAGCACCTCGCGCACATTAGACAAAGGAGCCTTTGCTGCCGGTCGGGCTGCCTTCGGTGCAGCCGCGGCATCGCGACGCGGCGCGACAACCGCCGCGCGCTGCGGTTGCATGGTCGCGGCTGGCGCGACAGCGACAGCCTCCTGGATCGGCGCGGGCGGAAGTGCCGGCAACACTTGCTCGGGTAATCTAGCCGCGGGAGCTGCAGACTCCACAGCAATCGGGAGCGGCGGCGCGGCGCTGGCAACGCTGGGCTCGAGTGGCGCGCCCTTTGACTCCGGCGGTGCTGCCGACGGCGGCAGCTGCGCGGTTGCGGCCGCGTTCGAGCGCAAGCGCTTGCCCGGCGTCTCGCCAGCCCATGCGCCGGGATAAACGTCGCGCACCACACTCAGCCAGTCCTCCGCTTCCTCCAGGGTTTCGAAATAACCCATATGCAAGCGGAACCGCTCGCGGCCATCCTCGAGCCGTCGGCTGACAAAAAATCTGAAACGCTTAAGCTCGGGCGCGTCCGGATGCACGAGCGCCATCGGCGTCGTCGACGAGCACAAGTTGATGACGAAAGTATCGCCAGTGACTGCAGCTGGGCTGCGATCTGCGGCATTCCGACGGGACTCGCCGGCGGCTGCCAACTGTGGCTTCAACGTCATGTTTCTCCCTGAACCAATGCATCGATCGCCGGCCGGTCATGCCCAGCTCACATCGACAGTGGGGATTGCAAGCGTTCGCGCGCGCAGCGCGACCGAGGCAGCCCCGCCGTCGTAGGAACTCGTCCATTAGACCGGTGGCTTTGCGTCCCCGCCTTTCGACGGGTTTGCCCTTCACGAGGTGTGCAGTGTCGAAGCGTCGCCGAAAAGAGTCAAGCGTTTGACGCGGTAGTTGGCAGGCGAATCACTGAAGTAATCAAGTCAAGCAACATAATCCATCAGTTGCTCGCAACGCGCGCCATGTTGTCTTGCACGAAGAGCGTGCGCGCCTGCAGCAGCTCGGTCATTGCCGCAGCAGCAAGCGGTCTTGCCAAGTAGAAGCCCTGCGCGGCATCGCAGCGACGCTCGCGCAGGAATATGAGCTGTTCATTGGTCTCGATCCCTTCGGCGACGACGCGCTTGCCGAGCGCGTGCGCCATCACGATGATGGTCTCAACCAGAGTCGCCGACGCGGGATTTTGCGGCACTTCATCGAGGAACGTGCGGTCGATCTTGACGGTGCCTATCGGATATTGACGCAGATAGCTCAGCGAGGAATATCCTGTTCCAAAATCGTCGAGCGCCAGGTGCACGCCGAGCTGCGCAAGACGCGAGAGCGCAGCACCCACCGAAGCGTTCGCGAGCACGCTTTCGGTGAGCTCAAGCTCAAGCAACGCCGCCGGTAATCCGTATTTTTCGAGCGCGCGGCGCACAAGCTTGGGAAATTCCGTGTGCTGCAGCTGTTGCGCCGACACATTAAGCGCCAGCCGCGGCGGGGCAATTTGCCGTTCGCGCCAGCTGGCAAGCTGTGCGCACGCTGCATCGAGGACCCACCCGCCGATATCGACAATGAGGCCGCTCTCCTCCGCCGCGGGCACGAATTCTCCCGGATAACGCATACCATCGCGCGGCGTCTGCCAGCGCAGCAGTGCCTCGACGCCGACGAGTTCGCCGCCGGCAACGTCGAACTGCGGCTGATAGAAGAGCGAGAATTCGCGGCCGCGCAGCGCATGCTGCAGACCCGTGTCGGTCGGCTTGGCGGGCTTGGTGGTCATATTGAGATCAAAGAACATCATGCGGCCGCGTCCCAGATCCTTGGCGCGGTACATGGCGGTATCGGCGTTGCGCATCAGATCCTCGATCGTCTTCGCATCGTCCGGGAACAGCGTGATGCCGATACTCGCGCATACGTAGCAGTCGCGGCCGGCAATGTTCACCGGCAGCTGCAAGGATTCAATGATGCGCGCGGCAACCGCGGCGGCGGCATCCGGCTCGGCGACGTTGCGGAGGATGACCGTGAACTCATCCCCGCCCAAACGCGCCACCGTATCGCCATCCTTGATGCAGGAGCGCAGGCGCTGCGCGACGATCGTCAGCAATTGATCCCCTGCGGTGTGTCCGACCGAATCATTGACGCGCTTGAAGTGATCCAGATCTATATAGAGGAGTGCTCCGCGGCTCAGGCCTGCGGCCGCATTGGCGAGCTCCTGGGCGAGCCGATCGCGAAACAGCAGACGATTGGGCAGCGCCGTAAGAGGATCGTAGTGCGCCTGCCGGTACAGCCGTTCGTCGCGCGCGCTTTTCGACAGTGCCACCGCCAGACGCTCGGCAAACTTGCCGCCGCAGTGCGCGACCACGGGATCAGCCACGGGGACCTCGCGGTAGCCGACGGCAAGAATCGCCTCCAGGCGCTCGGCGACGATGACGGGCCATACCCAGAAAAACATTGCACCGGTATCGGCGAGCGGCTTCAGGAAGCTGTGGCGCGATTCCTCGCAGCGCACGATGGTAAGCCCGTTTGTCTGGCCGGTGAGCGCCTCCAGCATGTCGTCATCGAGCGCGATGCGACTGACGGGCAGATCGGCGAGACCGCTCGCCGCCAGGAAGACGCGGCCGCGCCCCGGAGCATCCGCATCGCGCAGCGTAATCCCGACGCTTTGGCAATGAGTGAGCTCCTGCACGCGCGACATGATGGCGTCGAGAACGTGCTCAAGTTCGACGGAACGCAGCAGCAGCTGATCGATCTGCGCGAGCGTCTCGAGAACGCGAAACTGTTCATCGAGGCTCGCAGCCGCACGATTGAAGTTATCGATGAGGAGGCGCGCCTCATCCGCTGAGTGCACATCGAGGCGAGCAAATTGGCGGCCGCGCAGCGCGCTCAGGCCTTCCGCCAAAGCCCGCAGCGCCGGCCCATAGCGACGCGCGAGATACGTGCTCGCCAGCACCGCGCCCGCGACGGCGAACATCAGTGTCAGCGTCAAAATCAGCCAGGCGTCGTGCGCCGCGAGCGCGGCAAACACGAGCACCGGCAATACAGCGCACAGGCCGAGCGCCAAACCGATTCGCCGTCCCATACGGCTGTCAAACGGCAATCCGCCCATCAATGGGCCTCCGCGCAGCTGTCGTTCTGTCAATTTAAGCTATTGCCCTCCGTGTCCGGTGAGCGTTGCGTCAACTATCGACAAACTATGGCGGACGGCCGCTGCGCCAAAGCGTGAAGCGCATCACAGCGCCGCGCGCGCGGCGCCCTTGCGCGCGAGCGCAATGATGCCGGTATAGCCGTAGCGGCTGGTGCCGCGCCGGCCGGAACGCGCGGCGCCCAGCATGGCGAGCGCGACCGTGCGTACCGAAATGCCGCGATAGGCGGCGTACGGCCCGACGAGAAGCGGATTCATGAGCGGCATCAATACTCGGACGGCAAGCTCGAGCGGCCGCAGTTCGCGACGCCAGCCAAGAAGAACGCCAGGCTGCAGGATATCGAGCGCCGGGAGATTTGCCGCAACGAGCGCATCTTCCATCTCCCCTTTGGTACGCAGGTAGAAGTTCCCCGAACGCGCATTGGCGCCGACCGAGGAGATGACGACGAAGCGCTGCGCCTGCGCTGTCTGCGCCATGCGTGCAAGAGCGAGCACATAGTCCATGTCGACGCGCCTGAATGCTTGCTCGGAGCCTGCCGCGCGGATGGTCGTTCCCAGGCAGCAGAAGGCGGTATGGCAGGTGAAGCCGCTCAACTGCGAGGCGATCTTGTCGAATTGCACCGTCCGGTTTGCGAGCCGCGGATGCTCGCGCGCGAGCGGCCGGCGCGTAACTGCGACGACACGGCTGAAATCGCCCGCCTCTAACAGGACATCGAGCAGGACTCCACCCACGAGGCCGGTTGCACCTGCAAGCAGCGCCACTTTTGACTGGACATCTGACATGAGCGCCCGCAGCTTAGCGAGCAAGCTTATGTGGCTCAAGGTTTCGGGCGCGCGCTTGCGCGGGCTGCGCCGCAGCCATCGTCGATCGACGGCGGATTGCGGCGCTGCGCGTCAGGAATGTTCAATCCCGTGATGGGACTGGCGCTCTTCTTCTTGGCTGCGTACCTGATTCTGAAGGCGCTCACGATGAAAATCGCGCACCAGAGCCCTCACGCCACCAAAACTGTGGCGTTGCTTCAGTCTGGCTTCAGATCGGTTCGCCGCAACTCACGCTGATCGTCTGGACGTCCTGCCCGGGTGCGATCGTGATATCGCGCCTGACGTCGCGGTAACCGTCGCGTGTGCCGATAACAGTGTACTTGCCAGGCTTTAGTTCAATCTCGCGCTGTGAGAAAACACCGGAGAACCCGACGCTCGGTATCGCAACCCGAGTAGCGCCGTCCGACATCAGTGCCAGATGCACCGGCTTATCGAATGCGGGCAGGAGAATCTGCAAGCGCGCCACCTGCGAGCGCAGCACCGGCCCCGACGGATTCTGCTCATCCGCATTCTCAATAAGCGCCAGGGCATCCGCGCGCACCGTGGCGCTTGCGAGCTGCTCCGGGCGGTCGATCAGTTCCTGCAGGCGCTCGGCGAGGAGCGCGCGCGAAGCGGAACGCACCTTACCCTGTTGTGCAAAGCCAAGTGAGGGGTCGGATTTGAGCGCCGTCTCGTATTCAGTGAGCGCGTCATGCCAGCGTTCCTGCGCCTCGAGCGAGACTGCACGCTGCCGAATCGACTCGTAGCCGTGCGCGCGCTGCGCCGGATCGATGAGCGCCGTGCCTGCAGTGCCTTGCGCTCCTTCTGAACGGTCGTTGCGCGCGATGTCGAGCGGCGCGCGCGCCTCCTCCCCGCGTCGCGGGCTCGATGCCGCGACGCCTGCTCCAGCGGTCTGCGCACGGCCGTCGTCGCCCGCTGCGCCGCGCTCGCGCTCCATGCCTGCAAGCGCCTGGGAATTCTTCGGATCGAGCGCCAGGATCTGCTTATAGTCGCCGAGGGCGCGAGCTGTATCACCTGTGCCTTCGGCGCTCGCGGCGTCTGCGAGCAGCGGCCGCACTGTATCGATACTGCGAATGCGCTGCAGACCGTCAGCGGCTCTGCGGTTGGTCGGCTCTATGCGCTGCGCAGCCTCGAACGCCTGCCTTGCCGCCTGCATCCGCCCGGCGGCGAGCGCGCGCTCTGCGGCAGCGAGTTGCGGCTCAAGCTGCGCAGCAGGCGCGCGCTTTTCCACCGCGTCCAGAAGCGCTTGTGCCTCGCCGAGGCGCTTGGCAGCAAACTCGGGATTGCCGGCTTCCTCAGCGCCCAGGGCTTCCGCCGAGTGCATCTTTGCATCATTGAACTCGAGGCCGCCCCATACGGCGGCGCCGCGTGCTTCCAAATCCGCCAGCTGCCGGTCAAATCGGCCGCGCGCATCCAGAAGATGCGCTTTGGCCATGATGTCGCTCGGCGTCGCCTGCGGCTGCTGCGCCGTCTGCGCCGGCAACAGGTTCGCAGGCATCGCCTTCTCAATCATCGCAAGCACATCAGCGCCATAGCGCGGCAACGCGTAGAAGGCCGCGGCAGCGCTCGCCGCAAATACCCCCAGCACGACCCATGGCCAGCGCCGCGCTCTGATCTGCTCGAGCCGCATCAACCCCGACATCGGAACAATCTGCAAATCATCCCACGGGGTCGGCCGCGGAGCTTCTCGCAAAGGAAGAGCCGTCGTCGGCGCCGATTTCGGCGGCGGCGGCGCGCGTGGAACTTCACGCTCGGCTGCGGGAGCTACCGGCCTGATGGGGGGCGGCGACGGCGCAGGCCTCGGATCAATTTGCGGCGCCGCGCTTGGCGGCGGAGGCGCATGGGCCGGATCGAGGGCAACCGCGACCGCTGCCGCCCTGATCGGCGGCGGGCCCGGTTTTAAGCGCGGTCCCGAAGCGGGCACTGCTTGCGGCGGCAGCGGCGTGCGCAGCGGCCTGGAGACCGTCGATGCGGGTCTGGGCGGCCGGGCTGCGGGTCTGACGGGTTCGCGGCGCGGGGTCTGCGGCTCTGGAGCTGCGTCGAATTCGAAGTGCAGCGTGTCGTTCATCGTTGCGTCAAAGTCGTCGATCACCGCTTGCATCGACGCTGGCCGCGCCTGCGGCTGCTTCTGCAGCATATGCATCACGATCGCCACAAGCTGCGGTGGCGTGGGCTGCACTGTGCGCAGGTCAGGAACGGGCTCGTTAAGATCGAGCACGCGCTCTACATCGAAGTGCGGGTAATACGGCGGCTGTCCGGCAAGCAGCTCATACACCAGCGCACCTAGGCCATAGATGTCGTCGGAGACGGCAGGTGGATCCCCACGCAGTTGCTCCGGACTTGAGGTGAAGGGTGACAATCCTGAGCGCATCTTGTCGCGGCCGGCCGCAAATGCGGTACCGGCCACGCCGAAATCTGCAAGCACAGCGCGGCCGCGCGCGTCAAAGAGAACATTGCCCGGCTTAAGATCCCGATGTATGACACCCAGATCGTGCGCATATTTGAGAGCGGCCGCGATCTCAAGAAGCGGCGGCATGATCTGCAGATAGCTGCCGCCGCGCAGGCGACGCAGATCGCCGCCCGGGGCCAACTCCATGGGCAATGCGGCAGTGTCAGCGTTGCGCTGCGGGCTGTAGACCTTAAGAATCGATGGATGATCGAGTCTTCCGGCGATCTCGTGCTCGTGCTCGAGAGCCTCCCACGCGGTCTCGCTGCGCGCGAGCGCCGGACTGAGAAGCTTCAGCGCAACTTCGATGCCGAGCGTGGCGTCGTGCGCGCGCCACACCTCCCCGTGGCCGCCAGCACCGATCTTTTCGAGCAGTGTGTAGCGGCCCAGCAGCAGGGGGCGATCACGAGTCGGACGCGCAGCTTCCATGGCTTAATAATATGCCACGGATGGTCTGCGGGTTCCGATTTCGTCCGCGCACGCGCAAGGCCGCGAGACTGGAAATCAAAAGCCTAGATCAAGCTGTGGGGCGGATGGTGTCAACGGTCGAAAACGCTGCGTATCCAGCGGCATGCGGCGCAGCGTATTCAGATTGAGCCTGCGACAAGCCACCTCGAAGCGGCGGCGCACTACTTCCGCGAGCGGCCCGGTGCCGCGCATACGCGAACCGAAGTTAGGGTCGTTGTCACGACCACCGCGCAAGTCATTGACAAGTGACATTACATGGGCTGCCCGCAGCGGGTGATGCTCGGCGAGCCACTCGCGAAATAGATCCTTGACCTCATACGGCAAGCGCAGCATCACGTAGCCCGCAGTGCGCGCGCCGGCCTGCGCGACCGCTGCGAGAATATGTTCAATTTCGTGATCATTGATTGCCGGAATGACAGGCGCGACCAGCGCCCCGACCGGCACGCCGGCTGCATTCAGGCTGCGGATGGCGTGCAAGCGCGCCGCGGCGGCGGGTGCGCGCGGCTCGAGGATGCGCTTCAGGCCTGCATCCAGCGTGGTAACGCTGACATGAACGGCGGCGAGATAATCGCGCGCCATTGCCGCGAGAATGTCGATGTCGCGTTCGATCAGATGGCTCTTGGTGATGATGGACACCGGGTGACGGAACTCCTGCAACACTTCGAGAATCGAACGTGTCACCTTGAGGTCGCGCTCGATCGGCTGATAGGGATCGGTATTGGCCCCCAGGGTGATCGCTCTGCACACATAGCTCGATCGGTTCAACTCTTCTCTAAGAAGCTGCGTTGCGTTCTTCTTGTAGAAGAGCTTGGTCTCAAAATCGAGCCCCGGAGAAAGATTGACATACGAGTGCGCCGGCCGCGCGTAGCAGTACACACAACCGTGGCCGCATCCCCTATACGGATTGATCGACTGCTCAAACGGAATGTCCGGCGAGTCATTGCGCGAGATGACTGATTTTGCGTGCTCTGCGGTAATCGTGGTCTCGAGCGGCGGCGGTTCGGTAGCGCTGCCCATAGTCCAACCGTCATCGACCGCTGCAACTCGCCGCGATTCGAAGCGCCCTTGCGGATTGGAAATGGCTCCGCGGCCCTTGCGTGATTTTGGCGGAGGATTCATAGACTGTACAAATATACAGTTACACGACTGCGGGCTTCAAGCCCTGCACGCCGCGCCAGATAATCCTAATGAAGTCAGTGACCTGGAAATCTATCGATCTTGCGCAGCGTCGGGAACAACCGCATCCATAGGGCAGTAATAACGAGGGTCGCCAAGCCGCCGATCACAACCGCCGGCACCAGTCCGAACCATGCTGCGGTAACACCCGACTCGAACTCCCCGAGCTCATTCGAGGCACCGATGAATAGCCCGTTCACCGCGCTCACGCGGCCACGGATCGCGTCGGGCGTTTCGAGCTGCACGAGCATGTGGCGGATGTAGACGCTTGCCATGTCGCCGATGCCAAGCACGAGCAGCGCCGCCAACGACACCAGGAATATTTGTGAGAGACCAAATACCACGGTAGCGATGCCAAACAAGGCAACCCCGGCAAACATCCAGCGCCCGACATGGCGCACGATCGGCGTGAAGGCAAGGACTATCGCCGCGAGCGCCGCACCGACGCCTGGCGCTGTGCGTAACAAACCAAGACCCGTCGGTCCGACGTGCAACACATCGCGGGCGTATGCCGGCAGAAGCGCCGCCGCACCGCCCAGGAGCACCGCAAACAGATCGAGCGATATCGCGCCCAGCACCACCGGGCGCGATCGCACGAAGCGCAGACCTTCCAGAACGGCATGCCAGGATTTTGCCGCCGCGGGGTCTGCCGGCGCGCCCGCTCCGGTTGCCGCAACGACATTCACTGCAACGCGACGCAAGTTCGCAAAGCCCATCAGAACGCTCGCCGCCGCCAGCAGCACCGCGACGACTGCATACACAGTCTGTGGACCGGCGAGATAGAGCAGCCCGCCCAGCGTCGGACCTGCGATGGTCGCCACCTGAAAGCTCGAGGAGCTCAAGGCCACAGCGTTGCCAAAGCTTTCGATCGGTACAAGAGTCGGGACAATCGCCTGCGAGGAAGGCATGCTGAAAGCGCGCGCGCTGCCGAACAAAATCATGACGGCAAATACGGGCCACACTACGCGCAGGCCGGATATCGTGAACGCAAGCAGCAACAACGCGCACACCACCTGGGTCGCATAGCACAGCGCGAGGATCCTGCGGCGATTGAAGCGATCTGCGGCGTGCCCGGCAATGAGAGCTAACGGAATGAACGGTAGAAACTGCGACAGCCCCACGAGCCCGAGGTCGAGCGGATCGTGCCGCAGTGCGTACACCTGCCAGCCGACGGCCACGGTCTGCATCTGTACTGCGAATGTCGCCAGAAATCTGGCGGCGAGAAACCCTGCGAATCCCGGATGCCGTAGCGCGGCGAGCCGTCGGTTGGACTGTGACGGTGCGGTGGGTGGTGACACGTAAGTGAAAGCTTAGCAGCTGATTGACGATGGGGGCGCGTTGCGAGCATGATTCGTCCGGATGGTTCCCTTCCGGGATTAAATGGGAACGCGGTAGGATTCATTCTGATCCGCGGCTGTCCCCGCAACTGTAAGCGATGAGCCGAGCGACACCGAACGCCACTGGACAACCGGGAAGGCGACGCAAGGCACTGACTCGCGAGCCAGGAGACCTGCCATCGACCGTGGTCACGCACGAACACATTGGGCGGGGTGCCCCGGTGGCGAACGGAATTTAGGGTGGTCAGCCGGCCTGACCTCGAGGTTCCGCGCTTTGGTTCGTAGTGACGTGTCACGTTACTGCGAGGCCAATCATGTTCCGCGATTTTCGAAACACGGCGCGTCGTCACGCGCTCGTTGCATTGCTTGTTTGCAGTTCGTTTGTTTTGTGCGCCCGCGCTGCACTCGCGCAGGATCAGACTTCTCCGGCTGACGAGCTATTGCCGCGCATAATAGTGAGCGCCACACGCGTGCCGACTCCGGAGGACGAGGTCGCCAGTAGCGTCACTCTCATTACCGCCGCCGATATCGATGCCCAGCAGGCGCGCACCTTGCCCGATGTCCTGCAGGCGGTACCGGGGCTGAACGTGGTTCAAACTGGCGGCCCCGGCGGCGCGACCTCGGTCTTCATACGTGGCACCAATTCTAACCACGTGAAGGTGCTCGTCGACGGGATCGACGTCAGCGATCCCAGCACGCCCACCGATACCTTTGATCTGCAGCACTTGCTGCTCGCTGATATCGAGCGCATCGAGGTGCTGCGCGGGCCACAAAGCGGTCTCTACGGATCGGACGCGATTGGCGGCGCGATCTACATCGTGACCAAGACCGGCGCCGGAGCGCCCACTGCGAGCGCCAGCCTCGAGGGCGGATCCTTCGGCACGTTCAACCAGACGGCAGCGCTGAGTGGCTCCTCGGGCGGCTCCAATTATGCCTTCAACGTCGCTCATTTTCGTTCGACCGACACACCAGTCACCCCGCTTGATCTGCTGCCGCCGGGTGAACAGCGAAACAACGACTCCTATGACAACAAGTCGTTCTCGACCAAAGTGGGCAGCAAGCTTAACGACAATCTGGATGTCGCCGTGGTTGCCCGCTATGTCGATTCGACGCTGCTTTTCACAAACGACAACTTCGATGTCTTCCCGAGCGTGCCGGACGCCACCCGCAGCGAAGAGGACGTGCAGCAGCTCTTTACCCGCGCGAGCGCGCACCTCGTACTTTTTCAGGGCCTGTTCGATCAAACGCTCGGCGTCGGCTACAGCCACGACCACACGAGCGACTATGGCCCCGAGGTCACCCCGAGTTATAACCGCGGGGACAGGCTCAAGATTGACTGGCAGGGCAACATCACTCTTGCGAGCAATGAAATTCTGGTTCTGGGCGCCGAGCACCAGCGCGATGCGATCGAGCAGAGCCCGATCTCGGCCGAGATGACCACGAACGCAGGCTTTGCACAACTGCAATCGAGCTTCGGCAGTCGTTTCTTTGATACGGTCAGCGTGCGCTACGATGACAACGATCGCTTTGGCAGCAAGACGACGTTCCGGATCGCCCCTGAATTCGTCGTCACCGAGACCGGTACCACCTTGAAGGGCAGCGTTGGCAGCGGCTTCAAAGCCCCGACGCTCAACCAGCTGTTCGTGAATTTCCCCGCTTTCGACTTTTCCGCGAATCCCGACCTCAAGCCCGAATCGAGCGTCGGCTACGACCTGGGGTTCGAGCAGGCGCTGCTCGAGAAGGAACTGCGTTTCGGCATCACCTACTTCCACAATCATCTGCACGATCTGATCAACGATAACAGTACCTTCACCACGGAGGTAAACATTGATCGCGCGACGACCTATGGGTTCGAGAACTTCATCGCCTACACGCCGCTCGCGCGTCTCGTCCTGCGCGCCGACTATACCTATACGCTCGCAACGGACGACATCCTGCACGAGGAGCTGCTGCGCCGCCCCAAGGTCAAGTCAAGTCTGGCGGGCACGTGGCAGGCGAGCGATGCACTCTCACTCACCGCTTCCCTGGTGTATGTCGGGCCGTGGCTGGACGACAACCGCGCCTTCACCAACCTTGAGCCTCTCACCGCGGGCGGCTATGCGACGACCAATATTGCCGCAAGCTACCTACTGTCGCGAAATCTGACGCTCTTCGCCCGCATCAATAATCTTTTCGACCGCCGTTATGAGGACCCGTTGGGATTTGATCGTCCTGGGTTCGGCGTGTTCGCCGGCATCAAGGCGACCCTTTAGCGATGGCTGCCGCTAGCGAGGCAAAGTTGCATGTTGAAGTGCCAGCGGCATAATTAGGCAGGCGTGTTGTCACACCCCCGGGGAGGGCAGCCATGAACCTTGCCGATTCCATTACCGAACCAGCCGCGATGCCGACGCAGGACGAGCGCACCTGGGCAATGGTCGCGCATCTTGCGGCGCTCGGCTTCTTCATCGTGCCGTTCGGCAATATCCTAGGGCCGCTCGTCGTATGGCTCGCCAAGCGCGATCATTCGACATTCGTCGCCCTGCATGCCAAAGAGGCGCTCAATTTCAACATTACCTTTCTGATCGGCGCGCTCGTCTGCGGTGTGTTGCTGGTGTTTTCGATCGGGATACTTTTGGGGGCGATGCTGTTTGTGTTCTGGCTGGTCATGACAATCATCGCCGCACTGAAGGCGAATGAGGGAGCGGCGTATCGCTATCCCTTTACCGTGCGCCTGGTGAAATAGCGCGCAGCGCTCAGGCGCCGAGGAACATTCGATACGCGGCGTTTTGGGTTTCTTCGAGGTATGCGTAATGCAGCTCGTGCAGGTGGTCGACGAACTGCGCGCGCTCGGCCGGCGCGACTTGGATTCCCGCGAGCACGCGTCCGTAATCCGAGCCGTGGTTGCGGTAGTGAAATAGACTGATGTTCCAGCGCGTACCGATTGCCTGCAGGAACTTCACGAGCGCACCCGGGCGCTCGGGAAATTCGAAGCGGTACAGAAGCTCGTGTTCGATGGCACGCGCGTGCCCGCCCACCATGTAGCGCACGTGCAGCTTGGCCATTTCGTTGTCGGTCATATCGGTGATGCTGTAGCCCGCAGCGCGCAGGGCCTGAACGACTGACTGGCGCTCGCTGCGGCCCTGCGAGAGCGCAAAGCCGACGAAAATCTGTGCCGCCCGCCCATTTTCGTAGCGGTAATTGAACTCGGTGACGCTATGCTGCCCAAGCGCTTCGCAAAAGCGCAGAAAGCTGCCCGGCTCCTCCGGGATCTCGGCCGCGAGCAAAGCCTCACGCGCGGCGCCCAAGTCGGCGCGCTCGGCCACGTGCCGCAGCCGGTCGAAGTTCATGTTTGCGCCACTGTTGATCGCGACCAGCCGCTGGCCGGTTACGCTCGCGCGCGCCGCATATTTCTTGATTCCTGCCACGGCGAGAGCACCGGCGGGCTCGACGATCGAGCGCGTGTCCTCGAAGACATCCTGAATAGCGGCACAGATCTCATCGGTGTCCACGAGCACGACCTCATCCACGTGCTCGCGGGCGAGCGCGAAGCATTCCTCGCCGACGCGCTTCACGGCCACGCCGTCGGCAAACATGCCGACGCGCTCAAGCGTGACGCGCCGTCCGACCCGCAACGACTCATACATCGCTGCGGCGTCCTCAGGCTCGACGCCGATGATCTTGACTTGCGGGTACAAGTACTTGACGTACACGGCGATGCCGCCGATGAGCCCGCCGCCGCCGACCGGCACGAAGATCGCATCTAGCGCACCGCCACTCTGGCGCAGGATCTCAACGGCGACGGTGCCTTGGCCCGCGATCACGTCGGGATCATCGAACGCATGCACGAACACCAGATGCCGCTCGCGGGCGAGCGCAAGCGCCTGCTCGGCCGCCGTATCGTAGTCGTCGCCGTGCAGGACCACTTCCGCGCCGAGATCGAGCACCGCCTGAATCTTGATGTGCGGCGTTGTCTGCGGCATGACTACAACGGCTGGAATGGAACGATGGCGCGCCGCGAGCGCCACGCCCTGCGCGTGGTTGCCGGCGGAGGCGCAGATGACGCCGCGCTGCGCAATGGCCTGCGAGAGGTGAGCTATCTTGTTGTAGGCGCCGCGCAGCTTGAAGGAAAAAATCGGCTGCAGATCCTCACGCTTGAGGAGGACCTGCGCGCCGATGCGGCGTGACAGGCGCGCGGCCTCCTCGAGCGGCGTCTCCACTGCGACGTCGTATACGCGCGCTCTTAGAATTCGCTCGATGTAGGGGCTCGCCACGGCGCATCTCGCTGCCTTAGGATCGGCAAGCTTAGCCGGTTGCAGAAGGCTTGCGAACTAGCGGCGCAAGAGTAAGGCGGATGCGCGCAAGCGCAATCCGGTCAGCGCCGCTCTGTCACGGGGCGCACGGCAAAGCGGAATGGCGCCTTACCGACGAGCACGATGTCGCCGTCCTTGAGAGTTTGGCGCAACACGCGACGTCCGTTGACGATCACGCCGTTGGTGCTGTTCAGGTCCTCGATGATCGTATGCGTCGGGCCCGCAAGAATCACCGCGTGGTGGCGGCTGATGTATTTGGCGTCGATCTGCACGTCGTTGTCGGGCGTGCGCCCAATCGTCGTCTTGCGGCCGAGCATGTGCACGACCTCCGACTCACCGGTGCGGATGAAGAGCCGCGCGGCGCCCTCCGGGGCCACCTCGTGGGTGCCGCTCGAGCCTGGATCGAGGCGCTTCATGCTCTGTTGAATATTGCCGAGCAGCGCTTGGCTGTTGGCTGCTTCAGTTTCGAGCCGATTGATCAGGCGCTCGCGTTCGGCGAGCGTGCGACGCGCCTGCTCGACGGTCCCGCGCGAGTCGTCCTGGGTCTTTGCAAGCTCTTCGAGCCGCGCGCTCTTTACGCGCAGATCCGCTTCGAGCCTATGGATGGAGTCTTCAGCCGCACTCAGATCCCCTTCCAGATCGCGCGCACGCTCGAGGTTCACGCGCAGCTCTTCGCGCAAGGCAGTGAGGCTTTGCGCCTGCTCTGCCACGTCAGCCTCGAGCACCTGCACCCGGGCACTCGCGGTCGCAAGACGCGTAGCCTGCTCATCGTGCTCGGATTGCAGGGAGGTCGTTGCCGTTACGCGCTCGTCGCGGTCGCGTACGACGCCGGCGAGCTCAACTTCGAGCCGCGCGACGCGTTGGCGCTGCTCCGAAATGGCAGCTTCCATCGAATTGCGCAACTCGCGCGCCGCGAGCGCTGCGGCTTCCTCCTCCGCGAGGCGCGCGTTGACGGCGGCGAGCGCCGCTTCCAGCGTGCTTAGTGTCTTGCGTTGGACGTCGGCCTCAGCGGTTGCGCGCTTGAGGTCGCGTTCACGCGCCGTGAGAGTCTCACCCTGCGCAAGCTGCGCGACCTTGAGGGCTGCAATGCTCGCGTCCCGCTCAGCAACGTTTGCAGTGAGCGCGGCGATAGTATCGTTGAGGAAAGCGGCGTCACTCTTCACCTCACCGATCTGCTCGTTGCGCCGTGCCAGCGCGCCGGCCAAGTCGCTCACCTCCTTGTCGAGAGCCACGATGCGCGCGTTGCGCGCTTGCAGCTGCGCCTGCAGCTCGCCGACTTCCTGAGTGCGGCTGCCGAGCTCCCCCTGCAAATGGCGCAGCCGCGCCTCGCGGTCGCCGAGGGAGTGATCGAGGCCCGAGAGAAGCGCGTCGAATATCGTGCGCCGGCCTTCGAGCGAGCGCAGGGTTTCCAGATAACCCGAACTGCGCGTCTGCAGCTCGCGCACCTCCTGCTGCGCCGCTTCGACTGCCCGTTCGCGCGCGGCGAGTTTGGCGTCGAGCGCACCTTCGCGCGCATGCAGAGCACGGGCCGCCGCGTCACGTTCCTCAACGGCGAGCCGGCGCTCGTCGCTCGTTGTCTCGGCTTGCGTCAGCGCCGCGCGCACGTCGGCAAGTTCCTTCATGAGCGCGCTGGCGCGCTCTTCGGTCGCGACGCGCGCGCTACGCGTGGACGCAAGTTCGTGCTCGAGCTCGGTCAGCCGCTCGCCTTTGCGCGTGAGGCGCTCCTCGACGTCCTTCAATGACGTCGACAGCGCCCGAAGATTGATCTCGAGTTGGGTACTGCGCTCGTCGACTAAGGGTTCGGACGGTGCCGCGGGAAGGTTCGCAAGGCCCGTCGGGGCGATCCAGGTGTCGGTGCTGCTGGCGTGCTCGGCCGCGGCATCGGCAACGTCGAGCACGGGTAGCTCGGCGGTGGACTCCAAGTCCACTTCGTTCGATGGAACCGACTGGCGCTGTACGCTCATGTCTAGCGCGTCCCTTCACCCGCAAAATTCAGCGCCCAAAGTGTAACGCGGCGCGTGCAGCGACGTGCAGATCCGCCCATCAAAATGTGAGCAAGATCGCGGAACATTACATAACTCCCCCGCGGCGGGTCAGCGCAGGAATGCCGTCACCGCGTCCGCCACAGCTTCAGGTGCCGTTTCGCACAAGCCCGCGCCGTACCCTGAAAGATCCAAGACGCGCGCTTTTGGCAATAGTTCCTGCGCGCGCCGCGTCGGCTCCCAGAACTCATCCTCAGAGCGCAGCAGCAATGCGGATTGCGTGACGAGTCCCAGCCGCTGTGCGGGATAGCGCACGGCGGCGTGCATGCCCCATGACGCATTTGCGCCGTTGTACAGCATTGTGGCGACGCGGCGCGCCATGATCTCGGCAGGCGGCAGGCGCTTTGCGGCGGCTGCCGCGCGCCGCCATTCCCTTTGCAGATGACTGCCGTCTTCGCTCGGTGGACCTGGCCAGGGCGAACGCGAAAATTCTGCCCGCTCAGCATCGTTGAGCGCGGGCACCGCGGCCAACACGACACGCCGAATCTGCGCAGGCCGCGTGATGGCAAGCTCCGCCGCGACCAGAGCGCCTGTTTGGCAGCCCATGACATCAATCTGGCGCAGTCTCATGGTGTCCAGGAAGTCGCCCATGGCAGCCGCATAGTCCTCGATCGTTGGCTGAACGGCAGGGGCGTCTGATTCCCCATACCCCGGCAGGTCGGGCGCATACACTGAGCGATCGCGACCCAGGATCCCCTGAATGCCATTGAACATGCGCCCGCTCTGCGGGGTCTCGTGCAGACACAGCAACGGCGTACCCTCCTCGAATCCCCCCCCGCGCGGCATCGCGTTGTGGACGTGCAGCTGGCCGTAGCGGCACTCGAAATAGCCACGGCGCACCGGCGGCTGTGTACCGGTGTCACGGTTCGCGCGCGATCGAAGTGCCATAGTGTGCTCCCCGGCGCGGGTACGGATTGGGTTCGCGCCTGACCGGCGACTATAGGGAATATGAAAGGAGTGATGTCATGATCCGCTTAGCAGCCCTCACGTTGCTGCTGGTATCGATCAGCGGCTGCGGACTCACTGAAACGGTGGGTTCTGCGGCGACCGACGCGGCCGCCAAGGCGCAGGAGCTCAAACAGGCGCAGGCGACCGAAGCGCGCGCTCGAAATGAACTCGACGCTGCAGCCCGCGACGCCGCACAGCAGCGGCAAACCGCCGAAAAAGACGCTCAGTAGCCCGACGGGGGGCAGGATTCGGACGCGCCTTGGCGCAAGGCGCGTCCGCTCCGCCTGTGCTCAGCGGCGCTTTTTGCCGCGCAGTCGCTTCAGAAGCGAGTCGGCCTGCTTTACGGCGAAGCGCTTCGCAACGGCAAACCCGCCCGGCGCGGATCGTCGCCTGCCCGACTTCTTAGCACGCCCCTTGGCTGTCTTGCGCTTGGCGGCAGACTTGCGCGGTGCCCTCTTGGCGCCGGTCCTCGACTTGCGCTGCGGCCGCTTCTTGGCGGCCACTTTCTTCTTCGGCGCCTTCCTGGCTACCTTCTTGGCGGCCGCTTTCTTCTTGGCTGGTTTCTTGGCAGCCGCTTTCGCGGGCGCCTTCTTGGCAGCCGGCTTTGTGCTCGGCGGGCTCTTTGGCGCGGCAGGCTTATTGCTCGCTGCGGGCGCGGTCGCAGGCGCGCTCAGCGTGGGAGCAGTCTTTGGCTTGGGCGGCGCTGCGGTCGCAGGCGCTGAGCTCGCAGAAGCACTCAGGGTTGGCGGCGATGGCTTGGCTGCCGGCGCTGTCGGTGGGCTCTTAGGTGCCGCTTTCGCAGGCTGGGCTGCCGGGGCTGAGGCCGCAACACGCTTGTCGGCATGCACCGCGAACACCGCGCCTTGCGGGTCGATGAGATGTGCGATCCACGTGCCACCGGGGACCTCCAGGGGGCCTTGCACCAGTTTGCCGCCCCCGGCTTTGGCGGCATTGGCTGATTTGTCGACATCCGTAACGTGCGCGTAGCACATCCACTGGGTCGGCATCGGTTTGGCTGGAGTGATCTTGAACATGCCGATGGACTGCACGCCCTGAATGCCGACCAAGTGATAGACGCCCATGGGTCCCATATCGTGCTTGGCGAGCTCCTCCCAGCCGAATAGCTCGCTGTAGAAGCTCAAAGCGGCGACGGCATCAGTCGTCGTCAGCTCGTGCCAGGAGAACTCGTCGGATCCGCCGGATGAGCCGCCGCTCTGTGCGCCCGACCCCGGACTGAAGAGCGCGAACGCCGCTCCCTGAGGATCGGCAAGAACTGCCATCCGGCCGGTGTCGGGGATATCGGTTGCGCCCATCGTTACGCGCGCGCCCAGGCGCTGCGCGCTTTGCACGGTCGCATCCACGTCGGCAGTGCCGATGTACGGCAGCCAATGCGGGCCTGCGGCACGCGCCGCGTCCGGCAGCGTCCGCACGCCTCCGAATGGACCTTTTCCCGACACCCAGAGGGTGTACGACGGGTCCTTCTCCCAGGCTTGAGTTTTCCACGCGGTCACTTTGGGATAGAAGGCGCCCGCGGCCTTGGTATCCGTCGTCATCAACTCGTGCCAGACGAATCGGCCCCGAATGTCAGCGTTGCTCATATAGTTTTTTCCTTTTAGTTAAGCGCCTACCACTCACCGGTATTAGGCATCGATTTCCAGGGCTCGGCCGGTTCGAGCGCCGCGCCCTTTTGTAAAAGCTCGATTGAGATGTTCTCGGGAGAACGCACGAAGGCCATGTGGCCGTCACGCGGCGGCCGATTGATAGTAACGCCATGTTCGGCCAGGCGCCTGCAGGTCGCGTAGATGTCGTTCACGGCGTACGCGACGTGGCCGAAATTGCGGCCGCCCGAGTAGCTTTGCGGATCCCAATTATGCGTAAGTTCGATCTGCGCCGACTCATCCCCCGGCGCCGCCAGGAATATGAGCGTGAAGCGTCCCTTGGGATAGTCCTGACGTGACAACTCCTTGAGCCCAAGCGCATCGCAAAAGAACCTGAGCGAGGCATCCGGATCCGTTACGCGCAACATCGTATGCAGGTATTTCATGGGCGTCAGAACATCTCCGCGGGGCCCGGCGTCTTGATTTCGACGTCGTGACGCGACGCGATGAAGTCGCCGGTGATCATCTGCGCATAAGTCTGGCCCGGACCGACCATGGGATAGACGCCCGCGTCCGGATCGATCATCACTTCGACGAATGCCGGCCCTTTGAATTCGATCAACTCGCGCACCACTCTGGGCACGTCTTCCTTGCGATCCAGGCGCACGGCATAGCGAAAGCCATCCGCCTGCGCGGCCTTGACGAAATCCTTTTTGTGCAGCGAGCGATCGCTCGCTGACAGGCGGCCCTTGAAGAAGAGCTTCTGCCACTGCTTCACCATGCCGTCGCCGCAGTTATTGAGCACGACGACCTTGACCGGCAGGTCATAGGTCGTGACGGTCTCGAGCTCCCCAATGTTCATGCGAATGCTCGAATCGCCGTCGATATCGATCACCAGCCGCTGTGGGTTTGCGATTTGCGCGCCGATGGCGGCAGGCAGACCGAACCCCATGGTGCCCATGCTGCCTGAGGTGAGCCACAGGCGCGGCGAGCGAAAATCGCAGTATTGCGCCGCCCACATCTGATGCTGTCCGACCCCTGTCGAAATAATCGCCTGGCCGCGCGCGTGACGGTTAATCTCCTCGATCACGTAGTAGGGCTGAATGAGTGCGCTTGCGCGGTCGTAGTTCATCGCATGGGTGCGCTTGAGCGCAGCAAGCTCCGCGTGCCAGTGCGTATAGTCCGGCTGAAAGCCTGCGCTTTGCCCGTAGCTCAGCAGTGAGCGCAGTGCATCGGCCAGCGCGCCCACATGACTCCAGTCGACGTGCTTTACCTTATTGATTTCAGCCCGATCGATGTCGAGATGGGCAATGCGCTTCGCCTTGGCCGCGAACTTCGCGGGCACGGCAGCAACGCGATCATCAAAGCGTGCGCCCACTGCGATCAGGAAATCGCAATCGTCCACCGCGTAGTTGGCGAACGCGGCGCCATGCATCCCGAGCATGCGCAGCGACAAGGCTTGCGTCGTATCGAATGAGCCAATTCCCATGAGGGTCGTCACGACAGGAATGCCGAAGGCGAGGGCGAACTCACCGAGCGCCTCGGAAGCACCGGCGTTGATAACCCCGCCGCCCGCATAGATGAGCGGTCGCGCCGCGCTGCGGAGCATGGCAAAGAATTTCTCTGCCTCGTGTGCCGTCAGCACCTGTGCGGCGAGCTCCTGCATCCGGCGCCGATATCCGGGTACCGGCAGTGTCCCGCTACCCTGGAACTCCCCCTCCCAGGCCTGCACGTCCTTGGGCACGTCGACGACCACCGGGCCGGGTCGCCCGGTGCGGGCAATCTCAAATGCGGTACGCAGGGTAGCCTCGAGCTTCTTGGGATCGGTGACGAGAAAGATGTGCTTGGCGACCGCGCTCATGATGGAGGGCACGGGCGCTTCCTGGAATGCGTCGGTGCCGATGGCGCCGGTGGGTACCTGGCCGCAAATGACCACGATGGGCACCGAGTCGGCCATGCAGTCGCGCACCGGGGTGACGGTGTTCGTAGCCCCTGGGCCGGAGGTCACGAGACACACTCCGACCCGCCCGGTCGCACGGGCGTAGCCGGCCGCCATAAAACCAGCACCCTGCTCGTTCGCCGGCACGTACAGCGGCATCTGCTCCGCGCCTGCGGCGCGGCGCTGCTCGTTGTAGAGAAAGACGGCGTCGTAGGTCGGCAGAATGGCGCCACCGCTATAACCGAAGATGGCGCTGACGCCCTCGTCGGCCAGCACCTGCACGATCATCTCGGCACCGCTCATGCGCTGCCCAGCCCGCGGGTGGGCAGCGGCTCGCGGCAGTATTACCGTGTCATTCATCAGATCGCCGGTGTCGACGGACAGCAGAGAAAACCTCCGAAGCCTAGCAGCTTAAGGGCGCGGTGCAAGCGGGCGCGCCTTGCTTGCCATGCCAGCGGATCCGCAGCCAATCCTTTATTCTTCGCAGCCAAGCCTGCCATGCGTCACATCATTGCCATACTGCTGCAAAACGAAGCCGGCGCCCTTTCCAGGGTCGCCGGGCTCTTCTCCACACGCGGATACAACATCGAGTCTTTGTCCGTGGCGCCGACCGAGGAGCCGACCGTCTCGCGGATCACACTGGTCACCAAGGGTTCCGAGGCCGTCATCCAGCAGATTGTCAGTCACCTGAACAAGCTCATCGACGTCGTAAGCGTCGAGGACATGACCTTGGGTGAGCATCTGGAGCGGGAGCTTGTGCTCTTGAAGCTCAAAGTGCGGGCGGGGCAAAGCGACGCCGTGCGCGGCTACGTGGTGCGCACTGGCGGCCGGGTTCTGGACCCTGCACCCGACGGCTTCGTGGTCGAGCTGACGGCGAGCGAAGCGGAAGTCACCGCCTTCGTCGCTGAGCTTGCGCGGCAGGCTCAGTTGCTCGAAATCGCCCGCAGCGGCGCCTTAGGGATGGGCCGCAGTGCGCGCGCGCTCAGGATCGTGCGCTAGTTGCCTGCGAGGGGCGCGGTTGCGATGGCGAGGTCGTGCACCGGACGGCCGCCGACGAGGTGCTCCTGGATGATGCGCTCGAGGTTCTCCGGGGTGCACTCCTTGTACCAGACGCCCTCCGGGTAAACGACCGCTATGGGCCCGCCCACGCAAATGCGCAGGCAATCCGCCTTGGTGCGCAGCACTGAGCCGCGCGGCGCGAGGAGCCCGAGCTCCTTCAGGCGCCCTTTGAGAAATTTCCAGGAGTCGGCTTGCAGCTCGGTCGCGGCGCACTTGCCGCCCACACACAGGAAGATGTGCCGCCGCGCCAGGCCGAGGCCGGCTTCCTCTGCAGCCTGGCGCAGTGCTTTGCGTTGGTCCATCGCCTGAGGATAGCCGGTTCTAAAGCGCCGCGTCGTCCGTCTCGCCGGTGCGGATGCGAATCACACGGCCGATATCCGTGATGAATATCTTGCCGTCGCCCACCTTGCCCGTCTTCGCCGCCTTGATGATGGCCTCGATCACCTGGTCCAGAAGGTCGTTCCTCACGGCAACTTCGATGCGTGTCTTCGGCACGAAATCCACAACGTATTCGGCCCCGCGGTAGAGCTCAGTGTGGCCGCGCTGCCGCCCGAAACCCTTCACCTCGGTCACGGTCATCCCCGAGACGCCGATATCGGACAACGCCGCGCGCACGTCATCGAGCTTGAAGGGTTTGATTATTGCGGTGACGAGTTTCATGGACAGCTCTCCGTCGGCACTTCGAAACCATGGCGGGGACCGCCAAGCAGCGGCGTTTTGCAGCTTTCATGCCACGGCTGACCGTTCGCGAAATGGCCGTCTTTGGCGTGGTGCTACGGGCACGCGCGCTGCACCTGCGCACTATTCTAGCGCACTTGCGCTCGTGGGCCGCCTGCGCTTGGTGCACTGGAAGGCGCCCCGCTATCCTCTGCACCCATGCTGCCCTCGCGAATTGTGATCGTCGGCGCCGGCCAGGCGGCGGCCGCCGCCATCGACACGCTGCGCCGCAAGGGCTTCACCGGTGAGATTGCATTGGTGGGCGAGGAGGACTCATGGCCCTACCAGCGGCCGCCGTTGTCGAAGAAATATCTTGCAGGCGCACTGGCGCATGAACGTCTATTGCTCCGCCCGCCGCACTTCTATGCGGAGCACGCGATCGAGATGCACCTTGGCCGGCGCATGACACATATCGAACGCGGTGCGCAACGCATCCGGCTCGATGACGGTAGCACGCTGCCCTATGACGAACTGCTGCTCGCGACCGGCAGTCGGCCCAGAGCGCTGTCCGCGCCCGGCACCCACCTTCCCGGAGTGCATTTCCTACGTACGGTCAAGGATGTCGAGGCAATACGCGGCGAATTTGCGCGCGCGCGCCACGTGGTCATCGTCGGCGGCGGCTATATCGGGCTCGAGGTCGCCGCCACCTGCCGGGAGCTCGGGTTCGAAACGACCGTGCTCGAGATGGCCGACCGCACGATGAACCGCGTGACCTGCGCCGAAGTGTCCGCGTTCGTACAGGCAGAGCATGCGCGCCACGGCGTCAACATCGTGTGCAACATGCGGGTGCGAGCCATCGCGGCTGACCCGGTCTCGGGGCGTGCGCGCGCCGTGATCTGCGAAGATGGCGCGGAGTATCGGGCGGATCTCGTTGTCGTCGGCGTCGGCGTCGCCCCGGCGGATGAGATTGCCAGCGCCGCGGGCCTCGATTGCGCCAACGGCATTACGGTTGATGAGTTCTGCCGAACCTCCGATCCGCGCATCCTCGCCGCCGGCGACTGCTGCATCCATCCAAGTCCGCATTACGGCCGGCAGGTGCGCCTGGAATCGGTCGACAACGCATTCGAGCAGGGCACTAGCGCAGCATTGAGCCTTCTTGGCACGCCCCTGGTCCACGACAAGGTTCCCTGGTTCTGGTCTGACCAATACGACCTGAAGCTCATCATCGTCGGCCTGAACCACGGCTATGACACTCTCGTGATGCGCGGCACCCCGGCAGTGCGCAGCTTCAGCGCCTGCTATCTTGCGAGCGGTGAACTTATCGCCATCGACACCGTGAACAGCGCCAAGGACCAGATGGCGGCGCGCAAACTGATCGCCGCGCGGGCGCGGCCGAATCTGGACAAGCTCGCCGATCCGAATCTTCCTCTGCGCGAGTGCCTATGAGCATGCACGCCATTGCCATCCACGGCGGCGCCGGTGCGATGCCGCGCGGGAGCGTCTCCAGCGAGCGCGCGCAGGAATACCGCGCGAGCCTTGCGCTCGCGCTTGATGCGGGCTTTGCGCTTCTGGATGGCGGTGGCACGAGTCTGGATGCGGTCACCACTGCCGTGCGCATGCTCGAGGACGATCCGCTCTTCAATGCTGGGCGTGGCGCGGCTCTGACACGTGACGGCTGGGCGGAGCTTGACGCGGCGGTGATGGCAGGTGCGAAACAGAAGGCCGGAGCGGTGGCTGCCGTGCGCCACATCAAAAATCCCGTGGATCTTGCGCGGCGCGTGATGGAGAAATCGCGCCATGTATTGCTGGTGGGCGTCGGCGCGGAGGAATTCGCACTGGAGGAAGACTTTACGCTGGTAGCCAACCTGCAGTTACGCACCGATGAGCGCCGCCGTCAGCTGACGCATGAGCAGGAGGGCGTGAGCGTCTCCGACTTGATGCCAGCGCCGCCGGGCACGGTCGGCGCCGTGGCGCTCGACTGCCGGGGAGATCTTGCGGCAGCCACGTCCACCGGCGGCATGACCAACAAGCGCCAAGGGCGCGTCGGCGACTCGCCCATCATCGGCGCCGGCACTTATGCAAAAAATGGGGTGTGCGCAGTCTCGGCGACCGGCCACGGCGAATACTTCATCCGCGCCGTGGCCGCGTACCACATCTGCTGTGCCGTCGAGTACCGCGGGCTGACATTGGCTGAGGCTGCGCGCGAGACCATACATAAGAACATCCGCGCGCTCGGCGGCACCGGCGGCATCATCGCCGTCGATGCGCGCGGCAGCCTCGTCATGGAATTCAGCACCGAAGGGATGTTTCGCGGCGCACGCGACGCGCGCGGCAGGCGCGAGATCGCGATCTACCGCGATGAGGCGCAGAAGCCCATGTAGCGCGCGCCGCGAACCAGGCGCGCCGGCGCCAGCTTCACTTGGTGAAGCGGCGATAATGATTGAAATGCCGGATCGCGTGCTGCACGCGCCCGCTCGCCTCAAAGATACGTGCGAGATTGTGATGGCTGTCGCTGTGGTCGGGATCACACTGCAATGCCTGCTGATAAGCGCCGGTCGCCTCATCACGCCGGTCCTGGTCCTCCAGCAGCACTCCCAGATTGAAGAAGAGAGTTGCGGATGCTGCGCACGCTGCAATTCCTTGGCGGTAGAGGCTCTCGGCCGCCTGCCAGTCGCGCGCCAGATGCAGCAGTCGCCCGCAATTGATGTATGACTCCACGTGCTGCTCGTCCGCCGCGATGATGCTCTGGTAGCGCGCCTGCGCCGCTGCAACGTCCGAGTCTTCGAGCGCCAGCGCTTGCGCAAACCAGCTATTGATATCTGCCTGCGGCGATTGCCGCTCGCTCGCCTCGATGACCCGGACGCCGCCATCGCCGGGTAACACGTCGAAAGCAAGAATGCCCTGGCCTGACTCGGCATCCCAAGCGTGGCCCACGGATTGCACGGCGATGCGGTCCCCGACGGCACTTATGCGCAACCCCGCAAGCGGCAGTTCCGCGGGCAGCCGACTGCGCAGCGCCGCCACGGCGCGGGTGACTTTACGCCTGGGTATTGAAGCGGCAATCAGGCCGCTTGCGGTTTTAAGGAGCAGGATATCCTGAAAGGAAAACTGCAGGCGGCGCCGGCGATCACGCAGCGGCGCTGCAAAGCCGCTCCTCACGAGCCCATAGACTGCGCGGCTCGACATCCGCAGCGCAGTCGCGACTTCACGGACATCGTATACGGTCATTACCCTTGGTCAACGCTTGGCGGCCTTGCGGCTGCGCGCAGCGATCTGCGTGGCGCGCTGCGGCGGCTTGCGCGTGGCGAGTCCGGCAGCCCGGCCGCGCGAACCTGCCGCATCCTTGAGACTCTTTCGCAGTACCTCCATCAGGTCGACGACATTCGGCGACGCTCGGCGCGGCGCGTCCGTCATGGTGATTTCCTTGCCTTTCACTTTCTCCTCAATTGCCGCATCGATGCGCGCCTTGACCTCGTTCGTGTATGCGCTCGGATCGAAGGCGTCGCTACTTTGCTGTGCGATGAGCTGCAGCGCGAGTTTGCGTTCCGCATCCTTGAACGTCACATCCGGAACCGCGATCTCATCCGCCGCACGTATTTCGCTGGCAAACAGCAGTTGCTGCATCACCAGCACGCCGCCGGCGGGCCTGAGCGCAACCGTATGCTGTTTGCCCTTCGCGGACCAGCTGCCCACTGCGCAGCGTTTCGAATCGCGCAGCGCTGCGACCAACAAGGCGTACGGCTTCAGACCGCCTTTATCGGGCGCGAGGTAGTAGGTCTTCTCGAAGTAGATCGGATCGATCGATTGCAGAGGAACGAACTCGACGATGTCGATGGAGTCGGAACCCACGGCATCCAACGCCTTGATCTCATCGGCCGTGAACTGCACGTACTGGTCTTTGGCGAATTCGTAGCCCTTCACCATATCGGCGCGTTCCACCGCCTGGCCATCCTTCGCGCAGATGTATTGCTGTTTGAGCCTCGAGCCACAGTCCTTGTGGAGGAGATTGAATGAGAGCCGCGCGGCGGATTCCGCCGCCGTGAACACCTGTACAGGAATGGATACGAGACCAAACGATATGGTCATTGAAGCAATTGGACGACCAGCCACTGTTATTCTCCTTGCAATGCAAGCTTCGGGACGTAGCGTCGGTCCGCAGCGCAGCAGCGTCAAGTCCGCAGCTTCTGCGCGACCGCGGGATCTATTCTAAGCTATTGATCTGGAAGGAATCTGTGAGGCCTTCCACGAACCGAAGCCGTCTAGAGCGCAGCCCGCAAAGCCTTTCGGAGACTGCGCGCGGCAAGGCCGCCTCGCAGCTCCCGTGCCGCAGCAGCCCTGCCGTTATGCGCCGATTGCGCGCGCGTCGGCCGCAAGGATCTGCAATCCGCGCAGGCGGACCTGCTGCAGCGCGCGTTCGTCGCCTCCCAATGCGGCGCTCAGAAATTCACGCCAAATGCGCACATGCTGCGGCCAGCGCGGCTGCAGCCACGCCGGATGCTTGCCGGCGAGTTCCCCAACCTGCGTCAAAGTACAGGCGCGTACGAGATTGACGCATTGTGGCGACATTGCGAGCAACAGCCGCGCTGCCGACTGACGGTTTTGTGCAAGATGCCAGCCGTAGGTGAGCAGGGTGTGCATCAGAGTGGCCGCGCGGGGGACTGTAAAGAACGGCACAGTCGGTCCGCGCTCACGGTCGAGCACCTGCAGACCCTGGGCCCACAACCAGCGCTGCGGATCGGCAAATCCGGTATCCATGAGGAGATACGGGCAAGCCGCCGCTCTCTTCAGCGCCTTAGCGTCAAGCTTGGCCCATAGCGGCGCGAGGTCGTGCAGCAATGGCTGCGACGATGCCGGACTCTGCGCCGCGGCCTCTTCTACCAGCAGGCCCAAGCACTGCTCATTAAGCTCGGCGAGCACGCTCAAGGTGGCGCCCCCGAGCCAAGCCTGCGCCGACCATGGCGGTCCCGCCATTTCCTCTACGACCGGGATGAGTTTGGTCTTCATCGCGTTTGCTCCCAATCTGCG
>Ga0302314_10001166_pt1 | contig 49122 bp, 28 predicted proteins | sample III_Palsa_N2_3_FD_200533 | JGI IMG/M metagenome (GOLD analysis project Ga0302314, IMG submission 200533) | Peat permafrost microbial communities from Stordalen Mire near Abisko, Sweden - III_Palsa_N2_3 | ecosystem: Environmental > Terrestrial > Soil > Palsa > Peat permafrost | place: Sweden... | reverse complement strand
TGCGTAGCTCGGAATTCCGGGCTCGCAGCAAGCTACATCCATCAAAAAGCGACCATCCAACAGGCTACGCCGCATCTTCGTCTCATGATCAACGGCCAATTCGGTTGTAAATCAGAGCTTCCCTAGCCGCTTGACCCTGGACCCCGATGAAGGCTTTAGCATGGCGGCCATCGGCCAGCTCAGGCCGATCCGAACTAAACCTGGAAAGCGGACATGAAGACTCTCAAGGCAGCCCTCCTGTTGTTGATCCTTGCCGGCATCGGCGGCGGCCTGCTGGTCTATTCCGGCGCCTACGATATCGGCGCCGACAAGCCCCACACACAGGCGGTGTATGAAATTCTCGAAACCCTGCGCGACCGCTCGGTGGAGAAGCACGCCGCCGGCGTCCAGGTGCCGCCGCTGGACGACCCCGGCATGATCGCCGAAGGCGCCGAGCACTATGCCGCCATGTGCACCGGCTGCCATTTGGCGCCCGGTGTGAGTGACACGGAGATCCGCCCGGGCCTGTACCCGCAGCCGCCGGAGCTGGCCAAGCAGAAGGACGAAAACCCGGCGGAGCAATTCTGGGTGATCAAGCACGGCATCAAGCTCACCGCCATGCCCGCCTGGGGAGCCACCCATGACGACCAGAAGATCTGGGAAATGGTGGCTTTCCTGCAAAAACTGCCTACTCTGACGCCCCAGCAATACGCGCAAATGACCGCGAATGCCGGCGAGGAGCATGAGGAACACGAGCACCATCCGCCAGGGCACGACTGAACAACGGGCGACGCCGTCCCCAGCCGGGGCCGGCAGCAGTGCATCCGGGGAAGAAATCCCTTAAAATTCCGTCAAATAGGCTCATTTGACGTTGTTTTTTGCAGGATTCCGGCTCGATACCCCAGTCGGCCATACCAAACCGTGATGCAGCTGCGGCAAACAGATTTCCTTGAACCCGAGTCGAACCGAAATTGTAGGCATCAAGCCCTGGAAGCGCTGGCAGATCGATCGCTTCCTGCGCGAGCCCTACGGCAAGCTGCATTACGCTGCCTCGCCTGCCGAGGCGCTGCGCAATCACGCGCGCAATGGCGGGCGCATCGTGATCTGGGCGGCGCGTGAGCCCGACGGCTTCGCCCAGGCCGCGGCGCGGCAGCAGGCGCCCCTGGTCAGGATCGAGGATGGCTTCCTGCGCTCCGTGGGGCTGGGTTCCACCCATGTGGGGGGCGCATCGCTGGTGGTCGATGCGGAGGGGATTTATTTCGACCCCCGCACTCCCTCGACCCTGGAGCGCCTGCTGCAAGCCGGCGGCTTCAGCGAGGCGCTGTTGCAGCGGGCTGCCGGGCTGCGCCGCTTCCTGGTGGAGCATGGGTTGACCAAGTACAACGTCGGCGCGCAGGGACAGTCCATTGTGCACAGCCCGCCCGGTCGCCGCAGGCTGCTGGTGCCGGGACAGGTCAAGAACGATGCCTCGATCCGCTACGGGGCGCCGGAAGTCGGCAGCAACCTGGAGCTGCTGCGGCGGGTGCGCCTGGCGGAGCCGGATGCCTGGATCGTCTACAAGCCGCATCCAGACACCGAGGCCGGCACCCGTCCCGGCCGCGTGCTCGACGCCGAGGTATTGCGCCATGCCGACCAGATCGCGCGCGGCGTATCCGCCAGCGCCCTGTTTCCGCAGATCGACGCGGTGCATACCATGACTTCCCTGCTCGGCTTCGAAGCCCTGCTGCGCGGCATTCCGGTCACCACCTGGGGCCTGCCGTTCTATGCCGGCTGGGGACTCACGCAAGATCATCTGGAATTGCCGCGCCGCAGCCGGCGCCTGAGCCTCGACGAACTGGTGGCCGGCACGCTGATTCTTTATCCGCGCTATACCGATCCGGTCACCGGCAAGGCCTGCGAAGCAGAGCAGGTTGCCGAGCAATTGGCGTCCCATGGCACAGCCGGCGCCGCGGTCAGGCATGGCGCCGCGCCGCGGATCGCCCGGCTCTGTCTCGGCCTGTATCGTTCCTGGATGTCGGCACATGGCAGCCCCTAAAGTCGAAATCACCCGCGTCCTGTTCGATGCGACGCGGCTTCTCGGGCGCGGCCTGGCCATGCCGACCGGCATCGATCGCGTGGATTTCGCCTATGTGTCGGCCTTGAGCAGCACCCCGGGATTCGACCTGCGGCTGGTGACTTTCGACGTGTTCGGCCCGAAACTGCTGCGGCCGGGCCCGACCGCGCGCCTGATTGAAACCGTGCGGCGGCGCTGGGAATCCCATCTCATCGCGGATCAGCCGCAGCCGGGCTTCCAGCGCCTGCGCCAATGGCTGGAAGCGCCGGGGGGCAAACCCGTCCAACCCACCACGCCCGACGGCCAAAACACGGGCGACGGCAGCCATATGCAACGAGCCGGGGCGGCCCTGAACGGGGCGCTCGACTCCCTGCGGCTGCGGCGAACACTGGCCGACGGAACATCCAGTGTTTACGTCAATACCTCACATGGCCAGCTGTTCCGCAAGGCGGTCTCGCGCTGGCTGGGAAATAGCGGCATCGGCAGCGTGTTCTTCATCCACGACCTGATCCCGATCGAGTTCCCTGAATTCAACCGCCAGCGCGAGCCAGCGCGACATGCGGCGCGCATGGAAACCATCGGCGCCCATGCGCGCCAGATCATCGTCAACTCGGATGCAACCCGCGCCACCCTGCTCCGCTACCTGCGGGACCACGGCCGCCGGGTGCCGCCGATCGAGGTCCTGCACCTCGGCATCGACGATCGATTTGACCAGGCCAAGAGCCACACTCCCCTGTCGCCGGCGGCCCCATACTTCGTGATGTTGTGCACCATCGAACCACGCAAGAATCACCTGCTGATGCTGCAGGTGTGGCGCCGCCTGGTAGAGAGCCAGGGCGATGCGGCGCCGCGGCTGGTGCTCATCGGCCGCCGCGGCTGGGAGAACCAGATCGTATTCAATACCCTGGACCGTTCACCCCTGCTGTCGCGCTTCATCGCCGAAAGCTCCGGCCTGGGCGATGGCGATATCGCCGCCCTGCTGCGCGGCGCCAAGGCCCTGCTCTCGCCTTCCTTCGGCGAAGGATTCGGACTGCCGGTGGCGGAAGCGCTCAAGCTGGGCACGCCGGTCATTGCCTCGGCCATTCCCGCCCATCTTGAAGTGGGCGGCGATTTTGCCGAATATCTCGACCCCCTGGACGGGATCGGCTGGCTGCAGGCGATCCGGGACTACTCGGCGGAACCCTCACCGCGCCGCGAAAAGCAACTGCAACGCCTCAAGAACTACCAGCCGCCACGCTGGAACGAACACCTTTCGTCGGCGCTGGACCTGATCCGTGCAGCCGCACATCAAGCATGACCTCAATCACCAACTCTCATACCGAGCTGACTCGCAGCATGAATCCGACAGCATCCGCCCTTCGCATCGATATCCGCAGCATCCGCCGACCGGCGCTGCATTTGTTTGCGTTGAGCTTCAGCCTGGGCCTGGCCGCCTGCTCCACCCTGCCGACCGCCGGTCCGCGGGCCTCCGAGATTCAGGACGAGTACCAACCGAAGGCATCGACACATCCCTTTGAACTGGTGGACGTCACCGAGAATACGGTGGAGGTGCTGAAGCATCGGCCCGATCCGACCCTGGCGGCACGCTTCGGCGACGACGCAACCTCGCCGGAAATCGTCATCGGCCGCGGCGATGGGGTGACCTTGACCGTCTGGGAAGTCGGCTCCGACCCCCTGTTTTCCTCAAGCCCCGCGATCTCGCAGCAGGTGCCAACCGTCAACGCCGCTCGAGGAGCGGTCATTCCCGAGCAGATCGTCGGCAGCGACGGTTGCATCACTGTACCGTTCGTAGGCCGCGTACCCGTTGCCGGCCATACCACGGCGGAAGTGCAAGCCGCGATTGAACAGGCGCTCGCGGGGAAAGCCCAGAAGCCTCAGGTCCTGGTCAACGTGACCCGTAATTCTTCAAGCACGGTTACCGTTGTGGGCGAGGTCACCAACGGCGCCCGCGTTCCGCTCTCAACTGATGGCGAACGCCTCTTGGACGTACTGGCCATGAGCGGCGGCATCAAGGCCCCGACCTACGAAATCCGCATACAACTCACGCGCGGAGACAACAGTGTTACGGTGCCGCTGCCACAGGTGTTGCAGGATCCCAGCGAAAATATCCGCCTGCATCCCAAGGACGATCTCATCGTCATGCGCCAGCCCGAGACATTCACCGCATTTGGCGCCACCGGACACAACGCGCAAATCACATTCGATGCTGCGCACCTGAGTCTCACCGAGGCGGTAGCCAAAGCAGGCGGACTCACCGATTCTCGTGCAGATCCAAGAGGTGTCTTTGTCTTACGCTTTGAACCCAAGAGCCTTGCTGCAAACCTGGGCACGCCCCCTGCGGCGCTCGCCGACGATGCGCCTGTGCCGGTTGTTTATGAACTCGACTTCACCAAGGCCGGCAGCTATTTCCTTGCACAGAATTTCGACGTACGCGACCATGACGTACTTTACGTATCCAACGCCCCGGCGACCGATCTGGAGAAACTCCTTAATCTGTTTGGTTTGGTCACTTCACCGCTCATCAATGGAGCTGTGGTGGACAATTCCCTGAAATAACAATTAAAGCCCTGGACGAGAGCAAATTCTGACTCGAATTGTGATCACAGTGCGGCATGTGAAGCACGGGATTTTTGCAATGGTTCAGAGCCGCGGCGCCTCCCAGCATCCAATGAGGCAGGCGCTCATCCGCTTCTGCCAATTTTCCATCTAGGACGTACGCGGAACAAACACCACACTTCTCCCCAGCGAAAAACATTCAGTCACCATTGAATCCAACCGTTCAGAAGCTTTATCGGACCGGCGCTATGGCATATGCCCGAATGGCGGGACCTTATCCCACGCTCTATTCCTTGCTGCCAGCCAGGGTGGCGAGAACCATAGCCAGCTTGGGTGCCGGCGCGGTCACGCCTATCGAAGGCGATAATATAAAACCTTCCAGCCAATTGCTGGTCGATGTATCCGAAATCGCAAGAACAGACGCGGGAACAGGCATTCAACGGGTAGTCCGAAGTATTCTCCTTCAACTACTCAAAGAGCCTCCCTCCGGTTTTGAAATAAAACCCGTTTACGCTTCTCGTTATGACAGCTACCGATATGCCGAGCGATACCGCAGAAAGCTTTTGGCACAAGATTGCAGCGTAAATTCGGATATTCCGGTTCAGATTCATCCCGGGGACGTCTTTCTCGGACTGGATCTGGCCGCACATCTTTTACCGCATCATCACCGCACCCTGGGTCAATGGAAAAACAGTGGCGTCAAGCTGTTCTTCTTGATGCACGACTTGTTTCCCGTGCGTCATCCGGAGTGGTTTAATCCAAAACGCCCCAGAACCTTTCGCCGTTGGCTGCGTACGCTTGCCATTTACTCCGATTGCATCCTCTGCGTATCAAAAGCTACGGCAGACGATCTGGAAAAGTGGCTGGCCAGTCGATATCGCATTCGAAACGGGGCCCTCCCCGTACGTTCATTCCATCTTGGCACTGACTTCTCACCTGCAGCTCAAGGCCTTGGACAAGCAGCCACAGCAGAGGATTTCCGGCTCCGCTTTCAAGGAAGGCCTTGCATTTTGATGGTGGGAACCATCGAGCCGCGGAAAGGTTATTCACAGGCGCTGTCAGCTTTTGATGCGCTCTGGCAGCAGAATGTTCAGGTCAATCTGGTCATTGTTGGAAAGATGGGCTGGAAAGTCGATGAATTGGCCAGTCGGCTGCGCCAACATCCCGAGGCTGGGGTCAGGCTGCATTGGTTTGACGATGTGGACGATCATCAACTGTTGCAGCTTTACAATATAACGGATGGATTGCTCATGGCTTCCGAAGGTGAAGGTTTCGGACTCCCCGTCATTGAGGCTGCGCGGTTCAACAAGCCACTTCTACTGCGGGATATCCCTGTATTCAGGGAAATTGCAGGCATCGCCGCAGAATACTTCACCGGCACGGAGCCAGACGCCCTGGCGCTGGCGCTTCGCAACTGGCTCTCCCTGATCTCTGCGGGGAAGGTTCCAGCTTCCCGGACAATAAAATGCCAGAATTGGGCCGAGAGCACTGCGCAACTAATTCATGCAATGGAACTGCCCTGATGCCGGTCCCAATGAAATCGAATTCGGCGTTTGCCCTTTTTGTCCTTCTGTTGTCGGCTATCCTGGACTCGGGTCACGCCTCGGTCATTGATGGACCGGTTGATGTGACACATGCCCCCTACAATGCCAAAGGCGATGGCACAACCGATGACACTGCCGCGATCAATGGCGCATTAGGCAGCGGTCACACTGTTTACCTGCCCGCAACCACGGCGTGTTACCTTACCAAGGCACCATTGGTGATGAACACGCCGGATCAGCTTATGTACGGCGACGGCCGCACTCGTTCCAGGATCTGCGTGTCTTCGACTTTCAGCGGCGGCGTAATCAAGTTCACTTCCGGCGAGCCGGGACCGCAATTGCGTGACTTGGGTGTGATTTTCACTCAACCCGATAGTGCGTCTCGCGATTCGATGACCCAATACCAGCCCGCCATCTATGCGCAAAACACGCCGCGATTCAAAATCCAGCGGATGAGAATTTCGCGCGCATGGGATGGCATCGACATGACCGGCAACAGTGGCGGCGTGATGATCGATGACCTGGAGATCAGCGCTTTCGATAAGGGGGTCTGGGTCGATGGAAGCCAGGACACAGTCCGCCTGAATCAAATACATGACTGGCCTTTCGATCTCACGACAAGCCAAACGCGAGCGTTCGCTGACCCCAGTGCGGTAGGATTTTACATAGGACGCTGCGACGATTGCGAAATCGCCAACAGCGTCACGCTCTCCGGCACTGGAATGAAATTCTTTGCCGGCTCCGGCGGAGCCGCTCCATTCGCCCTGATCTCAAATACCGGATTTGATACATACAATGGCATCAATATCAGTGACGGGGTTATTCAGATGACCAGCGTCTACTTCACGCTAATCCCAACAACTCCGGTGCAGGCGATCAAGATGACTGGTGGCAGCCTGAATGTATCCAGTTTTTGGGCCCTTGCCGGCCCCACTTCGCTGCCCATGGTCGAGGTTTCAGGGAATGTCAGCCTCAACATGTCAAACGGGCACATTCAATTTGCGGATCGCGACGCCACATTCCTGTCCAGCCACAGCAAGGGTGAAATCGGGCATATAGGCTTGACCAACAACTACTTCGAAACCTACCCCAACGTGGTGCACCACAACCCTCTGATCTCGATCGGCGGCGTCCCGGGTATTCGTGTAATGGGCCTTGGAAATCAGGTGAGAGACAAGGGAACGGGGGACGGAATCTTCTGGAGGATCGACTACGACGATTTTCATCGAATTATCGACAATTCCTCAGTTGGATGGACCAATAAATTCCCAACCGCCGTGAATGGCATGTATGGACGCAACTAGCTCAATTAAAACGCTGTCGAGAGGAGGAATGCTCTATGCCGGTTTCAAGGGATGAGGTTTTGTGGTGCTACCGGTTGCTGCTTGGACGCGAACCGGAATCCGAGAAAGTTATTCAAGAACACATGCAAAGCGTGGACCGGAAATCCCTGCTTAAAGATTTTCTGTCCTCGGCCGAATTCTCTGGCCCCGCCGTGCCTTCTGAATTCCAATTCACCGAAGGCACGATCTCCTCTCTACCCATGGATCTCAACGCTCTGGACATCGATGTCGATGTCACACGGCAACAACTGGTAGCGATCCTGAGAAGGATAAAAGCGGCCTGGGAACATCTGGGAATTACCAGAGCCCATCATTCGGTCCTGACGGGGCCAGAGTATCTTCCCGACAATCTCGTCGGCTCAATCGACGATTTTTGGGCCAGCGGCGTGAATGAAGTAGAAATTATCAAGAAAATGCTGGCGCGCCATGGGCAGGGCGAACTACGGAACAAGGTCAGCGTCGAGTACGGATGCGGCGTCGGCAGAATAACCGTGCCGCTCGCCACTGAGTGCGGACATGTTCACGCCTATGACATCTCCTCAGCGCATCTCTCCCATGCAAAGTCCCGCGCTCAAAGTCTGGCAAGAAGCAACGTGACATTCCATATTTGTTCGGAGAACCCGATCGAACCGCTACAGGAATGCGACTTCTTCTACTCCCACATCGTATTCCAGCACAACCCGCCCCCAATAATTAAAATTCTGGTTCAACGAGCGCTCCAATCACTCCGTCCGCACGGTATCGCCATATTCCAGGTACCGACGTACATGCGCAATTATCAATTTAAAATTTCACAATACCTGAAAGGAGACATTGTCAACGACATGGAAATGCATTGCCTGCCACAGCAGGTGATCTTCGATATCATCAACAGCGAGAACTGCGCATTGCTGGAAACCCGCGAAGATGGCTCCACTGGGTTCCCCATGTCCAATACATTTATCGTCAAAAAACTTCGGGCCAAATCTACTGGTGCAAAGCCGTCGGGCAGGCTTGGCCTACTCAACCGCTTTCGTCTTGGCAGAGACAAATCTCCATACTGAAAGACCCTCCGCTCAACAGGAACGTTCGCCCGTTTCTCTGGCATCATAGTCCATCAGGTCAACGCATCAGCAGATCGAGTTGTAGACCGACAAGGTTTGTTCTATGCAATTTTCCCAAGTGAGATGACTTGCCACCTCCAGTCCCCTGGATCGGGCCCCCAAGCGCCAATCGTCGTCCAACAATGCCCTCTCTATTCCGTCCAGCAATGCATCGCCGTCTTCCGGATTGATCAATAATGCAGCACCGCCGGATACTTCCGGCAGAGAGGAACGGTTTGAGGTGAGCACTGGCACGCCGGAAGCCATTGCCTCCAGCACAGGCAGGCCAAATCCCTCATAGAGAGAAGGGTAAAAAAACGCGCGCGCGCCGGCGTACAAGGCCGGCAAGTCGGATTCCGGCACAAATCCCAAATAGCGCATCCATCCATCCGCTTGTGCCTTGCCGATAAAATCATGAAGCACCTCGCTCAGCCATCCCTTGTGTCCCACAAGCACCAGTGGATAACGTAAAAGCAGCGCTTTAGGCAATTTCTCATAAGCGGAAAGCAGTGCATCGATTTTTTTGCGCGGTTCCAAAGTGGATACACACAGGGCATATCCACCTGTATTCAGTCCGTATCCGGCCAAAATCGAATCCATCATTTCACCCGCTTGCGGCCTGAAGCTCGGAGCCACTCCGTTTGGCACCGCAGTAATCCTGTCGGAAGGCCACGCGAAATATTCGATCACTTCAGTACGTACTGCCTCAGAGGGTGTGATCAGATGCGATGCACGCTTAAGCGTCGACGACAATTCCCGATCGAACTGTTGTCTGCGCGCAATCGGCAAGGTGTCCCGGTACTTCATAGCGGACAAATCATGCACGGTGGCAACGGCCAATTCAACCGAAGCGGGAAGAAAATAGTTGGGCGAATGGAATAGCCGTCCGCGAAAGGCACGCGCGCGCCGCCATTCTTTGTACCACCGAGGAGCGGTGATTCCTTTTCGCCTTCCTTTGGACTCCGCATGGACCGGCGAATGCAATAAACCCGCGGGATCAGCGATCCATCGGCCATTGAGGTAAAACTCTAGAGAGTCTATTGATGAATGATGCTTAAGCCGTGACGCCAATTCCCAGGCATATCGACCGATACCTGTAAGTGGAGGAGAGATGGCATCTACTGACAGAATCAATCTGATTCTATTCACCAAGAAGCCCCGCCTCTGCAATTTTCGACGCATGATGAGTGGCTGGCTTACCACCACTGCCCGCACTCGGTGGCGGCAATGCAGCAGTAGAGACGTCGAACTTCATGGCGGAATTATCAAGAGGCACAACTTCAAATCCATCCACCATCAATTCGGTTCCTGCGTCAACATACATACGGAATTCAATATCCGCAGCATCAGCGTCAAGAGCGAATTCAACTTCATACTGCCATTGCCCAGGTTTCATATTAGCCGGCTGAACATACTGAATGCGTTTCAGGCTTCGGTCAGCCACGACTTCCAACCACTCGCGCCCGGTCCATTGCGAAGCGCTGCCACGCCAGACAATGCGATAAGATCCCGCCGCAAGCGAGGCGTAAGGACCATACAACAAGTAACCACCTTGCGCAGTCGTACACATGGACCTTCCAAACCGCTCGCCTACGTCTGTACTTAGCCGCGGGTCGTTGCCCCAATAGCGCAAGACGTCATCAGGCAACCATGCATAATAGGGTTCGTTGCGGAACAACGCACCGACCAGTTGTTTCGCGCTTTCTCTCCAGCTCAGATAGTGCATGGAATTAGAACGCGGATTCTCGCCTGCGCGATAAAGTGTCAGCCATTCACGCACGGCATTTGCCACGATCTCCGACGCCTTATCGTTGGCGAAATAGAACGCGTGATCGCCCGCCACTTCTCGGAAAACAGGAATATCGCGTGCGATTAGCGGAAGCCCGTATTGCGCTGCCTCAATTAACGGCAGTCCAAAGCCCTCGCCTTCGCTGGCAACGATCAGGCAGGTGCTCGATGCATAGATTTCCTGGAGAAATTCATCGCTTATGCCGTTGAGCCAACGCAGGCGCTCTCCATATTCGGAGTGTCCCCGCAAGGACTCGACGAGCTGATCGACCATCCAGCCCTTCTTGCCAACGATGATCAGATTCGTCTGCACACCTTCGTGCCAAAGCTGTTCGAACGCGGCCAATACCTGGGCGTGGCCTTTTCGCGGCTCAAGCGTGCCGACCATTAAAAATGTCGGGCGGGATTTTATTGAGTCCAGTATCTCACTGGCGTTTTCCGGCTTGCCTTTCGTCGGAACCGAATTTTCAATATCGGCGCCATGGTGAAACCAACTCACGGCAAACGGCCGCTTCCGCTTGGGTCCAAATGTCTGCAACCATTGATAGAAGTCGTCGGCCACCGCCCGCGACACACAGGCCACCCCGTCAAACTGGCTAATGGTGTCCAGCCAAGTGTGGTGTGCCGCCAGAGCATCGTCCAGGAAGTAATGCGGATAAATAACCGGCAACAGGTCGTGAACGATAAAGAAGATTCTGACGCCGATTCGATGCCAATCTTGCAATACCGTTTTTTGCTTTGCCACAACTGCCTGCTGCAAGTCGAGCCCTAAGAACACATCACCATTGTAGACTTCAACCAACTCATCTGCTCCCAAGCTGCCGCCGTCCAGAAAGCGTGATGTAAAGCCACGGGCGTATCGATAGCCTGGCCGCTCCGCATTGGCATATACGGGCTCCACCTTGTATCCATTGGGAGGATTAGCCAGCAATTCCGCAAGAATGCTCCGGACCACTCGTTGAATGCCGCTTCTGGCATCGACATTCACAATTTCGGAAACATCGACCAAAAGCTGTTTGCGCAATCCAGGATGCGGATGATTGCGGGAAATCGCTGAGGCAATCCCGGCATATTCCTGCGATGTCAGATTGCCATGTGTTACTTCGGTAATTGAAGCAATGAGACGGTCGACCACATCGCGGCCGCCCATATTCAACGAGGCTACCGTAGTTGCACCTACGGCGCTGCTTCCAGGCGGACTCTTTAGCGAGTCGACCGCCTCCATGATCCGTTCATGAACAAATTTGACAGGGATGTCGGTCAAGCAAGATGAACGATACGAACAGTCGCTACGTTGTCCTTGATGGCAAGGTGAACATGGCGCAGCCGTATGAACCACATAACTGTCCCCGAATACCGGAGCCCATTCGTCAGTTGTTTCATGCCCCGAATAAATGGCGATTGTCACAAGTCCGAGATACGAACCGAAATGTCCGCCGAATGAATTATTGGACACACAAATCGCATTGCCCGATACCGACCGTGCCAACTCTTGAAAGCCAAGCCCGACATGGATATTCAGGTTCTTGCCCGGCTTAAAATCAAAGCCCGACGATTCCCTCTCACTCCCGAAATAGACATTAATGGAATGAATGCGCGCATCAAGCTGCAGCAATTCGATGAGCGCTATATAGTTTGATTTCTCCCATTCCCTGGCGTTGCTTCCCGCCAGCGGGAATACGGCAACGGAGATCAGATCCGTCGCCGCGCGTGTCGCCAATTCTGGAAAAGACACGAAATCATTAATATCGTCCGGCAATGCGTCAACCAAGCCAAGCAACTGCCTGGCGGTGGAAGTGCTATTCAACACCGTTTTCTCGAACGGAACGTCAGGAACGATAGGAAGCCCGATATCCAATCCGGCATTGATGGCTGGATCGTACGTGTCATATCCAACCTTCAGTTTGGCCCTGGTCTCGACAAGAAGAAACCTGGTCTCATGCTGCCGGCGCAGATCTATCGCGATATCGTATTCGGACAGCTTGCCAAGGACCTCGACAAACTCCAATTTCGTGGTGGAAGGCAATTCGCTTGATTTCTTCTTGAAATAGTCGAACGCATGAATCTTGTCGAACACTTTCAACGAAGCGGCAATTTCCGCATTCCAGCTGCCAACGACAATATCAATACTCGCATAAGGATATCTCGCCCTGATCTTGGTGATGGCCGGGATGGACAGAACAAAATCCCCCATGTGATCCAGCTTGATCAGAAGAATTTTCTTCCGAAACTTGCCGAATATCGAGGTTTTGTCGACATGCAATTCCGATTTCGATTTCACCGCTCGTGCAGGTGCGAAATCCTGTAGTGCCGCAATGGCGCGCTTGGCGCTTTCATCCCAGGAAAATGTTCCCGCCTGGATCTTGCCGTGCGCGATCAGGCTGGCACGGAACGCTTCGTCCGTCAGCGCCTCTTCGATTTTTTCGCAGATGGACGTGACTGATAGTGGATCAAATAACGCATCACTGCGGCCAATGACTTCCGGAAGGCTGGTTGCATTGGCGGCGACGACAGGTGCGCCACAGAGCATTGCCTCGAGCGGCGGAATGCCGAAACCTTCATGTAAGGAAGGGAAAGCAAATAGCCTGCAGCAGTTATACAACTTGACCAGGTCCTCGTCATCGACATAGCCCGTCATAACAATGTCGCTATGAGCAAGACCGAATTTCAAGGCGGTTTCGAGCAGATCCCTGGTATTTTCTTCCCACATCTTTCCGACAATGACCAGTTGATGCCCTTGCCGAACACTCTTGGTCATGCGGGAATAGGCTTCGATCAGGCGATGAAGATTCTTTCTTTCATCGGGGCCGCCGGTATACATCACGAAGGGCTTTAGAATCTTGTATTTTTTGTAGAGGTGCCTTTGCTGCTCCCCACTCATGTTCAGCACACGAAACGCGGCGTCGCAGGCGTTGGAAATCGTGGCAATATTTTGAGCTGGATAACCCAAAGCAGTGATCGCCTCCTGCCGGGCACTTTCCGAGACGGCAAGCAGTCGATGGCTGCGCTTGAGCGACGCAATTTTTCCCGAGTACCAATCCTTATGGATTTTGCTGGTTCTGAAGTAGGCGTCAGGATTTATCAGGGGAATCAAATCATGCAGAACGACTGCCGTAGGAGTAGTGCGGTCCAGGATGCCCACACTGGTAACGGCATCATCGCCGAGACCTTCAAAGAGACTGAAGATCAGCACTACATCCGGATTCAGGCTTGCCAGAAAAGCTTCACGAATTCGTTCCGCTACTTCACGCCGGCCGTGATTGACGGAATCAGCTTCCTTCACCGGCCCCGGAGCATTCCATATCCGGATATTCTCCTGAGGAATTACCCCATTGAATGCCGCGCGAATGGATTCAACAGTATCCGCAAACCATCCATTCAGGGCGAGTACAACTTCATGTTCTCCGCGATTGCGCGCTATTGCCTGAGCAAGTGATAGGGTGCAACGCCCGATACCACGGAACCGGCTTCCCGTTTGCGCGCCCTGCATATCGATAACGATGCGCATTACTTGCCCCTCGCATCCGCCGAGCGAGTATCGGTTTTTGAAAAGCGCGCAAATATCTGCCGAGCGCGTGGACTTAAGAAAGCGGGATCCACTCTGGCTTCCTCCTCGGATGGGTTCAAACCATCATCCCTCCCGGCCTTTGATCCGCCACCATCCCTGGTAAGAGCAGACAGCTGATATTCCACGCATCCCAGTTGATACTCGAGCTGATTGAATTTTCGTTGGATGCGACTGCTTCTGAAAAAGACACCCCATAACCAATGACTGGCATTTTTCTCCGCCGCAACAAGGCCGTTCAGACCTTGCAACTCGGCTTTATAGGCCTTCGCCTCCGTAGACTTGCTTATTTCCACGATGACACGCCTTTTTCCGTATCCAGCGTGCAAGCGGCCAAGGTAATGACGCCTGCCTTCCTCATCCAGCTCACGGCCCAGCAGCGCTTGATATACACCCGACAAGAATAAGGGACCCTGTAGTTCCAGGAGCTGATCGACATGCTGAATGGAGCGCATATTGGATATCTTATGAAGGTGGTGAAGGTTTGATGTTTGATATTTACAGTGACAGCGGGCGTTTCCATAAAAGCCAGAGAATTTCGCTCGGCGTTCGCCATGACTGGATGAGTCTAAAAATGGGGGAGACGACCGCAAGGCCGGCTTGATGAAGCTTGTTCTGCATTTCATTCAATTGGGCCAATTGCTCCGCGGAGGCATGCTCAGCGCGGCAATTTTCTCCAAAAGCCCATTAATCCTCGACGTGTGGTTTCAACTGCGCACTCCGCCTCTTTTGGCGATGTCCTTCGGCGATACTAGGGGAACGCCGTGGATAAGCTCGTGCCGGGGATTTCAAGAAAAAGCAAAAATCCTTCCACATCCGCGATCGCGCCGCCTCGATAAAGAGCTCGTCTGGACCGTTTTTCCGCATCAGCTCGGCATATGAGATCGTCGGCTCGACGTGTATCCCCCGCCAGCCGTCCGCGTAAAATGTCCTGCCTACGGAATCGATAATCGGATGCTGCGCCACTGAATTGACATGGCAACCGCGCTCAATGTGCACCAGCGCGCGCCCAAGCATGATATCTTCAAAATTCCGAGCATATAAAACAATTCCCATTTTCGACCTGCTCACAACAACGTGGGCTTTCTAATTTTCCAAATACCGACGCGGCAGGGCGTCGCGAAGGCGAATACCGCTGCCACTTGACGACCTGATGATGGCGCGGAATGAAATGTTCGAAATGATCAGCTGCGCCCCCATTTCCGATAGGCGCTTCGCGGACGCCGCAGCACCGAAATCGACGAACACCGCCTTCTGTATCACACTGAACACCCACGTGGTGAGGCGAACCAGTTTCGCTCCAAAATTCTTGACAGAACCTCGAATGCGCAAATTTTAATCATTGGAACCTGGACAGCACTTAGCTCGAAGAAAGCCAGATGCGAGGAGCATGCTGAGCATGATAATTCGAGACGCATTGCGACTTCGCGGCTCCAGCGGAACATGTAATTAGGTGGGACTCTATTTCTGGCCCTGCGAATTCAAACGCGCCATAGCTTCTTCGCTGTTTACAAAATCCCTGATCAGGTATGGCAACTCTTTATAGTAGCCATTTACTTTCAACCGCTGCACGTGATCGGCAAAACCCAAGGGATCAGGCGACCGCCCAAGGACATATTGGTAAAGAGTCTCCACCAATTGCTCCGGACTGGTGCCATCGCTTGGATAGTCTTCGGCATTGGCGCCTACAGTTGAACCTGCAGCGTCCAGGCCATTTGCCGATACAGTAGCTTCGCCCTCTGGCGAGCATCCCTCGCCAGCAGAAGCATTACCCTCAGACGCGGCAGACTGCGATTCATGATCTTCCGATATCTGCTGAGGAATCTGGGCAGATTGATCCGAACCCGATCTCGACGAAGCCTCGAATTCCTTATAGGCCTCCATGGCCTCGTGGACATCTTCGAAGTAATGCGCCTTGCCTCCGGATAACACCAGTCCGGAATCGCAGACATCTTCCACAAAGCGGGCATCATGCGATGCAAGCACCAACGCGCGATCGGAACGGCGGTTGAACAAATGCTCGACGCAGCGGGCATGAAATCTCTGGTCGCCGACGAGAATCACCTCATCGATCAGGTAGCACTGAAATTCAATGGTAAGCGACAATGCAAACGCCAACCGCGCTCGCATTCCTGCGGAATAGGTTTTGACGGGCTGATAGAGAAACTGACCCAGCTCCGAAAAATCCTCGACGAAAGCCCGCATATCCTCGTAATCGATGCCATAAATGCGCGATATGAAGCGCATGTTGTCGATGCCGGTCAAACTGCCTTGAAACGCCCCGCCGAATCCGAGCGGCCAGGAAACCGACATGCGATGGTCCACCGTGCCGCTGGTCGGCAGCTCCACTTTTCCGAGCAGCCGGATCAGGGTGGACTTGCCAGCCCCATTTTTCCCGATCACGGCAAGTTTCTGCCCAGGCTTTACCTGGAACGAAACATCATTCAGAACCAGGTTGGTCCAGCCCTGGCTCCGGTAAGTCTTGAACAATTTCGAGACCTGGATCATTCGATGACGATATGGTGACGGACACGGCGGCAGGCGATCATTCCCGCCGCAATCATTACCAAACAGACGAATGTTACATAGCCCAGGTTGTAATGCACACGGACGGCTGAACCGAATTGCCCAGCGCGAAGAATTTCATAGGCGTTTACACTTGGTAAATACAAAGCGAATTTCTGCACCCGGTCAGGCAACCAGTCCACCATGTAGAAAAAGCCACATAGCGGAACCATGATATAACTGATCGGCGCGACTATCTTTTCGGTCCATTCATACATTTCGGTAACGCAGGCGACAATCAGCGCAGTGCCCGTAGCGTAGAGAATGTGATACGTCCAGCCCAGGTAAAACATGCCCCAGTCCCGCGGCGGTTCGTAGAGGCCCAATGAATAAAAAATGAACGACACCGCGAGATAAGCGATAAAGCAGCCGAGGACTTCAAGAACTATGCGGGCGAACAACAAGTCCAGCACCGTAATCTGCTGGTGGTATAGCAGGCTGGAATTGCTGCGGAAGCAAAATAGCGAACGGGCGAGAGCATGGCGCCACAACAGCAGCGGCATGTATCCGGTAATGGTAAACGCGACGACCGCGACTCCGTGTTCGTACTTGCCCTTCGTTATCGACCATAACACGGTTACGGCAGTACAGAATATCAAAGGTTCCGCGATAACCCAGAGAAAGCCGAGATTGTCTCGGCCATAACGTGTGTGCAACTCGCGCATCATCAATGCCCAGATGACATCCTTCTGTACACGAAGCGCGTTCAGAAAAACATGCGGGCCCGATCCCTTGCGAGCGATGGAATCGGTGGTTGTGGCGGAACTCATCGGTCAATTCCGTTGCTATTCCTGACCGTGCTCACGGACACCGGCAATCAGCAGCTTGCCAATCGAATATCCCATGAAGCAGCTGATAAATACGATCAACAACGACTTGATGCGCTTCGGAAACAACGCCTTGTCCGGTAAATTCGGCTCCACAACCCGGTCAAGGTAAATGTTCTGGCGCCGCGCCTCCGCTCTTGCAGATTCGAGTGAAGCCATGGACGACGCGAGCTCCTTTGCGGCAAATTCCTGCTTCAGAATCAATTGCTCGTACTCGGAGATTTTTGGCGCCATTGATTCGCTGCCGCCTGCCAGCCGCGCGCGCTGGCTCTCGATCTGGCTCTCCAGGGCCGCCGCGTGCTCCACTAGATTGGAGCGAAGCGGGCTACCCGGAGAATTGCTGTCCAGCTCCGCCAGACGCGTCTTGGTGGCCGCCAGTTCAGCCTGCATCTTTCCAAGCATTTCGACAATTGCCGCCGAGGATTTATTGGGATCCAGCAGTGTCTCGCGGTTACGATAGGCGAGAATGTTCTGTTGTGCCTGGACAACGCCATCCTCGGCCAGCTTTACGTCGGTGTCCGCCTCGCGAACCGAGTTCTGGTGCGACCGCTCATTCATGCGGTTGACCAGGGACTCGCTTTCCTTGAGAAGAAGATTGGTGATCAGCTGCGCATCATCCGGCCTGAACGCTTTGACCGTTAACGTGCTGATGCCGGTGGTAGTGTCGTAGACGACTTCAACGCGGCGCTGGTAGTAGCGGAAAAAATCTTCAGCCGTTCCCCTATCCATCAAATTGGGATACCGGGTCAAAAAATCCGCTTCGGGACGATTGAAGATTTCACGCAAATTGATCTGCTTGCCGAGCGCGGCGATCGCGTCACGGGAAACCACGAAATCGTTGACCGAGTAAACATCATCCTGGGCGCGGCTGATGCCGGTACTTTGCAGCAGGCTCGATAAACCGGTGGCCTGCGTACGCGAGGGTGAACGCACGACAAAGCTCGCCTCGGAAGCATATAAATCCGCCGCGATCAGGAAAAAGTAAATCGCAGTAATCAAAGTCGGCAGCACAACAAATATCAATACGCCACGATATTGGTACGCACGCTCACTGACGCGTTGCAACCGCGTTTTCCGCGCAGTCATTCTGCGCAGGTCTTCGACGAATAGTTCGTGCTTCGGAATATCATTCATGTGATGCGGACAAGGCTTTTCAATTACAAAACTAAGTATATAGGCATTAGTTGCAGCATATCGACGGATAGCACTTAATACAATATCGATAATTTGCAACCTTATGGGGAATTTGGAGAACTTATCACCAGCAGGACTTGATTGGAAATTTACCGGTCATCGGGCAGCATGCGTGAACTCCTCAAACCTACCACTGGGCTTGTGCGGAACAAGCAGAGCATCCAGCACCACGCGGGCCAAATCCTGCGCACGGATATCTCTACGCCCCCCGTTTGGCCACCGGATGCCACGGCAAGCGGTCGCTTCGAAAATCCTTGAATTCAGGCCGCTTGAACGCCGACGAAGGCGCCGTGCAAAAAGGAGCCGCATTCTCTCCGGTCAATAAAGGGGATGCCGGTGCCACTTCCACGCCGTTTCGATGATGTCATCGATGCTGCCGATTTCCGGCTGCCAGCCAAGAATAGATCTCGCCTTGCCGGCGTCGGCCACCAGGCGGGTTGGATCGCCTGGTCTGCGCTTTGATACCTCGATCCCCAGCTTGCGCCCCACCACGGTCTCCACGGCGGAGACGATTTCCTTTACGGTATGCCCCTTGCCATTGCCGAGATTCAGCGCCTGGAATCCGCCGCCATCCATCCCCTTGATGTGGTCGAGCGCCAAAAGGTGGGCGCGACAAAGATCATCAACGTGGATGTAGTCGCGAATGCAGGTTCCATCCGCGGTGGGATAGTCGTCACCGAATATCCGCACCTCCAGTTTCTCTCCGGCCGCGAGACGCAGCAGGTTCGGTATCAAATGAGTTTCCGGATGATGGGATTCCCCGATCGTTCCCGAACGATCGGCGCCGGCTGCGTTGAAATATCTGAGCGCAATGGCATGCAGACCGTAAGCGGCAGCGCAATCCGCAAGAGCCCTTTCCACCATGAGCTTGCTCATTCCATACGGATTGATCGGATGCAGCGGATGCTGTTCGTCGATGTAGTCCTGAACAGGCTCGCCGTAGACTGCGGCCGTCGAGGAAAACACGAAATTCCGGACCTCGCACTGACGCATGACGTCGAGCAGCGTCAGTACATTCGCAAAATTGTTTCTGTAATACCGCAGAGGGTCCACCACCGACTCGCGCACGATGGAGGCAGCGGCAAAATGCATCACCGCATCGAACCTGCCCCCACGGAATGTTTCCAGCAGGCACTGTGCATCCGACAGCTCACCCCGCACCAAGTCGCCCCACCTCACCGCTTCGCGATGGCCGGTGCTGAGGTTGTCGAAAACCGTGACCTCATGCCCGGATTCGACCAGAAGCTTGCTCATATGCGAGCCAATGTAACCGGCACCTCCGACTACCAGAATACGCATTGATTTCTCTTGATTTGAATCCGGCGGCCTGGAAGTCCATCAGGAACTCCGAGCTTCTCATCGGGCAATTTTAACTGCATGTCGAAAACCAGGCAGTGCATTCAATGCGCGGAACTGCAGCCCGGCATTGTAAATGCCCGCGTCAATCAATACGCGGCCGGGACCGGTTGGACTCAGGCCGTCCTGCTTCCCTGCCAGAAACGTGAATTCTTGTTTGCTGCAATCGATTCCTGCCAGGCCTCCAGAATTGCATCTGAAAGCTGATGTGCCTTGATATCCTTGCGCTGGCCGCTCGCCATCCCCGCACTCCAGATGAAATAGTCGCTGCGGAAATCATGCAATTCAAACGCAGCAAACGCCGAGCGGAATGCCGGCAGGTGATCGCCGTAGAAAGCCAGCACGCCCGATCCCCGCTTCTCGCTCAATGCCTGGGTCAGGATACCCAGCATTTCATCGGCGCTACGGAGACTCTGCAGATAGCGTTCCAGTGCCACCCTATCCGTTTCCGCCAAGGAGCCGCTCGGCAGCAAGTTGGCAATTGGCCGCTCGCAAGGCGCTGACCACGGACCATGATTTTCCATGGTGATGGCAAAAACGAAAACCTTCGGCCCCTGTTCCTCCACGATCTCCGTTATCTTGCGGGCAACTTCCACATCGGTGACGTACCCATTGATCCGCTGCGCCCCGCCAAAAACCTCTTCCCCCAGGAATTCATCGAAGCCAAGGTTCGGCATCACGCGATCGCGCCCATAGAAGGTACGATCGAAAGGATGCAGGCAGATAGTGCGATAGCCTTCGGCACGCAGGCGCCACGCCAGGGAAGTGACAGGCACACTGATGAAACGATGATAGGGGTTGAAGCGATCCAGCCCTATCGCGCCTTCGCCCAGCCCCGTGAGCACGGCAAATTCGGTGCGCACTGTATTGGCCCCCCAGCAGGGAACCTGCAGCCGCCCCCACTGGACGCCGAAGCGGCGACAATAATCGAATGTCGGCAGCAATTCGGAACTGATTGCCGGGTGCATGCGCCTTGCATCAAAAAATGATTCGCATTGCACAACCACCACGGGCCGAGGAGCAACCTGGCGCAAATGCGCGGGTGCAGACCGGACCACCGGCAGTGCCGCGGCCTGCCGCCTGGCCCGTTCGCCCCTGGCAACAATGCCATAAGCGATCAATACGCCCAGAGAACCCAATTTTGCGGCATCACGCGCAGGGACTCCGGAAAGCCGGAGTTGCCGCAAAGCCCTGGCCGCACGCACACTGAATCGCCCGCCAATCGCGCGGATGATCAAATACAGGAACCCAAGCAACAAAAGTACCGGCCAGGGCGATAAGGGCCACGCAGCGGGCTCCAGCCGGAACAGCAGCACAAAGACGGAAATAACCGCGACAGCTGCAATCAACACCCTGCCCTTGTTGGGGAACGGCAGCGCCAATCGCGGATGGCGAAATATGTCAAAAGCCTGGAAAACGTCGGTGAACACCACCGGCTCAGCCAGAACCTTAAGCTTGGCGCGATCCGCATAGGCATACCCAGCAGCCAGGGCCAGGGTGATGATCCCGGCAAAAACCGGCCTGGCGGTGGCCAACGCGAGCAAGGCAAAGCAGGTGGCCGGTATGGCCGCATCCAGCAGCAACGCCACCGACCAGTTCAGTCTCGCCCCGCATGCCGCGCGCAGCAACAGCCAGCCGGAAAAGGCCAGCACAGTCCCTGCTTCCAGGGAATGCAGATTGATCAGATTGGACATGATGGAATCTATTCCGGGACTGCTTCCGCGTCATCCCAGACTTGGGTAGCCAATTCCGGCGTCAGTTGGGTCGGGCGCCGGTGGGGCAACGCGCCAGCTGCCGCGGGCAAGACCTGGGCTGGGTAATCCATCGCGGCCGTTTCAAGCCTTGCCACTGCGCCATCCACGGCCAGGGTGAGGCCCATGACGCTGTAAAAACCGCCGTTGACCTGTGTGCGCGCAGCCACCACCCGACGGAATGCGTCAAATACCGCGGCATCCGGTGCCACTCCTTGACTCCAGAAATCGTCCAGCCCGTGCTGGAAGGTCAGGCTGGGCATGTCGTAGATGGCGTAGCCCATGGCAACGACCGGCACCCCGAAGGTCAGGGCCAGTATGCCCATGGTGCTGTTGACGGTAACCAGGCCCTTGCTGCCCCGTACCAGCTCATCCGGGCTGCCGCCTTGCAGATAAACGACGCGATCGGCCACGCCAGCGGCGGCGGCATATTCGCGTGTGATGCGCCCCAGCTTCACCAGCCCGGTATCGAGCGGATGCTCGGTGATCACCAGCAGCGCATCAGGCGGAGCGTTGCGCGCAAAGGAATCGACCACCTTCTTGATCGCCGGCGCCATGCGGCCGAACGGCGAATGAAAACGGATCTGCGAATCGGCATCCAGCTGCAAGGGAAAGAGATAATACGGCCGCCCTCCGCCCAGGATCTGCTGCAGCAGGGCGGCATTGCGCCGCCTGGTCCACCGCTTCAGGGGAAAGCGCTTCGCCCCCGCCGCATATTCAAGCATCGGATGCCAGGGCTTGTGCGTGCGATAAGCCGGATAGAACCAGGCAAACAGCACCGTGCTGAAGTTGTACAGGACATCCTCCGCCGCCCGGCGCACGAAGTTGCTCAAAACCGGGACCCCGCCGTTCCACTGCCCGATGGACTCGGCGGCGTTCTTGAACCATTCGGGATCCCGCGGCATCGAGGAGTTGCGGTTCACCCCCCCGCCCTCCAGCGTCACCCAGTTGGGACGCAGGTATCCTTCCTCGAATACATGCACCCGGATGCCATGGCTGCCGGCCAGCCGTGTCGCGGCACGGTGCGGCGCGCGGCAATCGCCGAACAGGACAACGTCGGTGATGGCCCAGCGCGAGAGCTGCCTGGCGAGAAATCCCGGCCACTGCCCATTGGTCCCGCGAAAATCGACGGCGCCGGGCAAGCTCCAGAAAACGCGATCTCCGCCGTTGAAGTTGATGCGATGGACGCCATGCCCCTCGCCTTTCAGGTGGCTGGCAAGCCTGCTGAAAAACGTGCCGATGGGCCCCTGCAAAAACAGGTAATTGCGCCTCGACGCTCCAATACCCGTTTCACGCGTCCGGTTGGCGGCGCTTGGCATTGTCACAGCAGGCATGAGCCCAGTTGCTTGGATGTCAATATTTTTTTCATAGGGGCAAAGCGATCAGCACGCCAACAATATTCATTTTTCAGGCCGTACAACCAAACTTTGGGCACTGAAGTGTGAACCACCGCACATTAGCGCTACTTTCCAACAAGCAATGACAGTGCCTGATCCCGGCCAAAAGACCTGAAACCGGCCTGCGCGGTCCCGCCCCTGATGCAAATGGAGTGAAGTTGACTGTTGGAACCAGCCGCGGAAAGTCCCGGCAAATCCGTGTGCCTGTGCCCATACCCCCGCGTTCGCGGGTGCGGCCAGGACTCCATTTTCCTTTTGCCAGCAAACGTCCGTACACGTATGCCGTTCACTCCATGTTGAAACAAAGGTGTCCGAAGAAACCTCTGCACGAATAGCAATCCGCCCTAGGATGGATGCCAGAATGGGGGATTTACTGACCCACAACAGTTTTCAGGATCAGCCACGCACGTTACGTACGTTACGTAATCAGAGCGAAGAGCATTTTGAATCCGCTGACACTAATAAAAAGCACCCCGCCGGATGCCTTCGGATACTCTTGCAGTACTTATGTTAAGCGTCCGAATCAAACCCCGCAAGGTCCATGGAAATGGAACTACAGGAAATCTATCGTATTTCTCAAAATTTCGAATACAGCAATAGCGAATACAGCAGATCCATTTTTAAGATTTGATTTAAACAGTGTCTACCGTACAAATTCCTTACCAGGAGCGATGAGCAAGCGTAAAAAAGCATTGCATATGCCGTGAGACAATCCCGGCGGCAACTTCCGGGCCGGTCGAACCCAGTTCGGCATAAAACCTGTCAGATGCCAGCGGAATGCTTTATATTCATATAGTTACGTACGCTATGCGAGAACAGCGCATGGCAGCCCTTTCCCCCTACCGCTTCTCCGTCGCACCCATGATGGATTGAACCGGCTCTCGTTATTATTTGTTTTATATCAATTATTTAGAAGCGAACAAAAACCTTGCAGCAGGATTTGTAGCAAAAACAATCCCTACGTCAGGTTTCCCCAGGGGCACCTCACGAAGTCAGCCCCAGCCGGCGTCCGTTATTTTTCCAAGTTAGTCGTACCTGTGTCCGTCTTCGCCACAGAGCAGACGTCGACTCGAGCTTTAGATCCCAAACCCCTTGCTGAGCTGCGCCCAGACCTGCGTCGACGGCCGCGGGCCGGCGAGCTCGGGCGTGCGGCCCACTGGATCGGCCACCTGCACCTTCACATCCCACTGGTCGATGGCCGACCAGTCCAGGCCGATGCCGGCGCTCATCAGATTCGCGTGGTTTTCACCCGGCGCCCAGGGATCGGCATTGATGGTGACCTGGCCAGCATCGAAAAACGCGGAGGCCTGGATCGCCCTGAGGACGGGGACTGGAAATTCATGGCGCAGCTCCAGCGTTTCCAGGGAGCCGCTCGAGCCGCTGAGAGTGCTCACCGGATAGCCGCGCAGGGTACCGGGACCACCCAGCAGCCATTGCTCGGAGCTGTCCACGTTCTTGCTGCTGTGCTGGTGGCTGAGCGACAGATACAGCTGGGTGTCACCGGTGATCCGCTGCAGGCGGTTGATGCCGCCGCTCCACAGCGTGTAGTTGCCCTGCTTGTGTGAAGTCGCTCCATCCGCGAGCTGGGCCGCATCGTTGTCATAGCCCAGATTGCCCTGGGTCGCGCTCAAGCTCGCACGGCTCATGCCGCCGCCCAGCCAGTCGTCGCTGTGATCCCCGGACAGGCTCAGGGTGAAGACATCCAGGTGCCGCCGGTCCGAGATGTCCGCCGCATCGATTTCGTCGTCCAGGCGGCGGTGGTCGTATTCCAGCTTCGCACTCAGATTCAGGGTCTTGCTGCGGATGAAGGGATAGCCTCCCCACACGCTGGTGACGTCCGCCGTGCCATGCCCTCCCAGGTCGGCCAGGTTGCCGCCCAGGTGATAGCCCAGTGCCGAGTAGGAAATTCCGGCGTAGTAGCTCAGGGAATAACCGATCTTGGCCCAGGTCATCCCTTCGCCGGTGGTCATGGCATCCAGGCTCAGGATGTCGCCCCAGTGCAGGAGGTTGTTCAGCGCCAGGGACACGGTGCCGCGCGCGCGGCCGGTGTAGCGATCCCCCTCGTTGTCGACCCCGGCCTGGCCGGTCAGCATGGGTGTGCGATCCACCTGCACGGTCAGGTCCGAGGTACCGGGCTCCTGGCCCGGCGCCAGCGTGGCATGCACCTGGGCGCCGGGAATATCGCTCAGCAGCAGCAAGGCATGATCCACCTCATCCTGCTGGACCACCGCCGCCGTGTGCAGCGACGAGAGATTGTCGAGCAGCAAACCCGTGTCCACCCGGCTGCGGTTGTTCACCCGCACCCGGCCGAAACGCGCTTCGATGATCTCGATGCGCACCGTGCCCTGGTCCACCGACTGCGCCGGAATGATCGCCTGGGCCAGCAGATATCCCCGCTGGTGGTAATGGTCGGTGATGCGCTGCGCCAGGCCGTAGATCTCGCCCAAGGTCAGGGTGCGGCCCTCGCCGTCCGCCACCAGGGCGTGCAGCGTGGCATCGTCAAAGCGGGTGTTGCCGGTGATCTCGAAGCGGCTCACCGGAATCGGCGTGGTGTCGGTGATCGCCGCGCCACTGGGCGTCTGGACCGTGAGGCCGGTGTTGTTGTTGGGGGTGGCGTTGGCCGGTGGTTGCGCCTCCTGCAGAAACTGGCCGGCGCCGGGTGTCGTCGGCGGAGGCGGCGCCGCCAGCACGGTGCTGGACACGCCATAAAGGGTGGCGCAGGCCAAGGCCAGGGCATGGGGACGCAAGGCTGCCGAGAGCAGCCGCGAGCGTAGCGTGGTCATGGTTTGGTACCGTGTCATGGCGCGGAGGCCGCCGGGTGGCAGCTGGTCTTGATCGCCGTGCAGGGCAGGCGCACGCCGCCATCCAGGATCTGCAAGGTCGGCGGAACCAGGTCCGGGGGCGTCTGCGGCAAGGTCCCCAGCCAGGTATTCACCGGCGAGGCATTGCTGCCCCCAGTCTTCTGGCTGTTTTGCAGGACCGCCACCTCGGTCAGCAGGGCATTCGGCGAGCCCACGGTCAGTGCCGTGGCATTGGCTGGCGCCTGCGTAAAGACATAGTTGCCGTTGTCCGCCGTCAGGCCGCCGCCGTCGATGGCGTAGCTGCCGACGTTGCTGGTGGCGGTGGCCGGGGTGGTCCAGCTCGCGGTGCCGGTGGTCGCCGTGGCCAGGGTCTGGCCGTTGACGAAGCCGGTTACAGTGCCGTTCAAGCCGCTCGGCGTCTGGCCCTGCTCGATGCTGGCCGGATTGGCGGTGTAGGTCAGCGTAGCGGGATCGATGGTCAGGGCGGTGCTGTTGCCCTTGGCCTGTGCCAGGGTGTAGTTGCCGGATGCGGCGCCGGTCAGGGTCAGGCCGCTGCCGTCGATGGCGTAGCTGCCGACGTTGGTTGTCGCCGTCGCCGGTGTGATCCAAGCCAGGCCGCTGGTGTTGCCGGCAGTGGACTGGCCGTTGACCCAGCCGGTGACCGTGCCCGTCAATCCGCTCGGCGTGCTGCCGTAGGTGCTGCTCGCGGCAGTGGCCGTCTCGGTAAGGGTGGCGGGGTTGATGGTCAGGGCGGTGCTATTCCCTGCTGCCTGCACCAGGGTGTAGTTGCCAGAGGCGGCGCCCGTCAAAGCCAGGTTGCCGTCGATGGCGTAGCTGCCGACGTTGCTGCTGGCCGTCGCCGGCGTGGTCCAGGCCAGACCACTGGCGTTGCCTGACGTCGACTGGCCGTTCACCCAGCCGGTGACGGTACCCGTCAACCCGCTCGGCGTGTTGCCGTAAGTGCTGCTGGCCGCCGCCGCTGTCTCGGTCAGCGTCGCGGGGTTGATGGTCAGCGCGGCGCTATTCCCTGCTGCTTGCACCACGGTGTAGTTGCCCGCCGCCGCGCCGGTCAGGGTCAGGCCGCTGCCGTCGATGGCGTAGCTGCCGACGTTGCTCGTCGCCGTTGCTGGTGTGATCCAGCCGAGCCCACTGGCATTGCTGGCCGTCGACTGGCCATTCATCCAACCAGAGACGGTGCCGCTCAGGCCGCTCGGCGTGCTGCCGTAGGTGCTGCTGGCGGCAGTAGCGGTTTCGGTTAGCGTGGCCGGGTTGATGGTCAGGGCGGTGTTGTTGCTGGCAGCTTGTACGAGCGTGTAGTTGCCCGCTGCCGCGCCGGTCAGCGTCAGGCCGTTGCCGTCGATGGCGTAGCTGCCGACGTTGCTGGTCACCGTTGCCGGAGTGGTCCAGGCTAATCCGCTCGCGTTGTTTCCTGTCGACTGGCCGTTGACCCACCCCGTCACCGTGCCGGTCAGTCCTGAAGGCGTGCTGCCATAGGTGCTGCTTGCGGCGGTCGCCGTCTCGGTCAGGGTGGCGGGATTAATGGTCAGTGCCGTGTTGTTGCTCGCCGCCTGCACCAGGGTGTAGTTACCCGCTGCGGCGCCGCTCAAGGTCAGGCCGCCATCGATGGCATAACTGCCGACATTACTCGTCGCCGTCGCCGGCGTAGTCCAGGCCAGGCCGCTCGTATTATTGGTGGTGCTTTGGCCATTCACCCAGCCGGTGACGGTACCGGTCAGGCCGGTAGCCGTGCTGCCATAGGTGCTGCTCGCGGCGGTCGCCGTCTCGGTCAGGGTCGCCGGGTCGATGGTCAGCGCGGTGCTGTTGCCCTTCGCCTGCACTACCGTGTAGTTGCCCGCTGCGGCGCCGCTCAGGGTCAGGCCGCTGCCGTCGATGGCGTAGCTGCCGACGTTGCTGGTGGCGGTGGCCGGCGTGGTCCAGCTCAATCCGCTGGCGTTGCTCGCCGTCGACTGGCCATTGACCCAGCCAGTCACCGCGCCGCTCAGGCCAGAAGGTGCGCTGCCATAGGTACTGCTCGCGGCCGTCGCCGTTTCGGTCAGGGTCGCCGGGTCGATGGTCAGCGCGGTGCTGTTACCCTTCGCCTGCACTAACGTGTAGTTACCCGCGGCGGCACCGGTCAGCGTCAGGCCGCTGCCATCGATGGCGTAGCTGCCGACGTTGCTCGTCGCCGTCGCCGGCGTGGTCCAGCCGAAACCGCTGGCGTTGCTCGCCGTCGACTGGCCATTGACCCAGCCGGTGACGGTGCCGGTCAGCCCGCTCGGCGTGCTGCCGTAAGTGCTGCTCGCAGCCGTTGCCGTCTCGGTCAGCGTCGCCGCATCGATGGTCAGGGCAGTGCTGTTGCCCTTCGCCTGTACCAGGGTGTAGTTGCCGGCCGCCGCACCGGTCAGGGTCAGGCCGCTGCCGTCGATGGCGTAGCTGCCGACATTGCTGATGGCGGTGGCCGGCGTGGTCCAGGCCAGGCCGCTGGTATTTCCTGCAGTGCTTTGGCCATTCACCCAGCCGGTGACCGTGCCCGTCAGGCCGGATGGTGTGCTGCCATAGGTGCTGCTCGCAGCCGTCGCCGTTTCGGTCAGGGTCGCAGGATCGATGGTCAGGGCGGTGCTGTTACCCTTCGCCTGCACTATCGCGTAGTTGCCGGCTGCGGCGCCGGTCAGCGTCAGCCCACTGCCGTCGATGGCGTAGCTACCGACGTTGCTGGTCGCGGTGGCCGGTGTGACCCAGGTCAGGCCGCTGCCGTTGCTCGCCGTGCTCTGGCCGTTGACCCAGCCCGTCACCGTGCCGGTCAAGCCGCTTGGCGTGCTGCCATAGGTGCTGCTTGCAGCAGTCGCCGTTTCTGTTAGGGTCGCCGGATCGATGGTCAGCGCTGTGCTGTTACCCTTCGCCTGCACCACGGTGTAGTTGCCCGCAGCGGCGCCGCCCAGGGTCAGGCCGCTGCCGTCGATGGCGTAGCTGCCGACGTTGCTCGTCGCAGTGGCGGGCGTGGTCCAGGCCAGGCCGCTCGCGTTGCTTGCTGTCGACTGGCCGTTGACCCAGCCGGTCACTGTGCCGGTCAGCCCGCTCGGCGTGCTGCCATACGTGCTGCTGGCCGCGGTCGCGGTTTCGGTCAGGGTGGCGGGATTGATGGTCAGGGCGGTGGCATTGCTGGCCGCCTGCACCACGTTGTAATTGCCCGCCGCGGCGCCGCCCAGGGTCAGGCCACTGCCGTCGATAGCGTAGCTGCCGACGTTGCTGGTGGCGGTGGCCGGTGTGACCCAGATCAGGCCGCTGCCGTTGCTCGCCGTGCTCTGGCCGTTGACCCAGCCCGTCACCGTACCGGCCAGTCCGCTCGGCGCGCTCCCATAGGTGCTGCCCGAGGCCGTCGCCGTCTCGGTCAGGGTGGCGGGATTGATGGTCAGTGCCGTGTTGTTGCTCGCCGCCTGCACCACGTTGTAGTTGCCGGCTGCAGCGCCCGTCAGGCTCAGGTTGCCGTCGATGGCGTAACTGCCGACGTTGCTCGTCGCAGTGGCTGGTGTGATCCAGGCCAGACCACTCGCGTTGCTTGCCGTCGACTGGCCGTTGACCCAGCCCGTCACTGTGCCGGTCAGACCACTCGGCGTGCTCCCGTAGGTGCTGCTCGCCGCAGTGGCCGTTTCGGTCAAGGTCGCCGGGTTGATGGTCAGCGCGGTGTTGTTGCTCGCCGCCTGCACCAGCGTGTAGTTGCCCGCTGCGGCACCGGTCAGGGTCAGACCGTTGCCATCGATGGCGTAGCTGCCGACGTTGCTCGTCGCCGTCGCCAGCGTGGTCCAGCCAAGACCGCTCGCGTTGCTTGCCGTCGACTGGCCGTTGACCCAGCCCGTCACCGTGCCGGTTAGTCCGCTCGGCGTGCTGCCGTAGGTGCTGCTGGCAGCAGTGGCCGTCTCGGTCAGGGTGGCGGGATTGATGGTCAGCGCGGCAGCATTGCTGGCCGCCTGCACCACGGTGTAGTTGCCCGCCGCGGCGCCGGCCAGCGTCAGGCCGCTGCCATCGATGGCATAACTGCCGACGTTGCTCGTCGCCGTCGCCGGCGTGGTCCAGCCAAGACCGCTCGCGTTGCTTGCCGTCGACTGGCCATTGACCCAACCGGTGACGGTGCCGCTCAGCCCAGACGGCGTGCTCCCGTAAGTGCTGCTCGCGGCAGTGGCGGTCTCGGTCAGTGTTGCCGCATCGATGGTCAGGGCGGTGCTGTTGCCCTTCGCCTGCACCACGGTGTAGTTGCCGGACGCGGCGCCGGTCAGGGTCAGGCCGCCGCCATCGATGGCATAACTGCCGACGTTGCTCGCCGCCGTCGCCGGCGTGGTCCATGCCAAACCGCTCGCATTGCTCGCTGTCGACTGGCCATTCACCCAACCAGTGACGGTACCGCTCAACCCGCTCGGCGTGCTGCCGTAGGTGCTGCTCGCAGCCGTCGCCGTCTCGGTCAGCGTCGCCGCATCGATGGTCAGGGCGGTGCTGTTGCCCTTCGCCTGCACCACGGTGTAGTTGCCGGACGCGGCGCCGGTCAGGGTCAGGCCGCTGCCGTCGATGGCGTAGCTGCCGACATTGCTTGCCGCCGTTGCTGGAGTGATCCAGCCCAGACCACTGGCATTGCTTGCCGTCGACTGGCCGTTGACCCAGCCCGTCACCGTACCGCTCAGCCCGCTCGGCGTGCTGCCATAGGTGCTGCTGGCGGCGGTCGCCGTCTCGGTCAGGGTGGCGGGATTGATGGTCAGCGCGGTGGCGTTGCCGGCCGCCTGCACCAAGTTGTAATTGCCCGCCGCCGCGCCGGTCAGGGTCAGGCCGCTGCCGTCGATGGCGTAGCTGCCGACGTTGCTGGTTGCCGTTGCCGGCGTGGTCCAGCCGAGACCACTCGCATTGCTCGCCGTCGACTGGCCGTTGACCCAGCCCGTCACCGTGCCGCTCAGTCCGCTCGGCGTGCTGCCGTAGGTGCTGCTGGCTGCCGTCGCCGTTTCGGTCAAGGTCGCCTGGTCGATGGTCAGCGCGGTGCTGTTACCCTTCGCCTGCACCACGGTGTAGTTGCCCGCCGCGGCACCGCTCAGGGTCAGGCCGCTGCCGTCGATGGCATAGCTGCCCACGTTGCTGGCCGCCGTAGCCGGGGTGGTCCAGCCGAGACCACTGGCGTTGCTTGCCGTCGACTGGCCATTGACCCAGCCGGTGACGGTGCCGGTCAGACCGGTCGGCGTAGTGCCGTAGGTGCTGCTCGCGGTAGCGGCCGTCTCGGTCAGTGTCGCGGGATTGATGGTCAGCGCGGTGGCGTTGCCCGCCGCTTGTACCACGTTGTAGTTGCCGGCTGCCGCGCCTGTCAGGCTCAGGTTGCCATCGATGGCGTAGCTGCCGACGTTGCTGCTCGCTGTCGCAGGAGTGATCCAGTTACCGCCGGTGTTGCTCGCCGTCGACTGGCCGTTGACCCAGCCGGTGACGGTACCGCTCAGTCCGGACGGCGTGCTGCCATAAGTGCTGCTCGCAGCCGTCGCCGTCTCGGTCAGGGTCGCCGGATTGATGGTCAGCGCGGTGGCGTTGCCGGCCGCTTGCACCACGGTGTAATTGCCGGCCGCAGCCCCCGTCAGGCTCAGGTTGCCGTCGATGGCGTAGCTGCCGACGTTGCTGCTCGCCGTCGCAGGCGTGATCCAGTTGCCGCTGCTGTTGCTGGCCGTCGACTGGCCGTTGACCCAACCGGTGACGGCACCGCTCAGTCCGGACGGCGTGCTGCCATAAGTGCTGCTCGCAGCAGTCGCCGTCTCGGTCAGGGTCGCCGGGTTGATGGTCAGCGCGGTGGCGTTGCCCGCGGCTTGCACCACGTTGTAGTTACCCGCCGCGGCGCCGCCCAGGGTCAGGCCGCTGCCGTCGATGGCGTAGCTGCCGACATTACTCGTTGCGGTCGCAGGCGTAGACCAGGCCAGTCCGCTGGCATTGCCAGCAGTGCTTTGCCCATTCACCCAGCCGGTGACGGTGCCGCTCAGACCGGAAGGCGTGCTGCCATAGGTGCTGCTGGCAGCGGTGGCCGTCTCGGTCAGGGTCGCCGGGTTAATGGTCAGCGCGGTGGTATTGCCAGCGGCTTGCACTACGGTGTAGTTGCCCGCCGCGGCGCCGGTCAGGGTCAGGACGCTGCCGTCGATGGCGTAGCTGCCGACGTTGCTCGTCGCCGTCGCCGGCGTGGTCCAGGTGATCGTGCCGCTGGTGTTGCCGGCGGTGGACTGGCCATTGGCCCAGCCCGTCACCGTGCCGCTCAACCCGCTCGGCGTGCTGCCATAGGTGCTGCTGGCGGCAGTGGCCGTCTCGGTAAGTGTCGCCGGATTGATGGTCAGCGCGGTGGTATTGCCAGCGGCTTGCACTACGGTGTAGTTGCCCGCCGCAGCCCCCGTCAGGCTCAGGTTGCCGTCGATGGCGTAACTGCCGACGTTGCTGCTCGCCGTTGCCGGTGTGATCCAGTTGCCGCTGGTATTGCCGGCGGTGGACTGGCCGTTGACCCAGCCGGTGACGGTACCGCTCAGGCCGGCAGGCGTGCTGCCGTAGGTGCTGCTCGCGGCCGTCGCCGTCTCGGTCAATGTAGCGGGATCGATGGTCAGGGCGGTGCTGTTGCCCTTCGCCTGCACCAGGGTGTAGTTGCCCGCTGCGGCACCGGTCAGGGTCAGGTTGCCGTCGATGGCGTAGCTGCCGACGTTGCTGGCCGCGGTCGCAGGCGTGGTCCAGTTGCCGCTGGTGTTGCCGGCGGTGGACTGGCCAAGGACCCAGCCGGTGACCGTGCCGGTCAGGCCTGACGACGTGGTGCCATAGGTGCTGCTCGCGGCCGTCGCCGTCTCGGTCAGAGTGGCCGGGTTGATGCTCAGCGCGGTAGCGTTGCTGGCCGCCTGCACTACTGTGTAGTTGCCCGCCGCCGCGCCGCTCAGGGTCAGGCCGCTGCCGTCGATGGCATAGCTGCCGACGTTGCTGGTGGCGGTGGCCGGCGTGGTCCAGCTCAGGCCGCTGCTGTTGCCGGCGCTGGACTGGCCATTGACCCAGCCGGTGACGGTACCCGTCAGCCCGCCCGGCGTGCTGCCGTAGGTGCTGCTGGCCGCAGTCGCCGTCTCGGTCAGCGTCGCCGGAGTGACCGACACCGCGCCGTCGTAGGTCACCTGGTAGCCCGTCGCGCTGACACCCGCGCCACCCAGGATGTAGTTACCGGCGTTGCTTGTATTCGTAGCGGTACTGAACCAGCTCGGCGTGCCGCTTGGCGAGGCGGCCGGATAATTGGGAAGAGTCCAGCCTGGCGGGATCGTGGCAACGGTGGTGTAGCCGCTCACCGTCGGCGCCGTGGCCGTGGAGCCGTAGACCTGCGTCGCCGTGCCGGTGACCAGCACATAGGGCATGGTGTTCAGCACCGGGTGGGGATAACCCTGCACCCATACGCTGCCTACGCCCCAGCCGCTGGCCTGGGTGGCAACCGGGCCCTGCGTCAGCCATTGCAGGGTGCTCAGGCCGGTGATGCCGGTTGCTGTTCCAGTGCCGACGCCATTGGCTTGCTTTGTGGTCGTGGTATCAAAGTAGCTGACACCGACCGTGCCAGCGTTGTCGCCCACCAGCCCCCCAACAAACCCGCTGCCATTGGCGCCGCAGGCAGCGACGAAGCAGCTAGCGGCGCCGCCGGTAGCGGTGACAGCGCCTGTGGCATAGGCATCGCTGATGTTGCCACCGTTATTCTCTCCCACCAGCCCCCCGCTGGCCCCGTTGCCGCCATTCCCGCCAGTGGCGCGCGTGGCGGCGCCGCCGTTGGCGGCGACAGCGCCTGTGGCATAAGCATCGCTGATGCTGCCACCGTTGTTCTCTCCCACCAGCCCCCCACCCGCCCCGTTGCCGCCACCGCCGAAATTGCCGCCGCCGCCGTTGGCAGTGACAGCGCCTGTGGCATAGGCATTGCTGATCGAGCCGCTGCTGCTGTTCAGGCCGACCAGTCCGCCACCCTCGCCGTCGGCGCCAACGCTGCCGACACCGCCCACAGCGGTTACTGTTCCGCTGGCGTAGGCATTGCTGATCGAGCCGGAGTTGCTCCCCACCAGGCCGCCGCCAGCGGCGGTGGCGGCGGACCCGCCACCGCTCGCGGTAGTACCGCCGGTTACGGAGACTGTTTCCGCGGCATAGGCGTTGCCGATGGCGCCTGCATTGTCGCCCACCAAACCGCCGGCGGCGTCCGTGGTGGGAGTTTGGTTGTTGGTAGGCAATTCCATGCCGTTCACGGTGACGGAACCGCCGCTGGCATAGGCATCGCTGATGGTGCCGCCATTCCAGCCCGCCAGGGCACCGGCATACTGGCCGCCGGTGACCGAGCCGCCCACCAGGCCGACGTTACGGATCACGCTGCCGGAGGCCGTGTAGCCGAACAAACCAGCATAGCTGTTGCCGGGCTGGTCGATGCTCAGCTTGCCGATAGTGAAACCCAGGCCGTCGAACACGCCGCTGAAGGCCGTGCTGCCGTTGCCGATGGGGTTGAAGCCGGCGCCGCCGTTCCAGGTGGCCGTAGCGCTCGCGTCGACGGTGTTGACCAGCGCGTATTTGCCGCCCAGGCCCGCCACGGTCGCCAGCGGATCGTTGATCGACTGCAGTTGGGAGACGTTCTGGATCGCGGTGTAATACGCCGGCTTCGCCGTCAAGGCCGAAGCATCGTTGATGTCGATGACCTGGTTGTTGGCCAGGCCGATCAGGTACGGCGTGGTCTGACCCACACCACCATTGGCGGCGTTGCCCCACACCGAGGACGAGAGTCCGGCCGGCAGCACGGCGATCAGGGCCGAGGTGCTCAGCTTGGTCACCGTGCCGCCGCCGCCGCCATCGGCTTGGCCGGTGGTGGTGGCATCGTAGTAGGCGTTCTGGATGGTGCCGACGTTGGAACTCACCAGACCAGCGGCACCCCCCCCCGAGACGGCGCCCGTCGCGTAGACATTGCTGATGCTGCCATAGTTGAGGGCGGCCAGGCCGCTGTCGAATCGGCCCCCCGACACAGCACCGGTGGCGTAGGCATTGTCGATCGAGCCGCCGGTGGCGTTATAGCCAACCAGGCCGCCGTTGGCATAACAGCAAGACGACACCGTGCCGGACGCAAAAGCGTTGCTGATCGTGCCGGAGTTGATGCCCACCAGGCCGCCGGCATATACCGCACCCGGGCCCGACACGGCGCCGGTCGCGTAAGCATTGGTGATGACGCCGCCGGCCACATTGATACCGACCAGATCGCCGACGATGTAATTCCCCGTCACCGTGCCGCCGATCAGCCCGAGGTTCTCGATCCTGCCGCCGTTGTCGCCAAACAGGCCGGCTAAAGCGCCGCCGGTATCGATACTCAGGCCGTTGACGACAAAGCCCAGGCCGTCGAAGGTGCCGCTGAACGGCGTGCTGCTGGTGCCGATCGGGACAAAGCCGGCGCCCTTGTTCCAGTCGACCGTGGCGCCGGCGTCGATGTTGTTGACCAGCACGTAATTGCCGGACAGATTGTTGCCGGCCGCCTGCAGCTGATAGACGTTCTGGATCGCGGTGTACAGCGTATTGCTGCTGTCGCCGGCCTGGTACACCTGGTTGCCGGCCAAGCCCAGCAGGTAGGGCGTGGTCTGGCCCGCACCACCACTGTTGGCGGCGTTGCCCCACACCGAGCCGGTGAAGCCGGACGGCAGCGCGGCTTCCAGGGCCGAGGTGCTCAGGCCTGTTGCCGAACCGTTGGCATTGTTCGCGCCGATACCCTGAATACCAGGCGTGGTATCCGTCGTGGTATCCCAGTAGCTGTTGCTGATGGTGCCGTGGGCGTTCTGGCCCGCCAGGCCGCCGATTGTGCTACCGCCTGTCACCACGCCGGTGGCGTAAGCATTGCTGATGGAACTAGCGTTAATGCCCACCAAGCCGCCAACAATAGTGCTATCGCTGCCGCCACCCGATACGGAACCCGTGGCGTAGACATTGCTGATTGAGCCGGCGCCTTCGCCCACCAGGCCGCCAATAGTATTGCTACCGCTGCCGCCACCCGACACGGAAGCCGTGGCGTAGGCATTGCTGATCGTGCCGTTGCTGCTGCCCGCCAGGCCACCAACAAGTACGCAATAGCCGTTGCACGATACCGAACCTGTGGCGTAGGCATTGCTGATCGTGCCGTTGTTGTTGCCCACCAGGCCGCCGATGTTGACGGCGGGACCCTGGCCAGCGATGGTGTTGCCTACCACTGAGCCCGTGGCGTAGGCATTGCTGATCGTGCCCATGTTGCTGCCCGCCAGACTGCCGACAGCTGAGTTGCCTGTCACCGAGCTGTTCAGCAGACCGACGTTGCGGATCACGCTGCCGGAGGCGGTGTAGCCGAACAAGCCGACGTTGTAGATGCTGGGCCGATTGACCGTCAGGCCGCTGATGGTATGGCCCAGGCCGTCGAACACGCCGCGGAACGTGTTGGCGCCGGTACCCAACGGCGTGAAGCCCGCGCCGCCGTTCCAGCCGCTGGTGGCGCTGGCGTTGATGTTGCTGCCCAGGGCGTAGTCCCCGGCCAGATTGCCGTTGATGCCCTGCAAATCCTTGCCGGTGGTGCTGCCTTGTGCGCCCAGCTTGGTGATGATGGTGTAGCTGGCGCCGTCGATGCTGAGCTTGTTGGTGCCGGCCAGGTTGACCTGGCCGGTGACGTTCAGCGTGCCGCCGGCCACGGCGGCATCGCTGCCGTTGGCGGTGGCGGTCTGCAGGTTCAGCGCTGCCGTGCCGCTGGCGTTGATGATGCCGCTGACGTTGATGCTGTTGGCGGCGATCAGGGTGAGCGAGCTGGTGCCGCTCATGGTGACCGTGTCGTTGACGTTGATGTTGCCGCTGCCGCCGGCCGTGCCGCTGCTGGATTCGATGGTCACGGTGCCGCTGCTGCCCAGCTCGGTGCTGAGCTGCAGGCCGGTTTCATTGCCGCCTGTGGCGGCGATGGTGAAGTCGGCCGGATCGATCAGGTAGCTGCCGGATTTGCCCTGCGCCGCCCGGGTGGTAATGGTGGTGCCGTTGGCGACGTTGACGGTGCCGCCGCTGGTGTCGATGGCGCCGCCGTTGCCGGCGTTGGGAGCGCTGGCGTCGAGGGTTCCGGAGACGGTGGTGGTGCCGGCCGCCATGCCCGAGAGCAGGGTGATATGGCCGTTGTGGCTCTGCACGGTCTGGGCGCGGATGGTGCCGCTGTTGTTGACGGCGCTGGCCAGCAGGCTGTCTGCGGCGCCGGCGGTCATCCACACCCGGCCGCCGTCGGCCTGGATCAGTTCGCCATTGGCGGCGAGGTTGTTGAGGGTGGACTTGTCCACCTGCACGCCGACCAGCTGGTCGCCGCTAAAGGTCAGGGTCACGGCGCTGCCGCCGGCCAGGGCCACGCTGCCGAGCTGGGCGCTGATCACGCCGTTGTTGGTGACCTTGTTGGCCAGCAGGGCGACCACGCCGCCATTGGCGTTGATGTGGCCTTTGTTGACGATGCTGCCGGTGCCGGAGCCGCTGAAGTTGAGAGTGGCGCTGCCGAGCTGGCTGTCGCCGACGTTCAGGGTGGAGGCGACGATGCCGCCGACGTTGACCTGGGCACCCTGGCCGAACAGGATGCCGTTGGGATTGATCAGGTAGACCTGACCGTTGGCGTCCAGGTTGCCGAGGATCTGGCTGGCGGTGTTGCCGCCGATGCGGTTGACGGCGATGGCGGTGCTGTTGGGCTGGATGAAATCGACGGTGCCCTGGGTGCCGATGTTGAAGCTGGTCCAGTTGAGGGAAAGGTTCTGGCTGGACTGGTTGACGGTGAGGGTGCTGCCGCTCTGGTTGACGCTGCCGCTGCCGGCGGTGACAGTGCCGCCGGTGGGCAGTGCATTGCCGGGCAGGCTGCTACCGGTCTGTGCGGTGGATTTTTGTACTGCGATCGGCGATGCGGTGGAAGGCTGCAGGATGGCGATCGGCAGGCGATCGACGGGCTTGATAACGATCGGCTGTGGATTGATGGGCAGTCTGTCGACGGGCTTTACATCGATCGGCTGTGAGTTGATGGGCTGCCCGGTGATGGTCTCCACGGCGGTCGGCCGCAGATCGATGGGCTGCTGTATGGCGATCGGCCGGCCGCGGACAGGCTTTACATCGATCGGCTGTGGATTGATCGGCTGGCCGCTGACGGGCGGCGCGGCGGGGAGCTGTATGGCGATCGGCTGTGGATTGACCGGCTGTCCGGCGGGCAGGCCGCCGGCGAAGCTGGGCAAGGCCGCCAGGCCCAGGCTCGCCGACACCACCACCCCGTTCACCGCCAGCCGCCGCACCCGGCTGCTGCTGCCTTTGCGGCGTCCCTTGGCCAGCTCCGAGGCCACCACCCAGGCCCGCAAGCCGGCATTCCAGACCAGACGGTAAATTTTGTTCATGCCCACTTCTCCCCGAGACTTGCCGAGACTTGCCGCGCCGCTATTGGGCCGCGGGGCTAGCGACATCCATCACGCCCTGGACATTCAGCATCATGTTGTACACAGCGATGTGCTGGCGCAGCAGCTCGGCATCAAATGCCTTCATGTCCTGCAGAACGGGGCCCTGATAGTGCCCGGTGAGTTTTTGATTCGGCTGCTGCTTGTAAGGTCCGCCCATTGCCCTGCCGCCCTGGATCGACCGGGCCACGGCCAGGTCGATCAGAAGCGATACTTCTTTCTTGAGGGCGGCACTCATCGGGTAAAGCGTCGGTATTTTCTCCAGCATCAAGAGTTCCCACGAATGCGGAATCACATCCAGGCTGTTCCAGACGTTTGCATTCCAGACCTTGTAGGAGTCAGGCACGGGCAGGCTGGGGCTCCGCGGGAAAATTTTCCCGAAGAACTTCGCCAGGTCCTCGTTGCCCGGTGTGGGGCCGGCGGTCGGGTAGACCGTTACGGAGCGCCAGTCCTCCCGCTTGAGCAGGCCCGAGACAACGGGATTGAACAACGCCAGGGTCAGCGCCGGCGCCAGGGCTGCGCCCAGGCTGTGGCCGCTGAAGATCAGTTGGGCCTTGATGCTGTGGACCGACTTGAAAAACTCGAACAGGGTCTGCCTGGTGATGAATGGATCGATCAAGTCAAGCAGGGCTTTGACGCCGTCCACGGTGCCCTGGGCCAGGTAGGGACTCAGCCCCTCGGGGGGGGACGAGGCGAATGCCGCTTGCCACGAGACCGCGTTCTGGACATCAAAGTCTTCGTTCCGGATATCGTACTTGGACTTGCCGTTGGTGCCGGCGATGCACACGACATAGACCGATCGATCCTGATTGGCCGCAACGTACATGGCGTTGTCGGCGTAGCTTTGCGACGATGGCTGCTTCTCGAAGATTGCCGGCCCCCAGACGGTGGACCATTTGTCCATCGCCTGGATCACGGCAGGCCGCTCGTAGAAACCGGCAAGATGGAGCCGCAGCCTGGCAGCGAGCTCTGCGGGCAGGCCTTGCTGGCCCTGAACCCCGCTGGCCTGCATCCCCAGAACATAAGCCGTTTGCCACAAATCATAGGTCGCCATGGCGCCAGTACTCCTGATCAAGGTGTGAAGGTTCCCTGTTGGAGAGTTCCGTTCCGGAGCGCTCCAGCAGGGATTCGGGTCCCGGCGCGGCAACGGCCGCTCCGGATAGGGGGTCCCACTCCGCTGACGCAGACAGCCAGGGCTGGAAGCACAGACCTCCGGGCAAGCCTCCGGAATGGCCGAACCGGCCAACCGCGATGGGGACAAATTCGCCGCTCGTCGGACGCATGACACTCTTCTTTACGGTTTTGGCTAACAGCACCCTGAGCCGGTGAACTTGCCATCGGCTAGCCGCTTTTCTATGCTCGTCAGGCAGGGAAAGCACGCATGGAGCGATCATTTTTTCTCTCGGATTTATCTCGAAGGACGAAATGACCACGTCGTGACAAAAAACGCGGCAGTTCCGGAGCAATAGGAAACACCGCGCGGGTCACCGCAGGCACGGGGAACCAGACCGGATGTCCAAGACGAGGGAACGTCACCGCCGGCCGGTACCAGGTGCCCTGCCCGCATGACCGCGCCCGCCGGCAAAGCCACCAATACCCGCCTGCTCTGGCACTTTGGCGACATGGTGCTGGACGAAAGCGCGCGCGAGCTGCGGCGCGCCGGCCAGGCGGTCGAGGTCGAGCCCAAGCCGATCGAGCTGCTGATGTTCCTGCTGCGGCGCACCGGCGAGGTGGTGTCGCGCGAGGAAATCCAGGAGGCGGTCTGGCCGCGGCGCGTGCTGGGCGACGGCTCGGTGACGAACTGTATCGCCAAGCTGCGCGAGGCCCTCAACGACCATGACCAGACCCTGGTGCGCACCGTGCAGCGTTCCGGCTACCGCTTCACCGCCGAGGTCCGGCTCAGCTACGCGGAGCAGCCCGTCCAGCCCCCCGATGCCGGGTTCGAGGCCGGCGGCAGGATTCCGTTGCGGCCCGGCTGGCGCCTGGCGCGGCGGCTCTCGGCCGGCGGCGGCCCTACCCAGGCCTGGCTGGTCGAGCGCACCGAAGACCACGAACAGCGGGTACTGCGCCTGGCCCAGGATGCCGCGGGGGTGGCCCTGCTGAAGCACGAGGCCGGCCTGCTGCGGACGCTGCGGGAGAAGCGGCCGGAAGCCGCCGACTATCGCGCTCTGCTGGACTGGAATTTCGACGAGTTGCCGTTTTACCTGGAATTTGCCCACCACCCGGGCGGCAGCTTGCGCGAGTGGTGCGAGCAGCAGGGTGGTGCCGGTGCGCTGGCACTGGAAACACGGGTCGAACTGGCCGCGCAAGCTGCGGCGGCGGTCGCCGCGGCACACGCCGCCGGGGTGATCCACAACCGGCTGGAGCCGTCGAACCTGCTGGTCGACACCGCCGCCGACGGCAGCCCGCGCCTGCGGCTGTCCGATTTTGCCGCCGGGCGTGGCGCGGACGGCCCGGCGCAGGCCGCGCCCGAAGCCGCCGCGGCGTTGCCGGCGGGGATGTACCGCGCCCCGGAGCTGCTGGCCGGACAGCCGCCGACCGCGCAGTCCGATATCTATGCGTTGGGGGTGATCCTGTTCCAACTTGTGACCGGGGACCTGCGCCGGCCGCTGGCCCCGGGCTGGGAGGAGCAGGTGGCGGATCCGCTGCTGCGCGAGGACATCGCCGCGGCAGTGGCCGGGGACACCGGCCGCCGCCTGGCCGACGCGGCGGAACTGGCGGCGCGGCTGCGGCGCCTGCCAGCGCGGCGCACCGAGCGCGAGGCGCAGCGCAACAGCGCCATCGCCGCGCAATCGGAGCACCAACGCCAGCTGCACCGGCGCAACAGCCGCGACTGGCTGACTTCGCTGGCGCTGATCGCCCTGTTCGCCGGAAGCCTGTCGATCGCCCTGTATCTGCGCGCGCGCGCCGCCGAGGAACAGGCGCAGGACGCGGCCGCGGCCATGACCGCGCTCAGCACCATCCTGGCCGCGGAGCAGCCGCCGTCGATCGAGGCGATCGACCAGGTTGCGGACTCGCTCAAGCGGCAACCGCCCGGCCAGCCCCTGGTCCGCGCGCGCTTTCAGCTGCTGGTGGGCAAGGCCTACGCCATGCACGGTAGCCCCGGCAAGGCGCAGCCCTTGCTGCGGCAGGCCGAGCAAGGCTTTGCCGCGGCGCTCGGGCCGCAGAGCGCGGAAGCGCAGCAGGCGCGGGACGCGCTGGGCGAGGCGGATCGCGCTGCGGGACGGCCTGGAGAACTCGGCAAGCCGGAAGCAGCGGCTGTGGCCGCCGTACCTGCCGCGCCGCGGGTGACGCTCAGCGGCTTTTTTGTGCTCGGCGGGCCGCTGGCGCTGGTCTTCACCTTGATCCAGTACGGCTTGTGGCTGCGCGAGCGCGGTCAGGTCGCGTACTGGTACTGGGGCAACTCGGATCTGGCGGGCTGGATCGGCCTGATACTGTTCCTGCTGCGCGGCGAGATTCCGTGGTGGGCCTCGACCCAGGTCAGCAACGTGCTGATCGTGGTCTCAGGATTCATGACCTGGGCGGGGATGAACCGCTTCGCCGGGCAGCGCATCCGCACGCGCTGGTTCACGGCGGGGCTGCTGGGGTATCTGGCGGTGCAGGTCGTCTGCCTGACCCTGTTCAGCAGCGAGCTGCGCCTGCGCATGGCGCTGCTGTCGCTGGTGCTGGCCGCGATCAACGCCGGCAACATTTTCGATATGTTCCGCGCGCAGCGGCAGCGGTGGCTGGGCATGCGCAGCGTACTGATCGTGGTGATGGGCCTGCACGGCGCGTTCTACCTGTTTCGCGCCACGCGGACGCTGACGCTGGAGCCTGGCACCGACATCATGAACTCGGCCGCAACCAACGATCTGGCCATCATCATCGCCATGGTCAGGGCGACGCTGGTGAATCTTGCGGCGGTGCTGATGGTGCAGGAAATCCGGCACAAGGATCGGGGGACTCCTCATCAACTGGTAGATGGCCCATTGCCGGGCGGGTGAGCCGGGTCAGCTCGCCGCGCCGGTTGCGGCAGTTTTCAGTTTGCAGTGCAGCACACGACAAAACCCCGCGCGGGATGCGGTGGAATATCAGGGAGTCATGGGCGTGCCAGAACGATCTGAGCTGGTCCAGACGCAGTGCCGGCGCCCGATGCGCCATTCGATGCGCCGTTCGCTGCCGTTGCTGTGGGCGTCCTTGTTCGCGGCCTTGCCGCTGGCCGCAGCGCGTGCCGGGGACAGCGGATCGGCCGCGACGGCCGCAGTCGACGCGACCGTTCTGCCCACGGTGACAGTGACCGCCCGCAAGCGCGACGAGCCGCTGCAGGAAGTGCCGGAATCGGTGGCGGTGGTGAGCGGCGCTGCGATCGACCGGCGCGGCCTGGATACGATCGGCGCGCTCGACAGCCAGGTCGCCAACCTGCAGATTTCGGACGTGAGCGGCGTGCGCACGATCTTCATGCGCGGCGCCGGCGGCGGCGGGCGCACGGTGGGCTTCGACCCGCGCACCGGAGTGTACGTCGACGGCGTCTACATAGGCTTCCCGCCCTCGGTGAACGCTATGCTGTTGGACCTGGACCGGGTCGAGGTGCTGCGCGGGCCGCAGGGCACGCTGTTCGGCCAGAACACGGTGTCCGGGGCGCTGAACCTGATCAGCCGCGCGCCTGCCGAAACCTTCGGGCTGCAGGAGCTGGCGTCCCTGGGCAGCGGCATGGAGGAAACGGTGGCGGGCGCAATGGACGCGCCGCTGATCGCCGACCGCCTGCTGGCGCGCGCCAGCGTCTCGTTCACCCACCGCGACGGCTTCGTGCGCAATGTGTACAACGACACGCGCGAGGACGGCGGCGGCGAAGCGGCGGGGCGCCTGCGCCTGCGCCTGAAGCTGTCACCCGCCGCAACCTTCGACCTCGCCGCCGACCTGGCGCGCCAGGAGTCGCTCGATCCCACCGGTGAAGCCTTCAGCAACACCGCCGGTACCGGTCCGCCCGATCCGACCGCCCAGTACACGGTGAACCTGAACACGCCGCAGGCGGACGTGAACAAGAACGACGGCGTCGCCGGCACCTTCGACTGGAAAGCCGGGGATGTCGAAGTGATCTCGATCTCCGCGTACCGCGCTACCTACCGGCAGTGGATCGTGGACCTGGATTATTCGCACCTGGACATCAACACCCTGAACTACGACGACCACTACCGCACGTTCAGCGAGGAGCTGCGCCTGATCGCGCAGCAGCCGGCATGGCACCTGAGCGAACTGGGCGGCATCTACGTGTTCGACAACCATGCCGATTCCAACCGCGAAGTGCTGGCGGGCACCGAGGTCAAGTCCTTCTCCGCGTTCGCGCCCTATCTTTCGCCCGGCGATGAGGTCACCACCAAGCCCCTGGTGCGCACGCGCACCTATGCCGCCTTCGGCACGCTCGGCTACGCGCCGACGGAGCGCTGGCGGCTCGATGCAGGGCTGCGCGCCACGCATGTGCTCGAAGACCTCGACTACACCCAGCTGCCCACCGCCGGCTACCTGGCCATTCCCGGCGGCCCCTCGCTGGTGCGCGATGCCCGCGAACAGGTCGGCGAAACGGCGCTCTCGCCCGAAGGCGCCTTGCGCTATATCGTCAGCGAGCAGGCCAGCGCTTATGCGCGCTACGCGCGCGGCTTCAAGAACGGCGGCTTCGACGCCGACCTGGGCGAGCGGCCGCAGACCGAGCCGAGCCCATTCGGCCAGGAGACCGTGAACAGCTACGAAGCCGGCGCCAAGACCCTGTGGCTCGGCCGCCGTGTCAGCGCCGACTTCGACGTGTTCCTCGCCGACTACCGCGATTACCAGGTGACCCAGTACGTCCCGATGGGCCCATTCTTCCTGCCGGTCACCACCAACGCCGGCAAGGTGCGGACCTGGGGGCCGGAGCTGTCGGCATCGGCGCGGCCGGCGGGCGGCCTGACCCTGAGCATCGATGCCGCCTGGCTGCGCGCGAAGTACCAGACCTTCGGCAACGGCGCGGAGATCGGCGGCATGGCGCAGAACTACAGCGGCAACCGCACCGAGTTCTCGCCGAACTGGACGGTGGCGACCGCCGTGGAGTACCGGCGCCCGCTGCCGTGGCGGCGCGACCTGGAAGGTATTGCCGGGGCGCAGTTCTCCTATCGCAGCTCGTACTTCACGCAGCCCTCCGACGATCCGAAGCTGCGCGCCGACAGCCGCTCGCTGCTCAATGCGCAGGCCGGCGTCAGCACTTTCGGCGACCGGGTCGAGGCCCTGCTGTACGTCGCCAATCTGCTCGACGACCGCTATCGCGACAGCCTCAACCGCGGCGCGCTGGGCACGTACTATGGCCGTCTCGGCGATCCGCGGACCTACGGCCTGCGCCTGCGGCTGTCGACGAACTGATCGGCAATGCGCATCTTATGAATCAGCACGCATCAATACTGCGATAACGGGGACAAAGCGCACCGCGGTGCTGACTTCCTCTGCCGGTGTATCGTGGATCGAATTCACAGAAATCTGCAGGAAAATCCCAAAACAGCACGTAAATTAAAGATCTTATAGTTAAAATCAATAAAATCTTTTATGTAGCATTTTACTTAAATAAAATAATATAAGTGATTGATTTAAAAAATAAATTTTCTGTTGCGCCGATGATGGACTGGACCGACCGGCATTGCCGCTATTTCCTGCGCCTGCTGTCGCGGCACACGCGGCTGTACACGGAGATGGTCAATACCGGGGCGATCCTGCGCGGCGATGCAGCGCGCCATCTGCGCTTTGATCCGAGCGAGCATGCCCTGGCCCTGCAGCTCGGCGGCAGCGAGCCCCAGGCCCTGGCGCAATCCGCCGCCATCGGCGCCGAATACGGCTATGACGAGATCAACCTCAACTGCGGCTGTCCCTCGGACCGGGTGCAGGAAGGCCGCTTCGGCGCCTGCCTGATGGCCGAGCCGCAGCGGGTGGCGGCGGCGGTGGCGGCCATGCGCGCGGCCTGCAGCATCCCGGTGACGGTGAAATGCCGCATCGGCATCGACGACAGCGAGGACTACGTCTTCCTGCGCGCCTTCGTCGAAACCGTGGCCGCCGCGGGCTGCGAGGTGTTCGTGATCCACGCGCGCAAGGCCTGGCTGTCCGGGCTGTCGCCGAAGGAGAACCGGGAGATTCCGCCCCTGCGCTACGAGCAGGTGTACCGGCTCAAGCAGGAATTCCCGCAACTCGCCATCGCCATCAACGGTGGCATCCGCACCCTGGATGACTGCGAACAGCACCTGCGGCATGTGGACGGCGTCATGCTCGGCCGCGAGGCTTATGAAAACCCCTACCTGCTGGCCCAGGTGGATCAGCGCCTGTTCGGCGATACGCAGGCGCCACCGACCCGCGCGGAAGCCGCGATGCGCCTGCGCCCCTATGTCGAGCGGGAACTGGCCGGCGGCACGCCGCTCGGGCAGATCACGCGGCACATCCTCGGCCTGTACAAGGGCCAGCCCGGCGGCCGCGCCTTCCGGCGCCACCTGTCGGAGCACGCGCATCGCAAGCAGGCCGGCTGGGCGGTGATCGAAGATGCCCTGGAGCTGACCGAACGCCGCGCCGATTGCCTCACCACCTCCAGCTGATCGAGATCCTGACCATGACCCCGCTCAAGACCGCACTCCAGTTCAGCGCCCTATTCTGCCTTGGCCTGGCGCTCACCGCTTGCTCCTTGCTCAGACCCAAAGAACCACACCCGCAGGTCCTGCTGCAAACCTCGCAGGGCGACATCCGACTCGAGCTGGATCGCGAGCACGCCCCCCTCAGCGTCGACAACTTCATCGGCTATGTCTGTGAGGGCCGCTATGACGGCACCGTGTTCCACCGCCTCGTCCCCGGCTATGTCATCCAGGGCGGCGGTTATGACATCGGCCTCAACGACCGGCCGCGGCACCCGCCCATCAAGCTGGAAGCCGGCAACGGCCTGTCCAATCTGCGCGGTACCCTGGGAATGGCGCGCGACACCGCGCCGGACACCGCCGATGCCGAGTTCTACATCAACCTGGCCGACAATCTGAAACTCAACCCGCACCCGGAGATCCCCGGACGCGAGCACGGCTACGCGGTGTTCGGCCGGGTGGTCGAAGGCATGGACGTGGTCGATCGCATCGCCGCCCTGCCCACCCACGCGGTCAACGACGATTTCCCCACCGCGCCCATCGAGCCGGTGCTGATCCGCAAAGCCAGCACGCGGCGCTGCCCCTGATCCGCGCCAACGTCCCTCATGACCACGCTGCTCCTGTCCGACATTCACCTGCCGAACCAGCCCTCGCCGCTGCACGCGGCATTCGCTGGCTTCCTGGCCGGGCCGGCGCGCCAGGCGCAAACCGTCTACATCCTCGGCGACCTGTTCGAATACTGGATCAGCGACGAGGTCGGACAGCGCGAATACGGGCCGGAATTCACCGCCCTGCGCGCACTGACCGACAGCGGCGTGCGCGTCCGCTTCATGCATGGCAACCGCGACTTCATGGTCGGCAAGCATTTCGCCGCCGCCACCGGCGTCGAGCTGCTGCACGATCCACTGCCGCTGGATCTGGCCGGCGTGCCCACCCTGCTGTCGCACGGCGACATCTTCTGCACCGACGATATCGCCTACCAGCGCTGGCGCCGCTTCTCGCGCAATCCCCTGGCGCAGGCGATCTATAAGCTGCTGCCCGAATCCGTGCACCGGCGCATCGCCAGCACGGCCCGCTCCGGCAGCGAAAGCAAGCCATCGGTGATCATGGACGTGAACGAAGCAGCGGTGCGCCAGGCTTTCGTCCAGTACGACGTACGGCGCATCATCCACGGCCACACCCATCGCCCGGCCGAACACGCCTACGATATCGACGGCCGCGCCTGCGAGCGCATCGTGCTGGCGGACTGGCGGCCGCAGCGCCTCGAATACCTGGTCTGCGACGACACCGGCTGGCGCCGGCAGCTCTTCGATCCGGCGGCATAGCCCTCATGTCCAAGGAAAGCTTCTACGACACCCTGCGGCGCAGCTACGCCACCTCGGTACCGCACGTCGGCGAACTCGGCATCGAGCTGACCCGCATCGACGGCGAGGCCGCCGAGGCGCGCCTGCCCTGCAGGCCCGAATTTATCAGCGACATCGAACACCAGCTGATCCACACCGGCATCGTCACCACCCTGATCGACTCGATCTGCGGCATCGCCCTGCTGGCGCATATCGGCCTGCCGACGCGCATCGCCACCCTGGATCTGCGGGTCGACTACCTGCGCCCCTCCCGCCCCGGCAAGGACCTGTGGTGCCGCGCCGAGTGCTATCGCCTGACCGAACAGATCGCTTTCCTGCGCGCCAGTGTCTGGCAGGACGACCCCACCGCCCCGGTAGCCAGCAGCCTGGCTACCTTCATGCGCACCGGCCGGCCCGGCGAGAAAAGCGAGCGGAGCAGCCTGCAATGAGCCCCGTCATGACCATGGAAGAAGCCCGCCGGCTGGCGCGCGAGCGCCAGGATTGCAGCGCCCTGCTGGGCCTGGTGCCCTATGTCGCCTACCTGGGGCTGCGCGTCGACCTGCGCGAGCCCGCCGCCCCGGTGCTGCACCTGCCGTTCAAGCGCTCCCTGATCGGCAACTCGGCCCTGCCGGCCATCCATGGCGGCGTGGTGGCCAGCTTCATGGAAAGCGCCGCCCTGATGCACCTGCTGCTGATGCTGGACGAGCAGCGCGTGCCGAAAAGCATCGATTTCTCCATCGACTACCTGCGCTCAGCCCATGCCGAGGATTCCTGGGCCAGTTGCGCCGTGGAACGCCTCGGCCGGCGCGTGGCGCAGGTGCAGATCCGCTGCTGGCAGGCCGACCCCGCCAAGCCGGTGGCGCTGGCCCGGGCCCACTTCCTGCTGGCGGCCGAAGCGCCCGCATGACCCCACCCGGGGCACACGGTAGTGACGATTACGCCGGCTGGTTCAGCCTGCGTGAACTGGACGCCGAATTGGGGCTGGACAAGGGCAGCGCCTTTCGCGCCTTCAAGCGCCTGCTGCCGCGGCTGGAAGAGGGGCGCGACTTCGTGGTCCTCGACCACCAGCAGCACAGCGCAGTGGCAGCGCAACTGCATGCCGCCGGCCGCCTCTACCGCAGCTCGGTGAATCCGGTGCTGCTGGCTCCCGGGGCAGCCGCACTGCTGCGCCGGAGCCTCAAGAGCACGCCGTAAGTGCCAAGTAAGCGCCATTACCTTGTGGCGCTGGAATCATTGCCACTGCGCACCGCCGGGGTTACGATCCCAGTCCCTTTTTGGAGAAAGACGAGAAAGACAATGAGCGTAGCCGACCTGCTGCAGAAGTTGCCCGCCGCCCTCAACGCCGATGCCGCAGCCGGCACCGATGCGGTGATCCAGTTCAACACCTCCGCGCCGCACTACGTCACCATCAAGGGCGGCGCCGCCAGCGTTGCCGCAGGCACCGCCGGCAGCCCGGACGTGACCCTGACCATGGAAGACGACGACCTCATCGCCCTGATGAAAGGCGAGCTCAACGGCATGACCGCGTTCATGACCGGCAAGCTGCAGCTCGACGGCGACCTGATGCTCGCCCAGCGCATCGGCGGCCTGTTCGACCCGGCGAAGCTTGCCTAAGCAGTTTCCAGGCACCGCTCAAACGGAAGCCCCGGACCGCAAGGTCCGGGGTATCTTTTTTTGAGCGCCCACGCCGTCACGGTCGCCGAAAAGGACATCCAGTTCGAACTGGAACAGCATGGCGAGCGGCTGCAGCTGCGCGCCCTGCATCGCAGCAACTACGGCGCCATCGCCGCCGACTGGAACGGCGCCGAGCTGAAGCGGCGCATCTCCGGCGGCCGGCGCCAGCCCCTGGCGCGCGCCGTGGGCATGCACAAGGACCCGGCGCTGAGCCTGCTCGACGCCAACGCCGGCCTCGGCCGCGACGGCTACAC
>Ga0302314_10001164_pt1 | contig 49209 bp, 56 predicted proteins | sample III_Palsa_N2_3_FD_200533 | JGI IMG/M metagenome (GOLD analysis project Ga0302314, IMG submission 200533) | Peat permafrost microbial communities from Stordalen Mire near Abisko, Sweden - III_Palsa_N2_3 | ecosystem: Environmental > Terrestrial > Soil > Palsa > Peat permafrost | place: Sweden... | reverse complement strand
GGCGGCGGTGTGCTGAGCCTGCTCGGCGAGCTGCAGCGCGGCGGTGCTGGCCCCTTCGGCACGCTGGCGACCGTCCTCGGCGAGCCGGTGTGCCTCGCGCTGCTGCCGTAGCTCGTCCTCAACGGCGGCGAGCTGGGCACGGTGTGCCTCGGCGTCGGCGAGCCGAAGGCCCTCGACGTCGGCGAGTTGCTGGCGTGCCACCTCGGCGTCGGCGCGGGCCTCGGCGGCGGCGTGCTGAGCCTGCTCGGCGAGCTGCAGCGCGGCGGCCTGTGCTCCGGTGGAGCGGTCGGCGAGCCGCTGTGCCTCCTCACCTACCCGAGCGTTCTCGCGCTTGGCTGCGGCCGTCTCGGCGCGCGCCTCGATGGTCTCGCGGTCGGCTGCCGCTGCCTCAGCGCGGGCCTCGGCGGCGTCCTGCTGTGCCTCCTGGACGGCGGCGCTGGTCTCCAGCACCCGACGGATGCGGCCCTCGGCGTCGGCCAGCCGGGCCCGTAGCTGTCCGCTGCGGGCCGGCGGCTCCACTTCTGCCGCAGCGTCAGCCTCGGCGCGGGCCTGCGCTGGTAGCTGCACGCTGGCCGGTGTGCTTGTCTGGCTCATCGCTCCCCCTGCAGGGTCGTTGCTCGGCACACTCGGTGTGCCAGGCACGGGATGTGCGGGCAGGCGGTCGGCACACGGGTGTGCCGACCGGTCACGCGCTTACCGCCTCGCGGGCCTCGGGCTGTGCCTTTCTGAGCTCCCGCACGATCCGGTTGCCTGTGCCGCGGTCCAGCTTGGTGCCGGCCGCTGCGAGTTCAGCCAACAGCGCCACCGTGATGGCGTTGGTTGTGCGGGCGTCGTCCGGCTTGATCCGGGCGGCGAACAGCGCTTCAAGTGCGGCCGTCTTCGTGCGGTAGGCCCCGGGGTCTATCCCCGACTCGGCACGCTCTTCGTGCTGGTCATCGCCCTGCTGGTGCGGCACACGGGCGGTGATGCAGCTGCGTGTCTGGCCGTGTGCCGCTGCCGCTTTCCCGGCGGCCTGGTCCTGGTGCTCGTCGTCGTCTTCGGCCACGCACTCCGCGGTGTGCCGGTCCTCGTCGGCGTCGGCACGGACGGGGAGGGCGGGTGTGCCGCGGACCGTCAGGGCCTGTGCCGAGACGTGTGCCAGCTGCCCGGCCTCGACCTGGTCGGCCAGGTCCTCCATCCGCCGGATGTGCTCCTCGGTCTCGGCGGCCAGGGCCTCGATCTCCTCGGGTGTGCCGACCGGGTCCGGAGTCTGCCACGGCGAACTCAGGGTGAGCGTCTGCAGGTCCTCGGCCGAGCGTCGCAGCGCGAGCCGGGCACGGAAAGCGGCCTGCTGGCCGGCGTCGGTGGCACACCCGGCACGGTCCAGCGCCGCGGCGAGCCGGGCCGAGACCCTGGCGGCCTTCTTCGTCGTCTTGCCGGCCTTGGTCAGTCGGTCGTACCGGTCGGCCAGCGCCACGGCCCGGGTCAGTGCCCGCTCCTGCGTGATCTGCTGGGCGGTCAGGGCCCGCGAGCCCAGACCGAGGTAGGCCATCAGCCGCTCGCGCAGGTCGCGAATGATCCGAGCCATCGCCGCCTGCGACTCGCCGTCACTGCGGTGCCGCAGCTCCAGACCGAGGGCGGAGTGGGCGGCGAGCGCGGCACCGAAGCTGCCGACGATCACGCGGACCACGGTGTCCTCGGTGAAGCCGTGGCCCTCCTTCCACGCCGGCACCGACGACAGCGCGGCGAAGATCCACACCCCGGTGCCGAACCACCCCGGTGACTCGTCCTTCGAGCCGAGGCGTTCGCGAGCTCCCAACACGCACATGGCGATCAGGCTTTCAAAGGCGGCGCAGGACAGCAGTCGCTCATGGCCGCCGTGCATCCCGAGGCCGTCCAGGGTGAACCTGTAGCTGGTGTTCAGGCTCACCGAGCTGCAGACGACGAACGCGAACGTTGCGGCGGCCACGCCGGCCGAGAACTTCCGCTTCTCTCTGCCGTTGTGCCTCCGCCCTCGCTTGACCAGCACCACGGCGAGAGCCGCGGCCAGGGCCACGGCGGTGGCAGCGCCGACCATGACGGTGGTGGACGTGGACCACTGGGTCCATGCGGTGTCACCAGCGGGGCCGCTCCCCAGCATGGTTACGGGGGGCGTTGGTAGGGCCGTACTGTGGAAGGGCATCGGGGGTTCCTCGGTGTCTTGGGGCCCTGGCAGCGCTCGGCGGGCAGCTGGATGCGCTTCCGGGGCCTCGGCTCTTTCTCTCTTCCTAGCTAGCAAGCTCCCGAGCAAGCGAGCTTTCTAGCGCTCTTTCTCACTAGCGAGAGCGCGGATCTCGGCCTTGTAGGCGGTTTTCAGCGCGTGCTCGACCACATCGCGCTTGGTCCATCCCCGGACGCTCGCCACGTAGTCAACAAGCTCCGTCAACGCCGGATCGACGCGGGTGTTCAGTTGCGCGAACGTCCCCGGGCCTCGACCCCGACGGGTCGCCGGCGCCGGCCTCGGCTGGTCTCCGCCCGCTTCCGGGATCACCGGGTCCTTGCCGTCCTGGGGATCGGGATTGACCAGGACGCGCGGCCGAGGGTTCGGACGCTCCGGCGGTGTAGTCACTTGCGCACCTTTCGGTAGATCTCGCGATAGGCGTCCCTGACAGGGTGGCCCAACTCGTATTTGCCGTACCACTCGCCGGCGGACCGGCTCTCCTTCACGATCATCCTGTGTTGGATGTACGGCGTCAGCAGCATTCCGGGGGAAGTCCTCTCGAACTCCTCAACGGCTCGCTTCGCGTCCCGGCTCCAGACGCCTCCGATGTAGGCGGAGCCGAGCACGATGCCGGCCTCGTGGATGTTGTCCACCGCTCCGATCGCGGCCCGGTGGTCTTTGTACGCCTTCACCGTCAGCTTGGCGCCGTCCACCCCGTCCAAGCCGTCTTCATTCGGCATGGCCGCGTACAGCAGGGTGTCCACGGCAGTGAGCCCGTTCTGAGTAATCAGCCCGCCCTGTCGGTTCGGGAAATCGAACACGACCAGGGTCGCATTAAGCCCGATCAGGGCCTGCCTCAACCTCACGTCTGCGTGGTCGTCAGCCGACTTCTCGTAGTTGGCGACACTGCGTGCGCTGGGCACCACGCGCAGGTTGGCCGGCCACCCCGCACTCGGGTCCAGGTTCACCGCCAGTTCCTCGGCGTACCCTTCCGGGTCCTTGTTCCCGAGGATCGCGCCGAAGTGGAACCCGTCTCGCTTCGGCGTCGCGCCTGTCCATTTGGTCGTGGCGGCGCGGGGGTCACCATCAATGATGACCACGTCTTCCCCTGCGTCAGCCGCGGCCACGGCGATAGACAGCGCTGTGGCCGTCTTCGTCACGCCGCCCGTGTCCGAGTAAGAGCCGATCACCTGCACAGCAGTCATGGCACGGGATTCTAGCGCGCTTTCGTGCTTCTGCGCTTTCTAGGTTGCTAGCTAGCACGCTAGAAAGCGCGTATGTTGGAGAGCGAGAAGAGGGGCCGGGCGGCTACCCGACCCCTCGTCAGTTGCTGCCCTGGGCGGTTGCATCCGCATGGGGCGGTCGATCCTGGTTGGAGGATCTGGCATGAGCGTACGTGATGGCGTCGGCGTGTTGCCGGTCGATGAGCGGCCGGTGAGCCTGGTGGGCCTGCTGCCCGAGCGGGCCGAGGCGCGTCGGCGGCTGGGGGAGTGGCTGCGGGCTGATCCGGTGGAGGTGGCGGCGGCAGCGCCGGTGCTGGCCCGGGGTGACCTGGGGGAGTTGGCGGCGGCGCTGAACGCGGCCGGCGGCCCGGTGGTGTTCGTGGACCGCTGGGCGGCCTCGACCGATCCGGTGGAGGTGATGGCGGCGGCGGTGCCGGCGCCGTCTCGCGGTGACCTGGGGGATTTGGCGGCGGCGCTGAACGCGGCCGGCGGCCCGGTGGTGTTCGTGGACCGCTGGGCGGCCCTCACGGCAGCGCGCTGACGGACCGCCACCCGCACAACGGTGAAGGGCCCTGGAGGCTCCTGGGCCCTTCACCTGTAGGTGCTGTGTGCAGGGCGCCGCTCTGAGGACTGAGCGCGTCACCTGCTGGATATGCTGACCGGAGACGTAAGGAGTCGCACCGTGGTGTATGCGAGAGCATTGGGCGGAATGCTGGGGATCACTGCCGCGATGGCAGTCCTCGGCGCTATCGCTGGATACGTGATTTTTGGTCGCTCCTCTGCTGAGGGCTACGCAATCCTTAGCGGCGCCGTCGGCCTACTCGGCGGGTTCGTCTCGGCATTCGTCACCATTCGCCAAGCGCGTGAGGGTATCTGGCGGTAAGAGGCGCGGGCGGACGGCTGACAGCTTCGTCTCGTCGGCCGAGGCAAGGAAATCCACCCGATCGAGGGCCCCCGGAATGCGGGGGCCCTCTTCCCGGTTGCCGGTGCTCAGCCGGCGCTCGGCGTCGCCGAGCTGCCGGTGGCCGGGGGAGTGAGGCGCACTGCCATCGGCATAAGGTCCGGCTCAGTTTTAGGATTTACTGACTGTATGTCAACATTTTCACCGGTATGTGGCGCTTCGATTACGGTCAGGATGGGGCCGGCCTGGACGACCATCACCACGTGATAGATCCCCTCGGCCGAGTTGCTGTAGAACAGCAGGTCGCCGGGCTGGGCCTGGGCAACGGGGACGTGGGTGCCGGCGCCGTACTGGTCGGCCGCGAGGCGGGGCAGCTGGACGTACGGCCACCAGGCATACTGTGTAAGCCCTGAGCAGTCGAAACCGCTGTGGGTGCTGGCGAAACACACGCCGTTCAGATAGCCGTCGTCGCCGCTGCAGAAGCCGGTGGACGGGCCGGCCGCGCCGCCGCCGCCCCACACGTAGGGCTGGCCGAGCTCGGCCATGGCCCGGTTGATAACGGTGGTGACGGCCGGGCCGCCATAGCCGGAGGGCGCGTTGTCGGTGCAGACCACCCCGGGGGCGCCGTTGGCGCTCAGCGCGGTGGCGAGCTCGGTCCCGAAGGTCTCCCACTTGGCGTACTCGTAGCCGACGCCGGACGCCTGGACCATCTCGGCGGCCTGGGCCATGTCCATCTGCTGCCACCCCACGATAGAGGTCAGACCCTGGATGTGGGCGGACGGCACGCCGGTCAGAAACGCATTGGTCGAGTACAGCGGGTCCAGCACCTCGGACAGGGTGCCCCAGCCCTCTACCGGCCGCTGTTGGAACAGGCCGGCGGCGTCGTGGCCAGGGGTGGGCTGCAGGTCGCGGAGGGATGATTCCTGCATCGCGGTCATCAGCGCGATGGCCGCGGCCCGCACCGGTAGCTTGTCCTGCACGGTCGCCACCTGCACGATGGTCCTCGCGTTGCTGGTCTGCTCCTGGTCCAGCTCTATCCCGGCGGCGCTGGTCGTGTCGCCCGATCCGGGGCTCTGCTGCCCGGTGGTGCTGACGTTGCACCACTGGCCCTGGGCACTGCTGCTGCCGCCGATGAACAGCAGCAGCGGGAATGTGACGATGCAGCAGGCCGCGGCTATCGCGACTTTCTTCACGGTGCTTCCCCCTGGTGACGGTGTATCAGTCCTGGTCCACGATCGCGTTCACCCTCCACTCACCCCCGGTCTCGACCAGTTGCAGGCTCCATGCCGACTGGTCGTCGGCGGGCTTGCCGTGGTCGGTGAGGTGCTGGCTGTACTCGACGCTGACGAAAGCGGCGCCGCCCCCGGTGCCCGGGGCGTCCGGCGGCACGGCGGCGCTGCGGATGCTGGCAACCGACACCTCCTCGGCCGCGGTCATCCGCGCCGGGAACGCCTGGGCGAGCGGCTGCAGGGTGGCCAGAAAACCGGCCGTGACGTACGGCTCCGCCCTCACCGCCGGGTTGAGCTCTCCGGGCTGCTGCCAGGTGTACGAGTAGTAGGCCACGGTGAACGCTCGGGCGACGGCCACCGGGCTGCCGTAGGTGATCCCCTTCGCCGTCGGGCCGGCGGGGCCGGCCGGAGTCGGCGCCGCGGTGGAGCTCGCGGCGGTCGGGCCCGCGGTCGTCGGGCCCGCAGCCGTCGGGGTCGGCGCCGCGGTGGTGCTCGCGCCGGCGACCGTCGGCGCGCTCGTCCCGGCTGCGTCCTGGGACCGCGGGCGGGACGCTCCGCCGCACCCCGACAGGGCTGCGGCAACCGCCACGGCCAGGGCTGCTGTGCCGAGTTGTCGGTGGCGCATGATTACCTGTCCTCTCAGACCATGGGGGATTGCTCTTGCTCGGACCCGGGACCGCTCAGCACACGCAGTACGGCCGCTCGCGAGAACCGGCGCTGACGTGGGGCGCCCCAGTGCGGCAGCACCGATTCCCGGGCGAGTCTCCCGACCTTGTCCGCCCCGATGCCCAGCAGCTCGGCGAGCTGGTCCGTGGTCAGTACCTCGTCGGCGTAGTCGATGGTGTCCCACCGCTCGCCGCGGACCGCGGCGTCCAGTGCTGCCGTGGCAAACCGCCAGTCGTGGCCGAGCTTTCGCCCCGGCAGTTGCCCGGCTCTGGCCCGCTCCATCACCGTGCGCGGGTTGAGCTGCAGGCGGGCACCCGCCATTGCACTGGTCAGCACCGGGCCCGCCGGATCGAGTCGATCCGTGCAGGCGGCGCCGCTGACGGGCCGACCCCGGCCCGCCGTCGTTTTGTCCTTGTCCACCGGGTTGTTGTATCGCACGGGCCCCCCGATCGTTCACGTCTCCGCCCTCCTGACGGTCCACCGGCTGACCTGATCGGCCAACTCCTCTGGGTGATCAGTTGTGCCAAGGATAACGGGTGTACTACCTAAAAACGGGGCTGAGTACCGAGAAAAAGGGTAGGCTACTGAGTAGACGACTTGACTGCACCGGGGGGTGTCGCATGACCGAGAGTCCTGAGATCGGCCAGGAACAGCCGGTCAGCCTGCTGGGCCTGCTGGGGCCTGCCGCTGCGGAGAACCCACGCAAGAAGCGCAGGGCCCGCCAGACTGGCCCATCCGCACTCGAACAGTCGCACCAACCTCACCAACCGCACAAGGACGTTTCCGCACCGGCCCCGGCGAGGGTCACCGCCGATCCGGTCCGGACTGGGCCAACTCCGCTGCAGGATGGGCACGTTGCCGTGTCCGCTCCTGCAGTCGCGCCCGCCCGGCCCGCGACGCTGCCCCCGCCCGTCCCCGGGTTCGGGCCGTCGCTGATGCCGCCTCCGGCCGCTGCCCCGGTCGCCGCGCCGGCTCCGGCTCCGGTGGCCGTCCCGGCTCCGGTCCCGGCGGCCGTGCCCGCTCCGGCGCCTGTGGTCTCGCGTCGGCCGACCCTGGTGGACCGGGTCAAGGGGCGCGCGTGGCAGCAGCGCATCGCCGACCCGCTGCCGCACCCGAAGCGGGTAGCGGTGATCTCGCTCAAGGGCGGTTCGGGGCGGACGTCGGTCGCGCTCGGCCTGGGCGACGCGCTGAGCTCCGGGCGCTCGGAACCGGTGGCGGCACTGGACGCCGTGCCCCTGCTCGGCCGGCTGGCCGTCCGAGCCGGCGCCCTCACCACCCTGAGCGTGATGGATGTCCTGGCGAACCATCAGTACTACTCGCAGCACGGGGCGCCGGCCCCGCCCGCGTACCGCCGCCCCTCGGGGCTGAGCGTGATCGCCTCCGAGAGCCGCACCGATGCGCGGTACGTCCTCGGGCCGGACGGCTACCGCTACCTAGCCGAGCTGATGCCCCGTCACTACGCGCTGAGCATCGTGGACGCCCCGGTGGGACTCGCCGATCCGGGCGGCCTGGTGAACGCCATCCTCCCGCTGTCGGACCTGCTGGTAATCACCACCACGGCCACGGCGGAGTCGGCGTCCCTGGTGCGGGACGCGCTGCTGTGGCTCAACGCCAACGGCTACCGGCTGCTGGCCCGCCGGGCGGTCCTGGTCATCAACGCCTTCCGGCCCGGCGACCCGGGGCTGTCGCCCGACGTCATCGCCGACTACTACCGCAGCCTTCTACAGGCCGCAGTGACCGTGCCGTGGGATGCGCACCTGGCCGAGGGGCCGGTGTTCGACTCCTCGCGCCTGCAACCCGCTACGCGGTCGGCCTACCTCGAACTGGGGGCGGCCACCGTGGCCGCGCTCCGCATCACCAAATAGAGAAGGAAGAGGAACGATGTCTCTCGTCATCCGGGCCGTGGCCCACAGCGCCGCGGCCTCGCACTACCTCGCCGACGGACTGCCCCCGATCAGCATGAACAACAGCGCGCCCGGGGCCAGCGCCTTTCAGACCATAGTCGGCGCGTTGATGTTCTACGGGCTGCTTGCCGGCCTGGCCGGCCTGCTGATCTCCGCCCTGGTCTTCTCGCTCGGCCGCTGGTTCGGCAACCACCACGCGACGACCGGCGGGCGCATGGGGATGCTCGGCGGCATGGGCACGGCGATCGTCGTCGGCGGCGGATCGGCGCTGGTGAACTGGGCGTTTGCCCTGGGCGCGTCCATCCACTCCTGAACCGCCAACCACGTTAGGGGGAACGACCAGTGTTGACCTCGCGCAACCGTCAGATTGCCGGTGTCGGCGTCGCGCTGCTGCTGTTCGGCGGCGGTGTCCTGCTCGGCCACAGCACCACCTCGGGCTCCGCCACGGCGGCCACCCGCACGACCACAACCACGAACCCGACGGGCACCCCGACCCCCGCGCCGGCCTCCGGCGCGGGCCTGGGGGCGTCCCGGGTGGTGTCCGGCATCCCGGTGGGCTACCCGGACACCCGCTCCGGCGCGCTGTCGGCGGCGGCGAACTACACCGCGGCCACCGGCTCGCCCGCGACGCTGACCGCGTCCGGCCGCTCGGCCGTGCTCGCGGCCATCGCCGCGCCGGCCTCGGCGACGGCGGTCGGCTCGCAGCTGGCCTCCGCCTCAAGCTCGATGCTCGACCAGATGCGGACCGACCAGGCGAGCGGTACCCCGTTCGTGTTCCAGACGGTCCCGCTGGCCCTCAAGGTCGCTGGCGCGTACAGCCCCGCCAACGTCACGGTGGACGTGTTCGCCGTCGGCTACCTGGCGTCCTCGACCACCACGGCCGCCGAGGGCTACGAACAGGGCACGCTGCAACTCGCCTGGACCGCCGGGGACTGGAAGTTGGTCAGCTACAACACCACCGGTTCCACCACCGGCCCGGAGCCGACCGGCTACAACGCGCCCGACAGCGGTTGGACGCCGGCCAACGGCGAGTCGCTGTACCAGACCAGCAGTGATTTCCGGACGGCCATGGGCGGCTCCGGAGAGGTGGTGCCCTCCTATGTCGTCCCGTAAGCGGTGGATGCAGCGAAGCGGCGCCGTCGGGGCCCTGTCGGCGGTCCTGGTCGCGATATCGACGGCCCCGGCCTGGGCCTGGTGCGGAACCTGGTGGGAACAGGTCGCCACGCCGGGCGTGTGTGCAGTCAAGGGCGTGGTGACCGGGACGGTGCAGAGTGCTGAGAACGGCATCCTGAACCAGATCACGAACGCCATTGTCGATGCAGTCAGCTGGGTCTCGGGAGAGGTCGGGCAGGCGATCCAGACCGGCGGCACCCCGGACATCAAGTCCGCGTGGTTCTCCAGCACGTTCGAGACCACCAGGGACATTGGCGCGATGTTCGCGCTGGTCGCGCTGATGTGCAGCGCGATCTACGCGGCGCTGAACAGGGACGGCCGCGAGCTCGGCCGCTCCGTCACCCAGGTGATGACCGCGGGCGTGTCCACGGGCGTGATCGGCGCCCTGGTCCTGATGGCCAACGCCTTCATGGACTACGTCTGCCAAGTCACCCTCGGCGCAACCGGCTGGTCCTCCATCACCAGCTCGCTGCAGCACGTCGCCGACATCATGAACAAGGCGGCAGCGCAAAGCAGCGACCCGGAAACCCTGCAGCTGCCGGCCGTCGTGACGATGATCCTCGGCCTGCTGATGATCGTTGCTCTCGGGACCATCTGGATAGAGATGGTCATCCGCCGGATGGCCATCGACATCTGCGTGATTTTTTGGCCGCTGGCGGTCTCCGGCAGCATCTGGACCAAGGCGAAGCAGTGGCAATCCCGCCTGATCGACACCTTGCTGACGGTGGAGCTGGCCAAGCCGGTGATCGTCATTCTGCTGAAAATGGCGTCCAACGCGCTCGGCTCGGTGGACACTGCGTCCGGCCTGTTCCTGGCCGGCGGCCTGTACATCGTCGCGGCGTTCGCCCCGTACACCATCATGCAGATGATCGGCGTCATCGGCGGCGCGACGCAGCCCGGCGGCACCCCGGCCGGGATGCGCGCGGCCGGCATCGGCGGGGCCATGGCCCTGGGTGCGGGCATCTCCGACCTGGCCGGCCGTGCGTCGAAGGCGGCCGGGATGCTCGGCGGCGGCGGCACCAAGACGCCCTCGGCCGCCGGTACGGCCGCCGCGGTCGGCGGGCCGGCCGGGGCAGCGTTCACCACCGGGATGGCGGCCCTGCAGATGGCGGCCCGTCCGATGCTGCAGGCCGGGAAGAACCTCGGCGGTGGCAACCCCGAACTGACCAGCGGCAGCGGCGGGGGAGGCGGCGGGAAGGTCCTGGAAGGCAAGGTCATCCCCGGTCAGCTCGGCGGCAGTCCCGTGCGGCCGGCCCTGCCCCCGGGCAAGGGCGGCGGCGGCACGGGCAGCAGTGGCGGCGGCCAGCCCAACATCCGGCCCGGGTCTCCCGGCGGCGGCAATCCGAGCTCCGGGGGTCCGGGGACCGGCGGCACCCGCCCCGGTGGCCAGGCCCCGGGCGGTAACCGGTACGCGCCGATCGCCCCGCCCGCACCCCGCACCACCAACCCCGGGAGGTCGTAGTGGCTGACTACCAGCGGAGGCAGTTTGTCTTCGGCCCCAGGGAGACGGACGGGATCTTCCTCGGCCTGGGCATGAGCGCGATCATCGCGCTCGGCGCCGCCGCGTTCCTGCTGATCCGTCTCCTGTCGTACGGCGTGGGCGGCGCCCTGCTGGGCGTGCTCGTCGTGCTCGCGGTGCTGGCGAGCGTGTTCGTGCCGGTCGCGGACCGCACCGTCAGTCAGTGGGTGCCCGTCATCGTCGTTTTCGCGGTCCGCCGGTTGCTCGGCTGGACCACCTACCGGGGCGGGCCGGCGGCCGAGCTGGCTGCCCCGACCCCTCGTCAGGAAGGCGTGGAACCCATGGAACTGCCCGGGGAGCTCGCGGGCACGGTGGTGCTGACCGTCCCGACGGCGGTCGGCAACATCGGTGTGGTGAAGGACAGCAAGCGCCGGACGTACGTCGCGATCATCCGCACCCGCGGCACCGCATTCAAGCTGCTGACCCTGGAGGACCAGGACCACCGTCTTGCCATGTGGGGGGACACCCTGGACACCCTGTCCTCCTCCGGGGGCGGCATCGTGCGGCTGCAGATCCTGGACACGACCGTCCCGGACTCTGGCAACACGCTCGCGCGCGAGTGGGCGGCCAAGGGGCTGCAGGGCAACGCCGAGACGGCCGGCAACTACGAACAGCTGCTGGATGAAGCCCGGCCGGTGACGCAGGTCCACGAGAACTACTTGTCGGTGATGCTCGACCCGCGCCGGGCCCGTCGCCAGATCCGCAACCTGGGCGGCGGGGACGAGGGTGCCTGCGCGTACTTGCTGCAGCGGTGCGCGCAGATCGAGGACGCGCTGACCAGTGCGGGCGTGCGGGTTGAGGGCGCGCTGCCGCCGCGGGCCATCGCGCAGGTGATCCGGTGCGCATACGAGCCCGGGGCCCGGTGGAAGATCGACGCCCGGGGCCCGATCACCCACGACTCCGGCGGGGCTTCGCCCTCCGAGGCCGGGCCGATGGCGGCAGAGGACCGCTGGTCCTCCTACCAGACCGACGACACCCACCACGCTGTCTACTGGATCTCCGAGTGGCCGCGGAAGCCGGTGAACGGGACCTTCCTGGAGAGCCTGATCCTGCAGACCAACTGTGAGCGCACGGTGTCCATCACCCTGCAGCCGCTGAGCTCGCGCAAAGCCGCTGACGAGGTGGCGCGGTCCGAAACGAGCAAGGGGGCGAACGAAGACGTCCGCCGAAAGGCCGGCTTCCGCACCTCGGCCAGGGACCGGCGTGAGGCCGAGGCCGTTGCCGCACAGGACCAGGAGTTGGCCGACGGCCACGCGCTGTACCGGTTCGTGGGGCTGATCAGGATCTCCGCGCCCACGCCGGAGCTGCTGGATCAGGCGTGCGGCGAGATCGAGACCAAGGCGTCCTCCCTGGTACTGCGGCGCCTGTACGGCGAACAGGCAACGTCCTTCACCGCAACGCTGCCTCTGGCGCGCGGCCTGCGCTGGGGCGTGATCGCGGACCTGGCCTGACGGACCGGCCGCTTTCGGTGCTGGCCCCCGCAGCGGGGCCAGGGCCGTATCCGGCCGGACGCACAACCGACCATCGACGTAAGAGGGGCCGACCGAACCATGCAGCGACGCACATCCGACCCGAACCAGCAGCAGACCACCACGGCGGCCCCGGCCGCTGGCCTCCGTCGGGGCACCTTCGGCGAGATCAGCCCGTCCCGGGACCGGCAGGCCAAGTCCCGCATCTTGCGGGCCTGCCTGCTCGGCGGCCCGGCCGCCGTCGTTGATGTCCGATCCGAGTACCCCGGCCTGGCGACGGCCACCGGTCGCAACCGAGAGGGAGTGTGAACCATGTGGCGACGGACCGTTGATCCGAACAAGCAGCAGATCACCGTGGCGGCCTCGGCCGCCACCCCCCGCAAGGAACCGCGCACCAAGCGGGAGCGGGAGACCAACCCCGATGGCGCGCGCGGCCGGCTGAGCCTGCTCGGGGACGGCGCCCTACGGCCCGTCGCCGGGCGCTCGCTCCGCCGGATGCGGCTCGCCCCGCACCGGGCGAGCACCGTTCACCTCCAGTCGCTGTACCCCTGGCAGGCGGACGCCGGCATCGGGGCCCTGGGCCCGCTGGTCGGCCACAACGTCCTCGGCGGCGGCTCCTTCTGCTTCGACCCGTGGGAGTGGTACGACGCCGGTCTGATCACCAACCCCAACGGGATCACCTTCGGGGAGATCGGCAGCCGCAAGTCCACCGAGCTCAAGACCCGTATAGTGCGGTCCTACGAGTTCGGCCGCGGCACCTTCGGAACGGACGTCAAGAGCGAGTACAACGAGCTGGCGGAGTTCCTGGGCCACGAACCGATCTGGATCGGGCCCGGCCGCCCCGACCGGCTGAACCCGTTCGACATCGGCACGGGCGAGGACCCGGCCACCGCGCAGTCACGGCAGTTGACGATGTTGCAGGCCCTGGCGTCCGGGGTGCTGCGGCGGGACCTGACCGAGTCCGAGCGGACGCTGTGCCGGATCGCGGTCGCCGAGCTGACCGGCGGCTACCTGGAGCGGGACATCACCGCCACGGGGCAGCAGATCATGGCGCCGAGACCCGGTGACCGGCCCCGGGTGCCGGTGCTGCCGGAGGTCATCGAAGCGATGCAGCACCCCTCCGCGGCGGCGATGAAGGACCTTCCGCTGAGCCCGGAGGAACTGAAAAGCAACACAGCCGACCTGATCATGGCCTTTCAACGGCTGGTGACCGGTGACCTGGCGGGGATGTTCGACGGGCCGACCACCGCCGACGTGGACCCGCGCACCAAGCTGCTGATCGTCAACATCTCCAGCGTGTTGGCGGACCGCCCCGACGCGCTGCCGCTGGTGCGTATCTGCGCGTCGGCCTGGCTGCAGTCGGCGATCACCACCCACCGGATGCGCCGCTACCACATCTCGGATGAGGCGTGGGCGGACATGTCGGTGGGCACCCTGCGGTGGTACCAGAGCATGTTCAAGCTGGCGCGGCAGAACCTGGTGTCGAACTGGTTGGTTCTCCACAAGCCGGCGGACCTGCTGACCGCCGGCGCGGGCGAGTCCGAGATGGACCGCGTGGCCAAGAGCTTGATCGCCGATGCCGGGGTGGTCTGTTTCTACCGGCAGAAGCCGCAGCAGATCGCGACCTGCAAGGAGATGTTCGGGATCACCGACGCACAGGCGGCCTGGCTCACCCGCCTGCCTCCGGGCCAGGCCCTGTGGTGGGCCGGGCAGGACCGGTCCTTCCTCGTCCAGCACGTCCGCTCCGAGACGGAGAAGAAGTTCACCAACACCGACCAGGCACCGGAGCCGGCGTCCGCGGACGCGGTGGAGGACCTGGTGGCCGAGGGCGCCGAGGCGGACGGCGAGTCGGGCAGCGTCCCGGTGGACGCTGCCGCTGCCGACGCCTCGACCGACGCCGAGGGGGTGTACGTCCTGTGAGCTGGGGCAGTCCGAACGATCAGCAGAGCGGCACGGGGGGCGGCCAGGGCGCCGGCGGCGAGCCGCTGTTCATCCTCGCGGGCCTGATAGCGGTGGTGTTCGTCGCGGCGTGGGTGGCGTGGCTGGCCGGCGCGGTGACCGCTCTCGTGTGCGGCCACGGCTGGCACGGCAAGACGGCCGGCTCGGCGGTGCCGTTCGCCTGGTCCCTGGTCCGTGGCCGCTCGGCGGCGGCGGCCTGGGCCGGCCTGCACGCCGGCGCGCTCGGCCCGGTCCCCGTGTTCTGGGTGGTCCTGGTGCTGCTGGCCGCGGCGGTTCTGGTGCCCGCGGTGATGCTGATGGTGCGCTACCGCGGCAGTCACCGCCCCCACCTGGGTGCCCAGTGGGCCCGGCGCGACCAGGAGAGGTCGATGGTCGTTCCCGACGACCACCCCAAGCGTCCGTACCGGCTGACCGCCGGCCGCAGCGAACTGACGAACCGGCTCCTGGCCGGGGCGGACTGCATGTCTGCCACGGCCTTCGGGCCCAACGGCTCCGGCAAGACAGTGAGCCTCGTCGTTCCCAACGCCCTGGAATGGCAGGGGCCGGCCGCAATCACCACGGCGAAAGGACCGGATGTCGAGTACATGCTGACGGCCCGCCAGGGCCTCGGCCCGGTCTACATCGTCGCTCCGACCGGCCTGCCCGGTCAGCAGACCGCCCGGTGGTCGCCGGTCGCCTACTGCACCGACCAGGCGGCGGCGGCCCGGATGGCCCGCTGGCTGTGCGAGGCAGCGGCGATGGAAGACCCGAGCTCAAAGCCCTGGGTCACCCAAGCCAAGCAGTTCATCGGTCCCCTGCTGCTGGCGGCGAACTGGTCCGGGAAGGGCATCGACGCGTTCGTGGACTTCGTGCAGCGCGGCAAGGCAGCGGACGCCGAGGTCCGCGACATGCTGAAAAGCCGCGGCGCGCAGGAGTTCCTACGGCAGTACTCCTCCGTGTGGCAGCTCCACCCGGACGGTGTGGGCTCCGTGCTGTTCACCGCGAACACGCTGATCGACCCGTACCTGAACCCCACCATCAGGGCCTCGGCCGCTGACTCCGACTTCACCGCGGAAGACATCCTGTCCAGCAACGGGACGCTGTTCATCGTCTCGCCTCCCTCGGAGTCCAAGGCACTCGCGCCGCTGTTCACCGCGCTCCTGCTGACCCTGGTCTACGCGGTGGAACGCGAATACGAGCGGATCAACGTGGGGCGGCCCCCGGGCACCAAACCGAGGCCGCTGGAACCCCGCCTGCTGCTGAACCTGGATGAAGCCGGGAACGTCTTCAAGTACCCGGGGTTGGCCCAACTCTCCAGCACCGCGCGCGGCATGGGAATCCAGCTGCTGACCATCTGGCATGACCTCGCGCAGCTTGAGGGCCTGTACGGCGAGCACGACGCGCGGACCATCATCAGCCAGGCCAAGACCCGAATGATCCTGCCGGGCCTGGGCGACGACTCCACGTTGGAGTACTTCTCCAAGTCCTTCGGGGACACGGTGCGCAAGCGCGCGTCGGTCACCACCGGCTCGGACGGCCGCGGCTCCTCCACCACCAACAGCCACGAGTCCCCGCTGATCGCGGCCTACCAGCTGCGGGAATTGGCCCGTGGTCACGCGGTGATCCAGTACGACAACCTGCCCCCGATGAAGATCGAACTTCGCAACGCCGAGACGGACAAACACCTGCAGGCGCTGGCCAACGGCTCGGCCCTGATCATGGAGAGGATCGCGTGATGGCCGAGGCGCCCAACGCTCCGGCGGTGGAGCTGCTGGACAGCCGCCAAGACCACCGATGGGTCTGGACGGCGATGGAGCCGGCCGAGCGGCGGCAGCTGCTCGACCGGATGGCACGCTGGATGGACTGGCTGGTGGGGGAGTACCCCAACCTGCATGAACGGGTTCCCGGCTGCTGGTACCAGCACAGTGCCGAGCGGAACGAGCTGACGGCGCTCTATGTCGCCTGGGTCCGCATCTTCGTCGAACCGGGCGAGAATCAGCGGGAAATGGCGCTGGTGGAATGGCATGACGCGCTGGACCGCGTCATGAAGCGGGTCACGTTCCCGGTGGAGTGCCTGGAGAACGGCGAGCACAAGCAACCCGTTCTCCAGCAGCGCGAACCGTGGCGGACAGAGCCGATGTACCCGGCCTGGGCCGGTACCGATCCCGCGATGACCAGCGCCCCCTACCACCCTGCACCCTTCTACGCGCCGCGACCCAAACCGCAGCCCGGCGCCCCCGTCGCGGTCGGCACCCCGGCTCGCCCGGTGCGGGCGGCGACGCCGGCCCCGGCTCCCGCTCCTGAGCCGGAACCCGAGGTAGAGCCGCGCGCGCCGGCGGCGGCGCTGGCCTCGCTGGTTCCCACGTCGCTGCCGACGGTCGGGCTGGACCGGCTGGTGGCCGACGGGGTCGCGCAGCGGTTCGCCTCGGGAGCTGTCCGCCACTGCCAGGCGTGGTGGATCAACCCCACCGGACAGACGTACATCCGGCTGATGCCGGACAACCCGCAACACCTGCCCATCATCGAGGACCTGGACGCCAAGGCCCCGGCATCGGTGTAACCCGTCTCCGGCGGCCCGCTACGGCGGGCCGCCGCTGTTTGGAGGTCTCCGTGTCACCTGCACCCACCATCCCCCCGTTCCCCTCGCGCCGGCCCGGCCCGGCGCGTCACTGGGCGCTGACCGCGGCCGACGTCGCCGTTCGCGTGCTCCTCTGGCTCTCGGTGGCCGTCGTCCTGGTCCTGGTCCTCATGGTGGTGATGGGCGTCAACGCCTTCTTCCCCATCATGCGAAGCGGCGGCATGTCCGGTCCGAGGTACCGTCGGCCCCAACGGCGGCGATGGTGACGCCACAGGAGATCCCCCGGGGGCTGCCCCGTAGGAGGGTCTGGACTGTGAGTACTGATCGTTTGTCAGCACAAGGAAACGGGAGAACGTCATGACCGGTGCAAACGTGCCTGTGGCGGCTCGGCTGCGGGACTTCGCAGAACGCTCGGCGGTGCGTGCTGCCGCTGATGGACTGGCCGATCCGATCACCCGTTGGTGGCTCGCCCCTCTGTACCGGCGCGGTTACGCGGCCACGGCCGGTGTCGCCCACTTCTGGATGATGGCCACGGCCATAGGCTGCCTCGGCCAGCTGCTGCACAACTTCGCCCCGGCCTGGCCGACCGGCAACACCCACTCCTCGGTGGCAGCGCTGCGGATGACCGGACGCCTGGTGATGGTGCAGGGCGGTTCGCTGCTGGCCTTCGCGGGGTTCCTGGCGGCGCTGCTGCTGGTCCTGGCCATGCCGTTGGCCGCGTTCGCCGACTCCCGTTCGGTGCGGGCCAAGCAGCGCCAGGAAGGAAGGGCCGCACAGTGACCGGCATCGACCCGGCAGCACAGTCGGCCTACTGGGACGACGTTGACAACGCCTTCGCCGCGGCCGGACTGAGGCCGAACGGCGCGTGGGACCAGTCACCTGAGACGCACTCGCTGTACGTGGCCTGGGTCTTCTTCGCCGGCCATCCCGCGTTCGCCGCGTGGGGCCCGGGGGTCGAGATGAACTTGTTGTGGGATGAGAACGGCTGGCACTGGACCGACACGTTTGGGCACTGGCGTCCCCTAATCGCCGGGCACCTGCAGCCGGCTGCAGAGGACGTGGCTGCTGCGGTGGCCCTCCTGGCGGCCCGACACCTCGACCGCATCCCCGTCACAGCGGCCTCGGCCCCGGCCCCGGTCTGAACGCCGGATGCCGGGCTTCACGCCAGCCCGGCCGCGTACGTCGCCTCGATAGCCTGGATTGCCTCCCTCGCAGCGGTACGCCGCTGCTGTCGCTCGCCCCGCGCCCGGTCCCGCGCGGCGAACACTTCGGACAGCTCCATGGCTTCCTCGTCGGTGACGGCCACGCCGGCGTCGATGTCCGCCACCATCCGGTCAATGCGCGCTTGATCCTCGTGAGCCTGGCGCAAGTCCTCGTCTACTTCGCGCTGCATGGCGTCCAGGTCGATGCCCAATGCGGTGATCTCCGCTTCCTGTGCCTCGTGGCGGCGCAACTGCTCTTCGACCACCACCAGCTGAGCCGAGGCTAGGACAAGCATGGTGTTGATCTGGCCCTGCAGCGCTTCGTTTCCCATACGGGGGACAACGACTGCAGGGCCAGGCCGGTCACCAGCGCGGGCGCCCTTGTTCACGCTCCCGGCGACCGCCTTCCTCCTGGCGCTGACCCGTCGGCCGATCGGGGCACACTCGGGCTTCACTCCGGACCGGCCGAGGACTCATCGGCCCTGTCAGCATCAGGGGCGACCGGCCACAACAGCCGCAAGTGCCCGTACCGGTGGCGGGCAGCATCCGCGCTGATGCCGAGCTCTTGGCCGATGTCGTCCCAGCTGGCTCCCGACGCTCGGTCGGCGAGGGTCGCGCAGCGCACGAGCTCGTCCACCAGGTGGCGGAAGGACGCGGCAGCCTTGGTGTGGAATCCGGGCGGTACGCGCTGCCCGTGGGCAAGAGTCGGGACCATCTCGTCCAGAGCCGCGCAGTGAGCCGTCAGCTCCTGGTTGATGTGCAACATGGCCACCTGCGGATAGATCGCAGAGCGCGCCCGCTTCCGGGCGCGGTAGGCGGCCTCTCGGCAACCCCGCGGCCGGGGGCAGTACCGCCGTCCGCGTCCTGGCGGCAGCGGAGAGCCGCACCACTCGCAAGCAGCATCGGCAGTGCTGTCGTCCATGAACGGAGGATAGTTCCGTTCCTTGGTGACGACAGCTCTCCGCACCATCCCTACGCGGCACCATCCCTACGCGCTTCGTCCCTGGGCGGCCTCCTCGTTCACGGCGGCGTCGTACGCCTGCTCGGCCTCGGCGGTGTCAACCGTCGCCACCGCCGCATCGACGCTCACCGCCGCGACCGCGGCTTGGGCCCGCTCACTGCGTTCGGCGCCGGCCCGCTGGGCGCCGAGGGTGGAACGGGTGGTGGACTCGGTCACCAACTGGTCGTAGGTCTCGCCGCGGTTCTGGGCCCAGTTGGTGAGCCGGTCGGCCTCACGGTGCATCTGGAAGGCTGCGGCGACGTCCGATTCCCGGGCGGAGTTCTGCTGCTGGGGCAACTGCCGGTCCATCACCTGCCATTCGCCGTACGCCGCGGCCCGGGTGTTCTGGGGGCCGGCGGCGCGCTCCAGTCCGGCGCGCTGGCTGTCGAGTGCGGCGAGCCTGGGGGCAGTGTTCTCGATGTAGTCGCTCAGCTGATTCACGCGCCCGGTGAGCTCCTGGCGGGCTTCGCCGCGAACGGCGTTGAGCAGTCCGAACCACGCTTTCTCATTCAGCCGGGCCTCGGCCACGGCAAGCCGGGCGCGTAGGACGTCGGCGCTCTGGTCGCCGAAGCCGCCGACGTCGCGCACCTCGCGGTACTCGCGGTCCAGCCGGGCCAGGCCGTCCATCGCGGCAACGCGTTCGGACAGCTGGGTGTGGCGTTCGGTCAGGGCGGTGACGGCCGGTCCCCGGCGCGAGCGGGCTACCTCCATCGCGGTGGTGGCCCCGTCCCGGGACTCGCGGGCGACGATGCCCGCGCGGGTCGCCTCGGCGCGGACATCCGTGATCTCGGCCTGCAGAGTGGCGTCCGCCAGGCTGCCCAGCGGGCGTTCCTGCCACGGTGGAATCCCGTCCGTGGCGGTAGCGGCAGCATCGGCCCGCGGGGTCGGTGCCGAGACTGAGCGAGTCTCGTCGGGGGCCGTTCCGGCGCCGCCGACGGGGCTCGGGTTCGGGCGCGGCAGTTCCTGGTTGATGCGCCACGTCAGCAACTGGGGTATGGACCGCACGTCCCGCATGGCCTGACCCTGGTCGTAGGCGCGGCCGAGCACGGTCACCGGGTCGTACCCAGCGCGTTCAACCCGGCTGAGCGTGGCCCCCAGTGCGGGCCACGACGGATCGTTGATCACCCGGTCTGCCCGTGCTCCGAGGACCCTCCGAACTACCTCTTCGTACTGCTCGTATCGGTCGTCCGCCATGGTGTTGCCCCCTCAACTTGTCGGTGTCTACAGTCCTCGGCCCTGTCCGTCCTGGGCCTCGCGGTCGCGCTCCAGACGCTCCGCCTCGTCGTACCCGTACGCCTCGACGTCCGCGGTGAACCGCTCCTCGGCGGCCGGCGCGCTCAACCGCGCGGTGGCCCGCGCCACGGTCTCGCCGAACGCTTCCGTCTCGGTCAGCCCGGCGCGGATCGCCTGCTCGGTGCTGAGCGCGCCGACCTGGGCGGCGGCCTCGTCGGCGCGCTGCTGCAGGGTGCGCGCGTTGGTGCTGGCCAAGTCCGCGTCCTGCAGATCGCTAGTGCGGGCGCGCTCCAGTGTCTGCGGCAGCGTCGGGGCCATGGCCTGCCACTGCTCGACCGCGCCGACACGGGTCCGCTCGGGTCCGGCGAGCCGGTCCAGCTCATCGCGCTTGATGTCCAGCTCGATCAGCGTGCGGTGGACGGTCTCCAGTTGTCCGCGCAGACCGGCGGCCTCGGCGGCGGCGCGCTCGCGCTGCCCCCGGCGACGCGCGTCCATCCCGCTCTCGACCTCGGCGAGCCTGGCCCGTAGCTCGATCATCTGGGTGCCGGCCTGCTCGTAGGCGGGGGCGATGTCGGCCAGGGCGCGGACGGCCTCGGCACGCTGCTGCAGGGCGTCGGCCTGGGCCTGGACGGCCGTTGCCGCGCTGCCCGTGCCGGCCTCGGCGGTCTCCTGCTGAACCTGGGCCTGGACTCCCGCTCGCTCGGCCGCGGCGGCGGCCTGCTCGGCTGCGGCTGCTGCGGCAGCGTGGGCGTGGTCCAGCTCGGCATCCGTGAGTGCACCGTGGGGACGCTCGCGCCAACCGGGCCGAACCTCGCGCGGCTCGTCGGCCTCCTCGGCCGCGGTGGTGGTCGCTGCGACGGCCGCCGCGTCCGCGTCTGCCTCCGCGTAGGCGTCGGCGTCGGCCTGGTCCTCGACGGCCGCCGACGGCTCCTCGGCCTCGGCCTGCGTCTCCCGATCGACACGCCAGGCCAGCACCCGGGCCAGGGACTCGGCGTCGTCCACCGCACGCTCGGCCGCCACCCGCTCCAGCACCTCGGCCGGGTCCAACCCGGCCTCGGCCGCATCCGTCAGGGCCTGCTCCAGCGCGCCGTACGACGCATCGGCCAATACCTGGTCGGCGTCGATCTCGGCGTGGTCGGCCAGAGCCTCGCGGATGGCATCGGCGTGCCGCTGCCGTGGTGTGCGCTCAGCTGGCCCGGTGGCCGTGGCGGCGAGCCCGGCGTCTTCCTCCTCGACGGTCGGCGCGGTCTGCTGGCGGGGGATGAGCGGCTCCAGTCGCTCGCCGAGCTCGGTCACCACTAGGGCCTCTTGGCCGTCGTTGGTGTCCAGTGCGTTGGCGAATCCGGCGAGGGTCCGGCTCATCGCCTCGGCCTCGGTAGCGGGCTCACCGAGGGTGATCCGGGTCGCCTCGTCCTCGAATTCACGGCGCGCAAGGAACAGGTGGGCGGTGTCGCGGTCCCGGGACAGAGCGGTGTAGGCGCCGTTCGCGGCCAGCCCCTGCCCGTAGACCAGCACATCACCGACCGTCAGCCCCTGGGCCTTGTGAACGGTCATCGCGATGCCGTGGGACAGGCCGCCCTGAGCGATGTAATCGACGTCCAGCCACTCGCGGGTGAGCCGGTGCTGACCGTCCTCAGCCTTGTCTCGCCACTCCACCAGCACCCGGCGCCGCTCGTCGATGGCCACCACCGCACCGCGGTAGCCGTTGAGCACGTCCGAGGCGTCCGGGTCGCCCCACGACCGGTAATCGTTCTTGCGAATCATCACCATGTCGCCGACGGCGAACGCGACCGTTGCCCCGCCCTTGAGCCGGTATTCGACGTCGGGTCCGGACAGCTCTCCGAGCTCGCGTCGGACCGCGCGCACGGCCATGTTGAGCTCGTCCACGTCCACGTTCCGCGCGGCCAGGATCAGCGTCCCGGCGATCTGGTCGTGGATGTTCGCGCTGCCGTCGCGGTGCCCCTGCCAGGCCACGACGATGGCGGCCATGGCCTCCTGACGGGTCTCGGTGACGTGGACCCGTCCGTGGTCGGCGAACAGCTGCAGGGCCTCGCGGCGCTGGCCGTCGCGCCAGAACTGCAGCGCTCGGCGCTCGATCGCATCCCGTTGCCTGTAGTTGGTGGCCAGGGTGTAACCGGAGACAACTTCGTGGATCGCGGCGAATCCGCCACCCACACCGGGGCTCTGCAGCTGCTGGGGGTCGCCGATGCCGACGACTTTGGTTCCCATCTGCCCGGCATACGCCAGCAGCTCGGCAAGCTGGCGGTCATCGACCATCGCGGCCTCGTCCAAGACCAGCACGTCCACCCCCCGCAGGGGGTCGCTACCCGTGCGGGTCCGGGTCAGCAGCATGGCCAGGGTACTGGACTCGATCCCGGCTCCGGAGCGCAGGTTCGCGGCGGCCACCGCGGCGGTGGACGCGCCCATGACCACCTGCCCCTGAGCCTCCCACGCAAGCCTCGCCACTTCCATGATGGTCGTCTTGCCGGCCCCGGCGACGCCGATCACAGCGTCTACGCCGTGACCGTCCAGCAGGATGCGGCGAAGGACGGCGAGCTGTTCGGCGGACAGCGAGAACTCGGGGTCCGTCGCCCGCTGGATGGTCTGGTAGGTGGAGACGGACATGGCGAACGTCGCCTCGTCCACCACGGCAGAACCGTCGCCGAACCGGCCTCGGGTCTCGGCCAGAATGCGCCGCTCGGCCACAACGATGTCCGCCGTGGTGTAGCGGGCGGTGTTGCTCAGGTGCTCGGGCAGCCTCTCTCCGAGGCGGACCGTCATGCCCCGGTGGGACAGGACTCGGTCCGTCAGTTCCTCGACCTGGGTCCGGCTGATCACGCCGTTCGCCGCGGCGTCGGCGACAGCAGCCAGGGCCTCCGCGCGGGTGAAATCCTTCCGGTGGCTGGTCAGTCCCTCATCCACCCGGAACACCCACCGGGCCACTGCGTCAATGTCGCTCGCGTCGCGCGGGGCCTTGGCCTTCGCGTCCTCCCCCGTCGGTGGGAACGTGGGCGACAGGACGGCGCCGATGATGGCGGCCGGGTCCTGGCCGGCGGCCTCGGCCTCGGCCTGCCAGTAGGCGCGCAGAGTGCTGTCCGGGGCGCTGACCGACTCGCCCTTGGCACCCGCCAGCTTGGCCGCGGCGGTCTTCTGCATGGCCGTCGTCGTCTCGGAATAGTTGATGCCGAGCGCCGCGAACAGGGCCTTCACCTCGTGGCTGCGCTTGCTGAACAGCTCGATGGTTTCGGCCGGGATGCCGACGATCTGCCATACGCCGCTGTCACCGTCGCGCTGCCACTCGAACCCCCAACGCTCGTGGGTGACGGCCCTCACCCGGGCCTGCATCAGGGCGTCGATCGCGCGCGCGTGCCGGTACAGGTCGCGCCCGCCGGCCGCGATCGTGGACCACTTGCCGTCTTCGCCCTTGCCGAGGTTCGCGAGCGTCACGTGGCCGTGCATGTGTGGATCGCCGAACGGCGCCTCACCCACCGGGCGGGCCGCACGGTGGAAGTTCACCCACCCCATAAGGCCCGTGTTCTGCACCCGTTCGGCAGACTCCCCGCCCCCGTGGTGGCCGCGCATCCCGTAGGCCGTCCACTCCTCCGCCGCCTGCACCGACTCGGTCAGTGAAGTGACGAAGACCTCTTCGAGTTGCTGGGCGAACTCGCCATCGGCGAACGCCAGGGCCACGCTGAACGCTTTGGGCAGATTGATCGTCAGGTCAAAGCCCTTGTTGCCGACCACCACCCGCTTGTCCTCGAACTGCAGGGCCCTGTCCATCGCGGCCTGCCCGTACAGTTCAACGGTGCTGATCTTGAGGAAGTCGGCGAGCTTGGCGACGTCGCCGAGCCGCACCCGGTGCGCGTCGCCGAGGCGGGCAGTCTCGCGCGCCATACGCCCGTAGGTGTCGGCCTTGCGCTTCGACGAGAACAGCGATTCCGGTGTCACTCCGCGCTCGGCGGCGAGCCGCTGGATCGCTGCGACCAGCGGCGCCGCGGGCAGCTTCCCGCGTGGGTCAACCGCCGTCTTCGGCTCGACCAGCTGTTCCCCGGTGCGCGGGTCAACGCCGCGCATCATCGCCCGTGCCATGTCCCACTGATCCGAGGTCAGCTCACTGCCGGGCGTGATCCCGAACTCCCGCACGCCTGAGCCGATCCACCCAAGCGGGCGCTCGTTGCTGTCCATCCGGTAGGCGATCCGCGGGTCAGCCTCGGCAGCGGCGGCGCTCGCCAGCTCCTCGCCGATCCCTCCGGGAACGGCAACCCCTGCGGCCTTCAACAGGCCCTGTGCAGTGCTGGCCTTGATCTGGTAATCCTCGCCTCGGGCGCCGGTCTGGGACGTCACCCGGTCCCAAATCTGGCGCTGCCGCTCCGAGGTCAGCAGGGACTCGGGCGGCACTCCGAGGCTGGCAGCATGGGCCTGGATCGCCTCGACCACGGGCAGCGCAGCGACCATAGACGCGTCCGACGTCGCGCACCCGTGACGGCCGGTCAGCCGGTATTCCACCTGGGCCTCGTTGGGCCCGATGGCAGTCACCCAAGCCACCGGTCTGCCACCTCCAGCCCACCAAGATCAACCAGCGGATTGTATCGTCACAAAGTGACGATACCTTAGCACTATAGTTGATCTTGAATCTTTTGGCTGTCCTTCCTCTTTGATAGGGAGGGTGCCGGGGGAAGGGCGGCCGGTCCTTGCAGGACTCGGCAGAGTGGAACCGTTAGAAACGGTGGGTCGGAAGGGCTTCGCACGGTCTACGATCGGCAGCATGGCTGACGAGAGTGGGACTGTGACCGTTGCTGAGATGCGCCGGCGCCGTAGGGCGCGCGAAGCTCTCAACGACCGTGTGAAGGATCTGACGGACGCGCAGGTGGTCGCCTCGCGCAAGACGGCGGCCGACCTGGCCGAGGCGAAAGCGGCGGCCGACGTGGCGGCGGCCGAGGCGCTGGCCGTGGCGATCCGCGTCTATGGCGGCCCGGCCGAGGTGACCGAGCTGACCGGCATCCCTGTGACCGAGGTGGAGCGCGCGGGGCGAGCGGTGCCGACGGCTCGGGTGCGCGAACTCCTCGACGGCCTGCAGGGCCAGGCCGAGGCCAAGCTGAGCGGGAAGGGCAAGCGCACCGCCGCGGTCAACGCGATCGGGCCCGGGGCCGAGGCCGAGGGGACTGCGCCGGCCCCTGGCATGACCGTGCCGGCTCAGGAGTCGGCCCCGGCTCCCGAGGCTGCGGCAGCATCCGTTAGCTGAGCCGTCGAACCGTGCCCCGGGGTGCGTGCGCACAAAGGGGCCGGCGGCGCGACGGCGCCGCCGGCCCCTTGCTCTGCCGGGGCAGACTGGGGGAGTGATGGGGAACGAGAACGGGGCCGACTGGCCGGGGCCTCCGCCGCCGTACACCGACCTGCGGACCTGGCTCCGTTTCACGGACAAAGTGGTCCGGACTTCCGGCTGCTGGATCTGGGTCGGCGCGGTGAGCGACGGCTACGGCATGTTCCACGATGCCTGGTACGCCGCGGACAAGACGCGATCCCCAACGGTCCGGGTGAGCCGGTGGATCTGGAGTGCCTACAACGGGCCGCTACCCGCCCATCGGTACGCGCTCCATGAGTGCGACACCCCGCTGTGCGTCCGCTTCGATGCCGAGGTTCAGCATCTGTCCGCCGGGAGTCAGGCGGACAACCTGCAGATGGCTGCCCGGCGGGACCGCGTCACCAACCGCGGGCACCTCGGCCGTGCCGACATGCGCGGCCAACACCAACAGTCCCTCGCCATCCGCAAGGCGATGCGGGCGGCCCGCACCGAGGGCATCACCGACCTGGACCGTCTCGCCGAAATTCTCGCGGCCGTGATCGCGCAGGGCGACCCGTACGCCACTCAGCAACTGCTGTTCTGACGGCGGGTCCGCCGCACGGGTTCAGGGCTGCGGCGCCTCGTCCTGCAGCTCGCGTGCGCGGGCCACGGTGCGCTCGGCCGTGCGGGCGGTGAGCTCGTAGCGCTCGGCCACCTCGGCGGTGGTGACTGGCTCCCGCTCGCCGCGCTCGGCGGCGGCCAGGGTCGCGGCCACTTCCCGGGCCCGGACGTCGGCGGGACGCTCGCGCGGCGAACGGTTGACGCTGCCGGGGATGCGGCCCCGGTGCCGGACCACTCCGCGGCGGGCCTGGGCCTCGGCGCGGGTCCACCAGCGGCGCCCCAACAGCTCGACCCCCGACGGCATCCGGCCGTCCCCGGCCGCGCCGCGGACGGCGGACGCGCTGATGCCGGCGGCGGCGCCGGCCTCGGCGTCGGTCAGCATGTCGTCCGGGTGCTCGTCGGAATGCTCCGGCAGCTCGGGCACGTCCTCGCCGCGCACGAAAGCGGCGGCCTGGGCCAAGTCGTACAACAGCGGCTGCTTACTGCCCTCCAGCGGACGAACCGCCTGCACGAACTCGCTGTGGCGGTTGCGCTGCCAGGTCCGCAGCGACGTACCGGCGAGCTGGGCGACTCCGGCCGCGTCGGTGGCCGGGCGGCCGTGCCGCTGGACCGCGGGGACGTCGGCGGACTCGCTGCCGCTGTACTGGGCCATGGGTTGCTGCTCTCCTCGGGTGGGCTGCCGGTCGGCCGGGCTGAGGATGAGGTTACGTCCTCGCCCGGCCGGCCCTACACTGAGCGCGTGTCCCTGTGGCTTCGGCCTGTTGGTGGGACCACTTTGGGCCGGTGGATGCCGTCACCCCTCGGGGTGTCCCACCGGCCCGTCTGCGTACTCGGGTGGCCTGCCGTCAGGCAGCCAGGGCGAACCGCTCGACCGGCGGCGCGAGCGACGGCCGCCAGGGCCCGGCCGGGACCAGCCTCGGCACCGCGGCGGTGCGGTGGATCGGCTGCGGCGGCAGCGGGGCGGCGGCCGGTGCGGCGGACCGCTCGGCCGGGTCGGCCGCGGGCGTTCCGGCCGACGCTGCGGCGGGCTCGGCGGCGACGGTCGGCAGCAACTCGGCGGCATCGGCCGACTCCAGCTCGGCGGCCTGGTCGAGTAGCAACTGAGCGGCTGCAGGGGCACCGAGCTCCACCAGGATGGCGGCCTGGGCCCGCAGGTCCTCCGCGCTATCGGCGGCGGCCTCCGCCCGCGGCGCCGGCGCGGTGATCGGCGCGTCCCGGTACCCCAGGTCCTCGGCCGGCTCCGAGTGCAGCAGAGTGTCCAGCGCGGCCAGGTCCTCGGCCGTGAGCTCGACGCGGACGGTACGGTCGGCGTCCCGCTCGACGGCGGCGGCGGGCTCGGCGGCGGCCTGGGCCTCGAACTGCTCGACGGCGGCGGCCTGGGCGGCCCGGGACCGCTGTTCGGCGAGCCGTGAGGCGATCCGCTCGGCCAGGCTGGCACACCCCTCGTACACGGCCTCGGTCTCCGGTCGCTGCCACTGCTCCAGCCACGTCCAACCGTGCTCGCGCAGAGCGGCCAGGGCGGCTGACTCGCACTGATGCGGCAGCGGCATCCCCGGGTCCATCTCGCCGGCGCCGGGCGGCGTGGTGGACGCGCCGAGCGCGTAGGCGAACGACTCGGCGAACCGGGCCCGCGCGTGCCGGACGGTGGTCCGGCGCTCGCCCGGGGTGGTCCAGTACTCGCCGGCCCCAGTGAGCCAGGTAGCAACCTCCTTGCCCCACGCCAGGCTGAGCCGGTCGATCTCCTCCAGCACGATCGGCAGCACCGCCACGAACCTGGCAACGGCGGCCGGGGTTCCCCAGATTCGGGCGTCGGTGCGGCCGTGGCCGTAGGAGTGTTCCTGCACCTCCTTGCGCTCAGAGATCGCGCGCCAATGGCCGGTCTCGGTGATCTCGCATCCGACCTCGATGTAGACCTGACGCCAGGTGTACACGTGCTCGAACTCGATCCCGTAGTACCCGGCGAGCATCGCGGCCAAGCGGCGGCGCTCGGGGCCGCGCTTGGCCGTGTCGCTGAACTCCAGCCGAGCAGTGACGCGCTCACGGAGGCCGACCAGAGAACCGGCCAGCCGAACAGCGCTCTCCCCGCGCCGCGGCCGGTACGCGTTCGTGGCCCATGAGTTGAGCGGGCGGACGGCGGCTTCGGCGAGCTCGGCGGCCACGTCCAACTCCACCTCGATGGCCGTGCCGGCGTCGGCGGGGACGCTGTTCAGGGCCAGCACCGGGGCGGCCTGGGTGGATGCGGCGCCGCCGGCGGTGATCCGGCCTTGCTCGCCGTTCAGCAGCTGCAGGATGACCGGCGCTTCGGCGGCGGCCAGGTGCCGGATGTCGGCTTCGCTCGGGCGGTCGTACGTGCGGGTGGTGGTCATGGTCGTTGCGCTCCTCGGAATGTCGGTGGGTGGTGCCGGGGGATGACTGCCGTTGCCATCCCCCGGGGTGGTCCTGGTGGCGGTGGCCGGACGGGCCGGACGGCGCGTCCGGCCACCGCCCGCTCAGGCGAGCTGCTGCAGCAGGTGCGGCGGCCAGTCGCTGGTTCCTCCGTCGGACCACCGGACGCGCTGCAGCGGCTGCATCTCGTCGGGCGGGGTGATCATGCCTGCGGTCACCCCCGTGAACTGCTCATCGCAGCAAGGGCAACGGTCCTGGTAGGGCTCGCCGACGGGTCCGCCCTCGGCGGGGTACAGCCGGACCACCGTGGTCCCGTTGGCGTGGTACGTCCCGCCGGCCGCGTGGGTGCTCTCGGTGAGCTGCTGCAGCTGCTCGTCCGGGTGCTCGGCGGGGGCGTCCTGGGCGGGGGCCGGCTCGATGGCGAACAGCGTCTCCGGCTCCACCTCCACCTCCGGCTCCGGCACGATGCGCGGGGCGACGGTGGCCACCGGAGTGGACCGGCGGACGTGCACCGCGCTGGTGGCCTGCGAGTCGCGGCCGGTGCTGCACAGGTACTCGCCGTGCACGTCGTGCACCCGGGCACCGGTCCCGTCCCACACCAACACCTTGTCGCACTGGCCGCAGTCTCCCGCGTCGGTGCGCGGCTTCCCGGTCTCCGGCTCGCACCACAGGACGGCGAGGATGCCGTCTCGCAGGTCCACCGACTCGCCCGGCTGCAACTGGAGCTCGGCGCGGGTGATCTCGTGGCCGCATCCGGCGGTGCACTGGTAGCCGAACCGCCCCCCTCGGGCGGGCTCGTAGTTGCCGGTGCCGCACTGGGTGCAGACCAGCCACGGGTTCATGCCCAGCGCCGTGTAGCCGGCGCGGGTGAGGTAGAACGAGGGGAAGCCGGTGAAGCCGGCTGCGCGAGCGACCGCGATACGCCGACCGCGGCGGTAGTCGCCTTCGTAGACCCATCCCCGCTCGTGCATCACGCTGAGGGTGCGGATGTGGAGGCCGTTGGGAATCACGCCGCGCCAGTTGCCGGCCGCCTCCGTCATCGCCGTGCGCTGAACCGGGGTCAACCGGGTCTTGGTGGTGGTGTTCGTCGCCACGGTGGGCTCCTTCGTGTTGTTGGTGGGGCCGGTGAGCGGGTGCCGTTCCCGCTTGCCCGACAGTCTTTAGTTTAGTGCAGATTGACGCCAAAGGGAAGGGGTTCCGGGCGCCTTTTCCGTTGAATTGACTGGTCAGAGCGTGTGCTGATGGACGCTCATCCGGCGTCCGCCCCCGGGGGCGTGTCCAGCTCCGGCATGGGGGCGAGGATCGGGGCGAGGATGGCCGCGAGCTCGGCGCCGGCCTTGTCGCGCTCCCGCTGGTGGGCGGCGGCGGCGGTGACCAGTTCGCCGCGCTGCTGCGGTCTGCCGGCGGCGGCGGTCTGCAGCGCGGCCATCCGGGCGGCGTCGGCGGTGCGGTAGCGCTGGGCCAGCGCACGGGCGGCCGTGGCGGTGTGGGTGGGGACTTCGATGCTGATCAAGTCCATCGGACTGCCTCCGGGCGTGTCAGGGTGTGCTCTGATGCTTCGTCAGTTTGTAACGGCACGGCCGGCCGGGGGCGGCGGTCGCCCCCGGCCGGCCACCGGTCACTCGAACATGCACAGCTGCTCGTAGTCGGCGGGCGGGGCCTGATGGACAACGGCCGCGCGGACGGTGGCCGAGGTGATGGAGCGGGGCAGCTGGCGCGCGACCACCACCGTGTCCTTCTCCTCGCGCCACCCGTGGTACAGCGCCACCTCGCGGGCCGCTGCGGCGACGGCGAGCTCATCGCGCAGTGCCTGGTAGGTCGCCTCTGCATCCAGGATGCGGATCAGGGTCTCGGTGCTGAGTGCCATCGGTGGCTCCCGTTCGATCGGTGGTGTTGGTGGGGCCGGTGAGCGGGTGCCGTTCCCGCTTGCCCGACAGTCTTTAGTATAGTGCAAATGGACGCCAAAAGGAGGGTTCAAAGGTAAGAAAGTGCAGGTCAGAGGCGCTTTCTTGGTATGGCCGTGCGCGGCCGACCCCCGTCCTGGTCAGCCCGTCTTTCAGCGCGTCAGCCGCACCCGGGCCGCGCCCGCCTGACCGTCGGCCACCTCCTCCTCGACCTCCCGCGACGTCCACCACGTCCACGGTCATCAGCTCCGGACCGGTGCCCGATCCGCCGCCCCGCCACCTGGTCCACCCCGGCCACCTCGATGGGCCCGCCCCACCCCTCCACGTCGCGGGGGGCGGGGTCCGGAGGAGCCCCCCGCGATCTTCGCGCGCGGCGAAGCCTCTCCGGGGGCCGGCGGCGCGGGATCGCACCGTGCACCCGACCGCTGGAACGGCACGGCGCGGGTCCACGTCCGTGCGCGCCACTGCCGGATCGGCCGCAGGTCGATGACGGGAGGGACGGACGGCCGCGGTCGCCCGCTGCGGGCTGCTGCAGTACCGTGGTGCGGCCCCGCTCGGTGCGCGGCACTTCCCGGGGGAGGACCGATCGACGCTCATCTAACGGATGCTGAACGGGCACTTCTGGCCGACGCCCGCGGCTTCGCCTCCCATATGCCGGTGCCGCTTTCGGGCTACCGGTACGCGAGCGTGTACGCGCTGCTGCTCGACGTCGGCCGACTCTTCACCCCGGCCCGGTGGCCCTCCGGCCCTCCGCCCGGCGAGCCGGGAAAGTGCTACATCGAGGCTGCTTCCTGGGCCTGGGGCGCGACGGACGCCCCGGCCTACGTGGAAGGGATGGCCTGGACGGGGCTTTTCCCGATCGAACACGCCTGGTGCTCCACCAGGTCCGGGACGGTGCTCGATCCGACGTGGGAGGAACCGGGCTCGGCCTACCTCGGCCTGCCGGTGAAGCCGACCGTAGCCGTGGACCTGATGCGCCGTCACGGAGACGCGCTGCTGACGCATGGGCCGGTGACCCGCGAGTGGATGCGCGACGGGGTACCGCCGGACATCCTGATGGACGTCGGCCGGCCGGTCCCCAAGGTGGACGCGTAGGCCGCGCGGGGGACCGACGGCCGCGCGGCTGCGTCAGCTCGGGCTTACTAGCAGCAGTACCCGCCATCGCTGCAGCGTGGGCAGTCTCCGCACCGGTCGCACAGGTCGTAGCCGCAGTGCGGACAGACCTCGGCCTCTTCAACGTCCATGACGTTCTCCAACTTGGTGTTGTCAGGTTGTGCGGGGCGGGGTGGTGGACCATCGCGGCAGCGGGGACATCAGGCCGGCCAGGTGGGCGCGGGTCGCCTGGCACGCCTCGGGCGGGCCGACCAAGTAGACCTCGACGGAACGGCCGTGGTCCCACTTCTGGGCTTCCTGGGCGGCGTGGACAGGGCAGCCCGGGTCCTGCTCGCTGGCCAAGTCGTCGTACACCCACACGGTCACCCGGCCGGTGCCCTCGCACGGCCCCTTGCCGCCGAGGCGGCATCCGCCGGCAGCGGCTTGGCGGGCTGTGCGGACGAGCTGACACCCGCCGGGCACCAGGCAGTTGGCGACGTCGCCGAGCGGACGGTGGTAGGCGTGCCCGCGCAGCCTCTCCAGCGCGTCCGCCACGGCCTCGGCGTGGGTGGTCAGGTCCTTGCCTTCGGCAAGCGCTGTGAGAGCGGTGTGGGCCTGGTCCAGCAACCGGGCCGTCTCGGCCTTCGGCGGCTGGTAGCCGAGGGGGATCAGTTGGGCCAGGCGGGCAGCGAGCGCGCGGACTTCCTCGGCGCTGGGGTCCGCCGGCCATGCCTCGGGGTCGAACACTGCGGCGGCGGTGGTGGTCATGACTGCGCTTCCCCAACCTTGCTGGTGGTCCGGCGGGGCTTCGCGGCTCCGGCAGCTGCAGCGCGCTCCTCGGCCTTGTCCGCGCGTTCCTCGGCCTTGTCGGCCCGCTTCTCGGCCTTGTCGGCCCGGCGCTCGGCGTCGGTCACCTCCTTGTTGGAGCGGGTCTTGACCTGCTCCAGCTCGGCCGCGCTGTCGGTCGCCTTGGCCTCGGCGTCTGCGGCGCGGCGCTCGACCGCGGCGAGTTCGGGTTGCAGCTCGGCGAGCCGGCCGGCGAGCTCCTGGCGCTGGCTCTCGACCTCGGCCAGGGCCTCCGCGGCCTTCTTCGCTGCCGTGTCGGCGACGCCGGCCCGGCCCTCTGCGTCGGTCTGGTCCCGAAGGGCGGCATCCCGATCCCGCTCAGCCTGGCTGCGGGCCGACTCTGCAGCCGTGGCACGCGCTTCGGCGCGGTCCCGCTCGACGTCGGCGGCGGCGGCGCGGGCGTCGGCAACGGCGGCGGCGCGCTCGGCGGCAGCGCGTTCGCCCTCGGCCGTAGTCCGCTGGTCCTCGGCCTGCCGCTGGCGGCGCTCGGCGTCGTCTGCCCGGCGCTCGGCGTCGGCCTTGTCCCGAAGGGAGGCATCCCGGTCCCGCTCGGCCTCGATCCGCTGGCCCCGGGCCTCGGCCTCGGCCGCCTCGGCGCGGACACGCTCACTCTCGGCGGTCTCGCGCAGTACCGTTGCCGCGGCCTCCCGCTCCTTGGCCTTGCCCTCGGCCGCCTTGGCGTCCCGGTACATCTCCTCGGCGGCCTCGCGGGTGGTCACGGCGAGTTGCTGGGCGTCCTCGGCGTGCTCGGCCCGGCGCTCGGCGTCGGTCTTCGCCCGCTCGGCTGCGGCCTGGGCGAGCTCGGCTGCGGCCTTCGCCCGGACGGCATCCTCAGCAACTGTCTCGGCCCGGCGGCAATCGGCCTCGGCATCGCGCCGCAGGGCATCGGCCTCGTCCCGGTCGGCGTCGGCGGCGTCGGCGGCAGCGCGGGCAGCAGCGGCCTCCGCTTCCGCCTGGTCCCGGGCAGCGATGGCCTCGGCGGCCTTGCTGTTCGCCTGGGCCACGGCCTTGGCAACCTCGGCGCGGATCGCGGACACCTTCGCCTCGACCCCTTCGGGGCTGACCGCCACCCGGATGGCGTCGGCCAGGTCCGCGGTCACCTGGGCCTGCCGCTTCTGCAGCTCCTCGGCACGGACCAGCATCCCCGGCAGGCCGGGCGAGTTGGCCTGACGCACGCGCGACGCCTTGGCCTCGTTCTGGCACGCCTTGCGGTTGTTCGTGCAGTACTCGGGCGGCCGGCCGCCGCCGCCCTCGCGCTCCCGCGGGATCGCCTTGCCGCACCACTTGCAGGGCTCGGGCCAGTAGCCGAACGGCGCCTCGTCACCCTCGGCGCCGACGCCTCCGCCCTGGTCCTCGTCCTGCGAGTCCTCCGGCTCGCGCCACTCGTTCGCGTCGTCGCTCATGCTGTGCTTCTCCTGGGGCGTCGGTGGACCGGTGGCCGCTCGATGGTCTCGCGGGGCCTGCCCGGTGTGGAAATCAAAGGGGAACGATCGGCGCGGCTTCTGCCCCGCAGGGGCACGCTGGCCGGGGACAGTGGACCGCGGATCAGGACGTTGCCGGCTCCGCCTCCGGCTCCTGGTCCCGCTCCTCTTCCCCCGTCAGGTCCCCGGACGGGAAGAGGGACGGCGCCCCCTCGGCGGTGAAGGTCACGTCCACTGCGCGGAGGGCCGGCACCTCCACCTCAATCTCCATGGTGTCGGACGCCCCGCCGTTGTCACTGATCCACCGTGCGGGCAGTTTGACGGTCTCGCCATCGTGGTTGGTGAACTCGACGGCGGTGTAGTTGGGCTCAGAAAAAACTCGGACCTTCATGGGTTCTTCCTCTTCCTCGTCGCGGTTCTTGTGAGGGTATGGGCGCGGCCGGGACGGCCGCGGGGCACACTTCCGATTCGTCGGCTTCAACAGCGGCGAGTCCTCCGGCTCGTGCCGCTCGATCCCGAGGCTGCCCGCTCATGCTGCGTGTTCGCCTGGGGCGTCGCTGAACCGGTGGCGCTCGATGGCGACCGGCGCCACCTCGCCGGTCTTGGCGATGCGGACGAGCCGGGCTTGCTGCACCCCGATCCCGGCGCCGGCGAGCGGAGCGGCAGCAGTCGGCCACACCGCGCGGGCGGCTGCGGTGTACCGGGCGCGCCCCGCGATCGGAACGACGGTCTGCAGCATGGCGCGGGCCCCCCTTTCCCCTGATGAACGGTGCACCCTCAGTGTATCAAAATTTCTGGAATACCGGTTTTAATATTCCAGAAATTGACTAAATGATCTTCGGAGGGCCGATCCCCTCACGGTGGGGTAGTTTCTGGAATCCTGTTCCTGGTATTCCAGAAACTGTCAGAAACTCTGACGCTTGCCTCTTGGGGTTTCTGCCGACATCTCGTCAGCTGGTCTCGCTCGGCGCCGCTTTTTCCCGTCCGGCGTCTTTCCCCCGCCCGTGGCCTCGATCCCCGTCCCAGGGATTTCCAGAGTCCGTACCGTGTGCACGGTACTGGGGCCTCCGGAGTACCCGGGGGGTCTGCCTTCGGTGCGGGGTGCCGGTTTCCTCTCCACTCAAGTGAGGTGGGGCGCCTGCTCCAGCGAGCCGGTGGGGTCTCTCACCGCGGTGGCGGTGCGGTACCTGTGTAGCTCGCTGCGCTGAGCGTACCGCACCTGACCCGTGATCAGGGGCGGTTCCGGGCAGGCTCGGCGTGTCGGGCGCGGTCCTCAGTTCCGGGGCGTTCGGGGCCGGTGCCGGCCGGCGGGCGCTTGTTCAGGCGGTCGGCCTTGGTGCGGCGGCCCTGGTGGGTGCTCTTGAGCTGGTCGCCGGTGGTGGGGCTGGTGCAGGGCTGTCCGGCGCGGGCATCGCAGCGCGGGCAGCTGAGGTCCTTGGCCCTGGTCCTCGGCCGCTGGGGCTCGCCGAGGCCCGGCAGCGCCGGCTGCAGCGCGACGCCGCGACGTGTGCGCGCGGGGCCAGCGGTCCGGCGGCGCTTGCCCGGCCGGCTTCGGCGCCCCGGCTTGGACGGCGGGGCCTGGGCGCCGGTGGGCGACAGGTACGCGGGGTCCACCAGCTCGCCTGCGTCGGCGAGCTGCAGCGCGTGCGCGGCCAGGCCCTCGGCGCCGATGCGCTCGCCCTCGATCTCCCCGGCCCGGCGGTAGTCCGGCTCACCGGTCAGCCGGCGCGGGAACGCCCGGTGCCCGCCTGGCATCCCTGACAGCACCAGCTGATCCGCGGCGCGGCGCCGGCCGCGTCGGCGCTTCTCCTCCGCGCTCAGCGCGCACCACTCCACCTCGGCGATCCACCACAGGTGCACCGCGCGAGCGACCAGCGCCGCCACCGCCACCGCGGCCACCCGGCCTCCGGTGCCGACCTGCCGGGCCGCGTCCTGCAGCGGTTTGCGTAGGGCCTTGATGACCGTACCCCGGGCGCTGGTGGACAGGGCGACCAACCCGAGCTCGGCGAGCCTCCTGACATGCCGTCGGACGGTCCTGACGCTGTACCCGGTGGCCTGTGCCAGGGATGCCAGGGTCAAGCGTCGGTGGGGCTGCAGGATCGCGCGGTGCGTGCGTGCAGCGTGGTGACCGAGCTCGTGCCACAAACCGTTCTGAGCATGGATCAGGAACGTCGGGAGCTGGCCGCGTGGGTTCTGCCAGAGGGGAGAGGATGGACTAGGGGGGGCGGCGTTGGCACTTCTATAACACCCCGCATGAACTGGTGTGTTGTCTTCGGTGGTGCAGTAGACGGCGCACCAGTGGTAGCGGTCGGTGTCGTCTTCGGGGCACTGGTGGGCGTCGGCGAGCGTCACCCTGCGGGCGATCCCGTGGGGTTCGTCGGCTGCTGCGGTCTCGTTGATCCACCCGTCCCGGATCAGCCTGGGCAGGCTCCTGGAGGGAGCCATCTGGCTGCGGCCGATGAGCGCGGCCAGGCGCCACACGGGGGCGCTGACTTCCAGGCTCTGCGCGGTAACCATCATCCAGGCCAGTGCGCACAGGACGGCGTAGTCAACCGGTCCGCTCTCGCGGGTCCACCGCGCTTCGCCGGCGGCGTCCATCCGCTGCAGCAGATCGGCCACGGCCGCGTCGGTCTTCGACAGTTCGCCGTAACCGGGGTCGTCCTGGGGGCGCTTGGGCAGGCGCGCGGCGTCCTGGACGGCGAGCCACCACGCCCTCGTCAGGACGGCCGTGCGGTCGTCATCGCTCCGCTGGATGCGGGTGCCGTCGCTGTTCTTGTAGCTGCGCAGCCACTCCAGCGCGGGCGAGTTGGCCTCGTCGGCGACGGCGGCCACCACCAGCGGCCACGTCCAGCCGTTGACGGCCATCGCGGTGAGCGGGGCGTGGTACCACTTCGACCAGTCGTGATCATCCGTCAGCTTCTTGGCCAGGGACTTGGCGGCCTTCTTGCCCAGAGCGCGCAGGGCGACCCCGGCAATCATGGGGTGGCCCTCGGCATCGGCGATGACCTGCCGCACGACCGGCCGCACCACGGGGCGCTTGGGGTTGCTGCGGTAGTCCAGCCGGATGGAGTCGGGCACCGTCCGGGGCCCCGGCTCCTCGCCCTCGGCTTCGGTCGGCTTCGGCGCGACGGCGAGCCCGCGGGCAGCGGCCAGGGCCTCCATCCGGTCGGCCACCTCGGCGTAGAACTCCGGCCCCGGCGAGCCCTCTCCGATGAGGTAGACGGCCTCTTCTACGGTGTGGCGCGTCAGTCGGCTGTGGCCACCGTCGCGGTGAGGGCTTCCCGGCGGCCGGATGCACGGCATATCGCTGGTGACGTTGAGCGGGCCCTTGTCCCACGTGCGCCACAGCGCCTGGCCTGCCCGGTTGATCCGGTCGATGGTCTCGAAGCTGCAGCCGGCCACGCACCCTGACCAGATGTGCCACCCGCCCGACGGCCCCGACAGAGCGGGCACCGGCTCACCCCCGGCGGCCACGTGAATGGCGGCGTACTCGGCCGCGTCGGACGCTGCCTGAGCCGGGCTGTGCTGTTTGGCGTCGAAGTCGCCGGCCCAACGGATGAAGCGCGAGACGCCCCGGCCACGCTTGCCGGTCGCATAGATGACCACCGGTCGGTTCGGGTCCTTGCGGGCCTCGCCGAGGGACATGCCCTCCGGGTAGCGGTTGACCCATCCGCCCCGACCGTCGGGCGCGGCGGCGCGGACCTGGTGGCGATGGGGGAACAGCTCCTCCACGAACGTGGTCAGCGCGTGCGTGGGGTCGGCCTCGGGCAAGCGAGGGTCAATCAGAACTGCGGACGTAGTGGCAGGAATATCGACAAACCGACCCGGGCGAGACTCGCCGGATTCAGGCATGGGGGTACCGCCACCATGGGTATCCGCTACCATGGCGGGAAAGCTCCAGTGCGTTGAAGGCGCAAAAAACCCGGCTATCGGCCTAGGAAACCGACAGTCAGTTTTGTGCTTGTGGAGTTATCTGATTAGTCGGGGCATCTCAGCTTTACGGCGTCCAACCAAGTCAGCTGAGATCCCAAGGGGCTCGCGCGGCCCGTCCGGTCAGGAAGTCCGGACGAACGCAGGGCCCGTTACGTCATGCCGCCTCGCCTTCCGGCTTCCAGCCGACCGGACGTCCGTCCTGGTCTATCTGGAGAGCCCCCAGAGCTAGCCGCATCACCTCGGCGCCGCTTACGCCCATGGCTCCCACCAGCTGCTCGAACTTGGTTCGCAGCGGGTCACCCGGGGCGAGTTGGACGGCAACCGAGACCTTGCGGGTCGGGTCGAAACACGCAGAGCGGTTTCGCTGCTGTCGTCCGCGGGGTGCTGGCATGGTGTGATCCTATCCACTACTGAGAGTGGATGTAATCACTATCGCCCACGTGGCGCGACACTATTTCAGTGAATCCAGCTCACCAGTGTGCCCCTTTGGGTGTTTTGTCATATCTGGGTGCTGACCACTCGGCAGTCTTGACCATAGGCAGCTGATCTGACTAACCATCAGATTTCTTCGGCGTCGGCACCGGGGTGAACGGCTGCCAGCACACCACGCACATGATGCCGCCGCCCTCCCAAGCCTTCGGACTGAGCTGCAGCACCCGCGGGGTGGCGCACTGGCAGGCGACGGCGAACCGGCGGCCAGCCCGCTGGCCCGGCGCGGTCGGTAGGGCGGCCGGGCCGGGGACGTCGCCCGGTGCGGTGATCGGGCCTTCGAGGTAGGGCAGGCCGGCGGCGTCCAGCTCGGCGATGGCGTCGGCGCACCGGTCCGCGGTGGCGTCGGGCAGCGTGCAGAACGACCAGCCGTGTCGGCGGTCGATCGCCTCGGGCAGCTGTAGTCCGAGCTCCTGGGCGACCGCGGCGAACTCGCCGCTGTGGTAGCGGTCGTTGCTCATGTCGCGGACCCCGCGAGCGTGGGCGAGCGCGTGGCCAGCCTCGTGCAACAGCGTCTCCATGACCAGCCGACCGCCCCGCTTGATCAGCTCTCCGGCGATGAACAGCTCCGCGGCTCGGCCGCTGGGCTCGTCGGCGGCAACCCACCGGTTCGCGCCGTAGTGGCCGAGGCGACTCCCGCCGAGCTGCCGTTTGGTCCCGGTGATCATCACCACCGGTCTGATCTGCCCGTGCCGGGCGCGGATCGCCTCCCACGCCGACTCCAGCGCGGTGATGATCTGCGCGCCGTGCCCCTGGTCGGCCGGCGCCGAATCGCTGGTGGCGGCGGGGGCCTGTTCGGCAGCAGTGGTCACGGGCTGGACGCTCTCGGCTCGACGGACTTCGCCTTCTCCCCGCCAGGTATATCAACTCGGCGACGGCAACAGGTCGGTGGGTGAACTGACGTGGCCGACGTTGACAGCGTGTCTGTGCCACCCTGGAGCTGTGGAGGAGCAACAGACCTTCCCGGACACTTTCGTCCGGGACCTGATCACCGCGCTCGCCGGGTACCTCGGCCCGTGGCTGCCGGTAGGCGTCGGCCGGCCGAGGCTGCTCGACCTCCCGGGGCTGCTGGAGCGGGCAGAGCAGGGCAGCAGCGGTGAGGTGAGTCGGGCGTGGGGCCGAGCGGCCCGGCTCGCCGACAGCGCATCATGGCTCCAACCCGACACCGAAACCGCCCGCGAGCTGTGGACCGAGGTGCGCCAGCTGTGCGCCGAGGCCCACCAAGTCACCCCCCGCTGACCCCAGCATGAAGCGAAACGATCATGGGGCGCCGCCACAGAAAGGATCTCGTTAGATGAATGAAAATGGAAAGACAAACATGACGGTATGGGTTGGCCTTACCACCGCGCGTCTGCTGCAGAAGATGAGCGAAGATCATCGGAAAGCGGAGAAAAGCCACGTCAAGGGTCTTGAGGAAAAGAGCATGGAACGCCGTGCGGCTCGGATCGAGGGGGCGGCCTTGCGGGCCGAGCGATGGCCGACCATCGAGACCGTGGTGGCGGACTGCATCCGGGCTAGGCTGGCTGAGCCGGACCTGTGCGGCCCCTGGCACGCGCTCACGAACACCGAGGCCGCGCGCCTGGCATTGTCCGGCCGCTGGCCCGGCCCGATGGTGCCGGGCGTACTCACTGAACGGAACTACTCTCTGCCGACCACGCTCGCGGTAGGGCTGCGTACCGCGTCCTGGCGCGTGAGCGAACAGGCGCTCGACCTGTTGGAACGCCGCGGCCTGGTCGGCGCCGGCCCCGGCCTGTCCGGTGCTCGGCTGGCCGAGCGGAACGAACTCGCTGCCATCCTGCACTCCCCGGGGCGGATCGTCCGGCAGGCCCTGGACCGCTACGGCCCGGTAGCAGCCACTGAGGCCGAGGCCGACACGGCTGCCCAGGGCGGCAGCTGACACAGGATCGAGCTTGCTTTCTAGCGAGCTAGCAAGCAGGCTGCATTAAACGACCTCGTTAGAAGAAAGCGAAATCGCGCGCGCGAAATATAGGGGTGCGATCGAATGGAGCACCGAATCCGGTGAAAGGCTTGCATAGGCACACGAAATCCGCTATCTGTGGAGTGTTGGAATTCCTGCTTCGGAGGGAGTGAGTTGTGGCAACGGGGATCGAGGGCAGTACGGTCGGCGCGGCGCGCGGCACGCCGCTGTGTCTGCAAGAGGGGGTGCCGGTGTACCTGGCGGGCCAGGCTCCCGAGGGCCTGCTGAGTCAGACTCAGCTCGGCGCTTTCCCGCGCCGGCTCAAGCTCGGGCCGGGGCAGCTGCCGTTGGCCTGGGTGGACACCCACGACTGGGGTCGGGTGCCGCTCTACGATCCGGCTGGCGCGGTGAAGATGCGACCGCTGCCGAGCAAGATCCGGGCGCGGATGGAGCGTGAGCGGACTTGCCCGGCCTGCGGTGTGCTGCGGGACTATGTCGTCCGCCGGCAGTGCCTGGAGTGCGAGCGGCGCGCGCAGACGGAAGCGGAGCGCCGTGAGCGCTACGTCTGCCGGGGCTGCCGGACCGCGCGGGCGACGCCGTACCCGAAGGGTTCGCGGCGGCAGTGCAGGGCCTGTCTGGCGGCTGAGGGCGTCCGTCGGCGCACGTGCCGGGGCTGCAGCATGGTCCGCAGGACCATCTATCCGCAGCGGTCCGAGCGGCTGTGCCGGGCCTGCCTGGCTGCTCGTGCCCTTCGCCGGCGGGAAGTCCTGGCGGCGATGCTGGTCTGTGCCGGGACGGACTGCACCACCGCGGTGGCGACCCTGGCGGAGGTCCGGCGGTGGCGACGCGAGCACCCCCACGGCTACTGGCAACCGCGGCTGTGCCCGCCGTGCACCGCGGTGGAGGCAGAGCGGCGGGAGGAGGCCCGGCGGCAGGCTGCTGAGCGGGACCGCGCTGCCCGGCAGGCCCGCGAGCGGGAGCGGGACGACCTGGCGGCGTGGGCGCGGGACGCGCTGGCCGACCCGCGCACGGTGATCCTCGACACCGAGACGACGGGACTCGAAGACACCGCGCGCATCGTGGAGGTCAGCGTCATCGACGCCACCGGAAAACCGCTGGTGGACACCCTTCTCAGACCCGGCTATGAGCTGATCCCCCGCGGCGCGACCGCCATCCACGGCATTGATGACGCGATGGTCTCCGACGCGCCCACCTTCTCCGAGACGCTGGCGACGCTGACGGCCGCGCTCAAGGGCCGGCGCGTCCTGATCTATAACAGGGTCTTCGACGTCAAACGCCTTCGGCACGAACTGATGCTGCACTACCTCGACCGTGCCGCCGAGGCGGCGGCCGAGCGGGCCGTGACCACTGGGCGGGCCGAGATCCGGCACGAAGAGATGACCGCCGAGGCCCTGGCTCAGGCAACGGCCTGGTTCGAGGCGATGGAGTGGGAGGACGTGATGATCCCGTACAGCGACTGGTACGGGGATTGGAACGACTACTTCGGGAACTACTCCTGGCAGCCGCTGAACGGCGGCCATCGTGCCCTCGGGGACTGCCGAGCCGTGGTTGAACGACTTGAGGAGATGTCGAACTGCCGAGGGCTGCCCCCGATCCCCTCGCAGGTGCCGGCCGACATGAAGGAGACGGTGGAGACATGCAGTTGAGGTTGATGCACAGCGATGCCGAGCGGGTTACCGAGGTGCTGGACATCCTGCTGCCGCTGCTGCGGTCCTGCACCGCGCTGCAGGTCGGCGATCCGGAGGATCTGCGGATGCGCGACCCCGGCGGCCGGCGCGTGGCGATCGACGTCGCGCCGGCCCGGCAGGGCACCACCATCCGGGTGGAGCGGGCCGAGGAACCTGGCCCTGGCCCTGGGCGGTCCTCGCCGCGGCGGGCTCGTGCACTTCCCCCGGGCAGCAGCTCGTGAGCCTGCCTCCGGCCGGCGCCCACGGGAATCTCCCGGACGCCACGGCACCCGGTGGTGCACAGTGAACATAGAGACGATAGGGAGGCACTGTGACAACAGCCGAAGCGACGATCCCCTTTCCCGGGGCCGAGCCCTTGCACCTGACGCAGGTACTGCACATGCTGCCGTGGCTCGCCCCGACGGCGCTCGTATTCACCGTCCTCGTGTGCGTGCTGCTGCGGTGGACACCTCCGCGTCAAGCTGAGCGTGACCGGCAGCAGTGATCATCCCGCAGCCGACTGGAGCGGGCGGTGGAGCTGGTGGGGGATCGCGGGGTCCGGCTGTGCCCGGTGTGCCTGACGCAGCCGGAGGGGGCCGCGTAGTGTGGTCGGCGAGGGAATCCGGAGGGCCACCGACATGACTGCACAGCCGTTCGACTACATCCCGGGGCCGAGCGACCGGCCGCGGACGGTGGGAGCGATCCGCCGCGCCCTGCCAGCCGACCAGCGCGCCAGGTTTCAGACGGCCCTCGATGAGGCCGACCCGGCCGACCTGTTCGGCCTGGTCGCGCTGTGGGCGGCAGTGGCACAGGCCGCGTCGCATCCCGGCGCCGAGGTGGCCGCGGCCGTCCGCGCCGGCGAGCTGCCCGTGTACGAGATCGGTGACGTGCTCCCCGCCCTGACAGGGATGATGTGACGACGTACAGGGTGGTGTTCACCGACGACGCCCGGCTGTCCCTTCGCCGGTTAGACGGTGCGGAGCGGCTGGTGAACATCTCCCCCGGCGCGCTGTCCCGTGAGGCGATGCGGGCCCTGCTCGCGGGGACGACCCTCGGCGGGCTGCTGGAGGACCTGGCGACGCTCGCCGGCGACCCCTACGGCGGGCCGACGATCGCGCGGGCCGGCGCCGAAGACGACCGGATCGGACTGCTCGGGTCGCTCGCAGTCACTTACATGGTGTCGTCGGCGACCGAGCCACCCGTGATCACGGTCACCGCCGTGATGCCGCCCAAGGTGTAGACGTCTGCTCCAACACAGCGGCCCCACCTGCCAGTTGGCAGGTGGGGCCGCTGTTCTTGGGGCCGCCCCGGCCCCTGACGGGGGGCAGGTACCGAGGCGGCGTCTCGGGGGGCGGCTACCCCTGGCGGGGGCGCGCGGCCAGCGTGATGGCGTACACCGGGATCGAGTCGCCGGAGGCCAACGGGTAGATCGGCCGACCTTCGAGGATCAGCAGACGCCCGCCACCTGTCCGGGCCCGCAGGTCAGCCACTCGCCACGGCCGATCACTGACCTTGACCCACATGCCTATGCTGACCGCTTGCGGTGTGGCGGGCTCGGGGCTCTGCAGGGTGCGGCCGTCGGGCAGCTCCCATATGTCTCGGCCTCCCGTCCTCTGCCGTGGGATGACCATACGCGAGAGGTCGGGGGCGGGGTTGTACTGAGCGGCGTTCATCCCAACGGCTCCTGACGGTGTGTTCACGGTTGGCGGCCGTCCCGGGCCCCTGACGGAGGGGCAAGGGCCCGGGACGGCGTTCAGGGGCGGTCAGACGGTGACTGACCAGCTTCCGCGGCGGAGGGTGGTCACGCCCTCGGGTGTGATGGAGACGTGGGCGCCGTAGACCGGTAGCTCACCCTCGTGCAGCCAGCGGCGGCGGATGCTGTCGAGTTCGTCCCACAGCCGGCGCGGACCGCCCTGGTGGACGGTGGCACCCGCACCGTCGGGCGCGGTGGTCGCGCGGGCCCACGACCCATCGGCGTGCAGCATCCATGCCGTCCGGCTGCCGTCGTCGCCGAGCTGCATCCGGTGCTCGATGCCGGGGGTGGTGAGCGTGAGCATCGACCAGACGTCCCACGCTGCCATGACGCTGATCACCGGGTACGGGCTGGCGGTGACGTCGTCCCCGTCGCGCTCGCGGATCGCGTCGAACAGTTCGCCGAGTGCGGGCGGGTAGTCCTCGGCGGTGCGGGTGGGCATGAAGGCGGCCCGGTCCCACTCGACCTGGCCGACGGCGCCGCCCTCGGTGGTGCTGGTCGCGGTGATGATGAGTCCGGTGTCGGCGAGCACGGTCACCAGTCGGCCGCTGCCGGGGCGGAGCGCGCCGAGCCAGGATCGCGGGATGGAGGGCATGCCTACGCCGGACACGATGGCGTCGTAGTACTCGCCCGGCAGCGGGCCGGTGGCGTCGCAGGTGAGGATCTGGGGGTGCAGGCCGATGGAGGCCAGGCGCTCGGCGGCCGTCTCGGTCAGGTAGGGGTCCACGTCCACGCTGGTGACCAGTTCGCCGCCGAGGCGCTGCGTCGCCAGGGCGGCGCTGTAGCCGGACCCGGTGGCGACGTCCAGCAGTCGCATCCCGTCGTCAACACGCCCGTGCTCGAACATCTTGATCACGAGACTGGGATGGGTGGAGGACGAGGTGGGTCGGCCCATCACGGGCTCGTTGGGCTTCGCCTGGTCGGCGTGGACGGCTCCGGCCCGCGTGACGATCGTGGTGTTGGTGTAGGCTGCGGCCTGCCATGCCTCCTGGTCGTCCTGGCCATCGGTGACGGTCCAGCCGTCGGCGCCGCTGGTGAACCACCGCGGGGTCAGCAGGTGGCGGGGCACCCGGGACAGCGGCCGGTACCACGGGGATGCGGGGTAGGAGATGGTGCGGGCGAGTTCCGCCGCACGGCTCTGCCAGGTCATCGGATTACTTCCCTTCAAGTTCATCGGCGATCGCCTCGACAATCGGCAGGCCGGTCGCGCCTTGAATCCAGTCGAATTGCCCGGTCGGGTTCACTTCGAGGAACCACACCCGGCCCTGCTGGTCCACGGCCAGGTCAATGGCGCCGTAGCGCAGGCCGAGGCTGTCCATCAGGCGGCGGACGCCGGCGGCAACGTCGCCGCTCACCTCGGTTGGGGTGTAGGTCAGTGAGCCGTAGTCGCTTCGCCAGTCGATGTGTGCCGCGTCGCTGCCGGCGTGGATCGCGGCTGCGAACATCCGCTCCCCCACGACGGTCAACCGGATCTCGTGCGTCTTCTCGATCCACGCTTGGAACAGGTGGGCGGTGACACTGATCCCGCGGAGGTCCGTCAGGTCCTCATCGGACAGCAATCGGGTATAGACGGTCTTGAGCTCTCCGCCCTCGATGACGACGGGTGAGGCGAGCGGCTTGCAGATGAGCGGGCCCGTCTCGGCGGCGAACTGCCTGACGTCCTCGGGCCGGTTGGTGACCAGCGTCGGCGGGATCAGCAACCCGGCCTCGCGGGCGGCGGCGAGCTGCACGGGTTTGTATTCGGCGCGGGCGGCCGAGGTGGGGTGGTTGAGCCACCTGGGGCAGCTGAGCGCGGACAGGACTCCGCCGAGTCCGGCGCGGGCCTGGCCGGCGGCGAACATGCGCTCCGGGGCGGACATCTCCGCGGGGAACTGGAACGCCCCGGGGGCGCGGTAGTACACCGCGCCCACCTGGGACAGCTCTACCGCGTGGTGCTCGGTGGCGAGCTCACCCGCCCATCCGTGGCCCTGGTCGATCCGCGCCCCCACGGTGAGCCGCTGCGGGAAGTCGGCGGTGTCCATGCGTAAGACCGGTGTGCCGCGCTGGGTCAGCTCGGTGACTATGCGATCGGTCGGCCAGTCGTCGCGAGCGGCCAGGACCAGGACGGGCGCGTTCATCAGTCCTTCGGCCCCTCGTCCAGCGGCGGGGGGTTGGTAGCCGAGCCGTCGGGGACGGTGGGGGTGTGGGTGTTGGCCATGCAGGTGAGCGCGCCGCCGTCGTTGGCGATCGAGATCTGTCGTGCGGCGTCGTAGGCCGACGGCGGGACGGCGACGGCCCCGGTGGAGTCCGGCACCCGGGCCCCTCGCATGGCCCACGGCCGGCTGTCCGGGCCCGACGGCAGCTCGGCACTGATCGGGATGCGCCCGCTGGGCGGCGTGAGCGGGAACGCCTCGCGGAGGTCTACTGCTGTTGACAAGGGATTGTCTCCTCTGCAGATGGGCACCGCCGGCGTCTCCGGCGGTGAAGTGGTGGCCCGGCTCATAGGGGAGGGCCAGGCCACCACATACCGACTGGGGCGAGTGTCAGCCCCGGCCGGAGTCATGGGGTCGGCTGTACGCCGGCCGGCTTGGCCGCGGGGGCATAGGAGAGGACGAGCGTTACTTGGTGCTCGTCGCCCTCCGGGTACTCGTCGTGCCGGTACCCGATCATCTGGATTCTGGCGGTGGGCGACTGCTCGCACCACGCCGTTGCCTGCGCCAGGGCCTCCGCCGCAGATGCAGCGCTGCAGGTGACCGACGTTCGCATGTCAACGCAGTAGTCCCCGCCTTTGAGCGCATGCAGAGCGGCATCCGCCCCTTCGAGCCCCTGCAACACGTCTTCTACGATCCGCCCGGGGATGGGCGGACCGTCCCATGCCTCCAACGGCGACGTGGGTGCGATGACGGCCAGCTCGGCCGTGGTGTGACGTTCCATCACATCCCCTTGCTGGATGGGGTGTCGTGGGGGCTCGGCCCCTCCGGTGCGGCGGATGGCAACACGCGCCACTCCAACCGCTCACCGCCGACGATGAACGCGACCGTCACCGGGCGGCCTGCTTCCAGTTCGCGGAGGTCCGCACAGTGTCCCGTCTGAACCCACTCCCACACCGGAGCGTCTTCCGGCTCGTCTCCGATGAGCGGGCGAGCCTGGAGCCTGATCCAGCCGACCGCCCGTTCGGGGGTCTCGGCGGATACGCGCGAGCTCAGCTCGGGCTCGGCTCCGTCAGTGCTCGACCACAGCTCGACCACGAACCCGGGCGCCGTCACCACTGACCGCCGATCTGGGCAGTGGGCTGATCGTCGGTCACCGGGCGGACCGACAACACGTAGCGGTCGCCCTCCTCGTAGAACTCGCGGGTGTACTCGATACCAACCGCGAGTTGGCGAAGGGCCCGTTCCAACTCGGCGAGATCCTGGGCCCAACCGAAGATCACCCATGACGCGGGGGGAGTGAGCTGGGTAGCGATCTCCTGGGCCCGCCGCTGTGCCCAACGCATCGCCAGCCGCGGCGTCAGCGTGGCGGCCCCTCCGAGTGAATGCACGCCCCCGGTAGCGGGATCGACCCCAACCCACTGGCACCAGTAACCGGCCACGTCGTCCGCCGGGGCCTCGACGGAAGGCCGCTCCATCGTCAGCACGTCGCCCCCTGGAGGCCGCGGGGCTGCGTCGGCAACGATCCGGCGTCGTCGCTGAGAGTGCCGCTTGGTAAGCGGCTCGGACCCGTTCTGTCCATCACGGTCTCCTGTCGGGCGCTCACGGCTCTCCCTTCCTCGCTCCGCCTAGCCGGCTGTCCGGTTTGGGTTGAGGGAGTGACTGATCGTCATCTGCTACGAGGATGCCCCTCCGACATACCATTTTGCAATACCAAAATGGGCTGCAAGTTCGCTTCGCTGCACGAGACCACCCGGACGAGTGAGGGCGTGATCAGGTAATGCGGCAGACTGTGACCGCACCACCGGAGTGCAACTGGGAGGGAGGTGGTCCGATGCCGGTCAACCCAACGATCTTGAGAAGGCGACTCGGAACAGAGCTGCGGGAGCTGCGTGCCCGCACGGGCATGAGCCTGGAGGGCGCCAGCGAGGCACTGGAGGCCAACGACCACGACATCTCCCCCTCCAAGCTGAGCCGGTTGGAGAACGGCTTGGGCGCCATCAAGATCACAGATATCCGCGCCCTGGTGAAGATCTACGAAGTGGAGAGGCAGCAAGAGGACTTGTTGCTGCAGATGGCGCGCGAGGCACGCGCTGCCGGACCGAGCGCCTGGTGGACGGACTACGAGTCGGTGTTGCCCTCCGGCCTGTCCACGTACGTCGGACTGGAGGCGGGGGCATCGGCCCTATTCGCGTTCACCGGCCCTCTCATCGAAGGACTGTTGCAGACAGAGGACTACGCCCGATCCACGATCAGATCGACTCGGCCAACTGATCCTGTCGAGACCATCGACCGTTTGGTAGAGCTCCGTATGGAACGCCAAAAGGTACTGCGGGGCACGCCGCGCCTTGACCTGGTGACGATCATGGATGAGGCGGCCCTCCTACGTCCTGTCGGTGGAAGAGATGTGATGCGCCGACAGTTGGAACGAGTTGTAGAGATCTGCGAAGAACTACCGAATGTCACGGTTCAGGTGATTCCGCTGAGCAAGGGCGCGTACGCAGTTCAGCACGGTATTTTCACGTTGATCGAGCCCCAGGACCTGGCGTTTGAACCCGTAGCCTATGTGGACTCGCTCGGTGGAAACTTGTACCTGCAGCGGCCAGAGCAGATCCAAAAATTCCGGAAGACCTTCGGTGGCCTGCAGGCCATCGCTCTTGATCCCGATGAGTCCCTACAGGTCGTTCGGACCGCTGCTGAGGAGATGACCCATGAATAACTTGATCACCGAAGAGCTCCATTGGTACAAGGCGAGTGCCAGCACATCGGGTAACGGGTGCGTAGAGATCGCCCACCTGCAAGATGGGGGCGTCGCCGTGCGGCACAGCCTGCACCCGGATGCAGGAGTAATCCGATACTCGGCTTTCGAATGGGACTGCTTCCTTGATGGCGCGCGATCGGGAGAGTTCAACCGCCCCGGCAGTGGGTCCTAGCCGCTGAGGTGCGGTGCGGACCCACCAACGGTGAACGGCGGAGCCGATCAGCCCTTACGTGCTGATCGGCTCCGCCGTTGGGGCTGGGTGCGGTTCTTGGATCGGCTCGCGCTATCGGGTGAGGCCGGCTGCTGTACTTCGGTGTGCCCAACCTGTCCGACTGCCTGTGCCAGTTCCTCGGCATGTGCCTGGATTGGCTGAGCTTCGGCACGCTGGCGACCGTCGTCGGCGAGCCGGTGTGCCTCGCGCTGCTGCCGTAGCTCGTCCTCGACCGCGGCGAGCTGGGCACGGTGTGCCTCGGCGTCGGCGAGCCGCCGACCCTCAACGTCGGCCACGGTGATCTCGGCCCATTGGTGTGCCTCGCTGGACTCGCTCTGTGCCTGCTCGCGCTGGGCGTGCTCTTGGGTGAGTGCGGCCTGAACCTCGGCGAGTTGCTGGCGTGCCACCTCAGCGTCGGCGCGGGCCTCGGCCGCGGCGTGCTGAGCCTGCTCGGCGAGCTGCAGCGCGGCGGTGCTGGCCCCTTCGGCACGCTGGCGACCGTCCTCGGCGAGCCGGTGTGCCTCGCGCTGCTGCCGTAGCTCGTCCTCAACGGCGGCGAGCTG
>Ga0302314_10001158_pt1 | contig 49266 bp, 47 predicted proteins | sample III_Palsa_N2_3_FD_200533 | JGI IMG/M metagenome (GOLD analysis project Ga0302314, IMG submission 200533) | Peat permafrost microbial communities from Stordalen Mire near Abisko, Sweden - III_Palsa_N2_3 | ecosystem: Environmental > Terrestrial > Soil > Palsa > Peat permafrost | place: Sweden... | reverse complement strand
GCCGCGCGTCCTCTACATCGACGACGACGCGGCGCTGCGCCGGCTGGCGCAGCGTTCGCTGGAGCGTCGCGGCTATCGGGTCGAGCTGGCCGCGAGCGGCGCCGAGGGCGTTCGCCTGGCCGCGGACGGCGGCTTCGATCTCGTCGCGGTCGACCATTTCATGCCCGAACTCGACGGCCTGGGGACGCTGGAGGGGCTGCGCGCGCTGCCGAGCCCGCCGCCGGTGGTCTACGTCACCGGGGCCGAGGAAAGCCGCATCGCCGTCGCCGCGCTGAAGGCGGGCGCGGTCGACTACATCGTCAAGACAGTGGGCGACGACTTCTTCGACCTGCTCGACAGCACCTTCCGCCAGGCCCTCGCCGGCGTTACCCTGCGGCGCGAGAAGGCGCGCGCCGAGGCCGATTTGCAGGCCAGCAACGAGCAGCTCCAGACCATGCTGCGCGAGGTGAACCACCGCGTCGCCAACAGCCTGCAGCTCGTCTCCTCGTTCGTCCGCCTCCAGGCGCAGGCGCTGAGCGATCCGAGCGCCCGCCAGGCGCTGGAGGACACCCAGCAGCGCATCACCGCCATCGGCCAGGTGCACAAGCGGCTCTACAACTCGAAAGACGTCGATACGGTCGACATGCACGATTACCTGACCGCGCTGGCCACCGAGCTGCAGCACACCTGGTCGACCGCCGCCTCGCCGCGCACGGTGGTGGTGGCGGCCGAGCCGCTGCGGCTGAAGACCGATCGCGTGGTCTCGGTCGGCATCATCGTCACCGAGCTGGTCAGCAACGCCTGCAAATACGCCTACGCCGAGGGGCAGGCCGGCGAGGTTCGGATCCGCCTGCGCGCCGAGGGGGAGACGAAATTCCGGCTGTCGGTCGAAGACGACGGCCGCGGCCTGCGTCCGGGCGCTGATCCAAAGGGCACCGGCCTCGGAACGTTGCTGATCGCCGCCATGGCCAAGGGGCTGCGCAGTTCGGTGTCGATGGAGCCGGGGCATGCCGGCGTCTGCGCGATCCTGGTCGCCCAGCGCTGAGGTTCAGCCGGCGCCGCCGCCGGCGGCGGCCGCCTGCAGCGCGCCGCCGAGGTCGCTGAGGTGGTAGGGCTTGGCCAGCACGGTGAATTCGTCGCCGATCGCCTCGGCCTCGCGGCTGTAGCCGGTGGCGAGCAGCACGGGCAGCGACGGCCAGGTCTCGCGGATATGCCGCGCCAGACCCAGGCCGTTGAGATCACCGGGCATGACGATGTCGCTGAACACCAGGTCCGGCCGCGCGCCGCCGTCGAGCAGCTCCATCGCGGCGCGGGCCGAGCCCACCACCTGAACGCTGTGGCCGAGCTGCTCGATCAGTCCGGCAGCCACATCGGCCACCTCGGGATTGTCTTCCACGCAGAGGATCTCCAGCCGCCGCGGCGCCCGGGGCGGGGCCGCGCTCGGGGCGTCGATCGGGGCCGCCGCGGCGGCGCGGGGCAGGCAGATGCGGATCGTCGTGCCTTGCCCGAGCGTGCTCTCGATCCGCATCCGGCCGCCCGACTGCTGCACGAACCCGTCGACCTGGGAGAGCCCCAAGCCCGTGCCGCGGTTGACCGGCTTGGTGGTGAAGAAGGGGTCGGTCACCCTGGGCAGGACATCCTCCGGGATGCCCTCGCCGGTGTCGGCCACCGTCACCTCGACGAAATCGCCGCCCACGGTCTCGTCCCCTTCGCCAGCGACAAGGCTGGCGTTGCGCGCCGTGATCGTCAGCCGGCCGCCGTCCGGCATGGCGTCGCGGGCGTTGACCGCCATGTTGAGCAGCGCGACCTCCCACTCGCCTACGTCCACGTCGACGGTCCACAGATCGGCCGGGCAGTCGATTGCGAGGCCGATCGCGCCGCCCAGGCTCGAGGCCAGCAGCGGCTGCAATTGCGCGACGCGGGACGCCAGCGACACCGGCGTCGGCCGCAGCCGCTGGCGGCGCGAGAAGGCCAGCAGGCGCCCGGTCAGCGCCTGGCCGCGCCGCGCCGCGTCGAGGATCGCGCTCAGCGAGCGGACGGCGCGCGGATCCTCTCCCAGCCGGCCCCGCAGCAGCTCGGCCTGGCCGGCCATCACCATCAAGAGATTGTTGAAATCGTGCGCGACGCCGCCGGTGACCTGGCCGACCGCCTCCATCTTCTGGGCGTGGGCCAGCCGTACGTTGGCGCGCTCCAGCTCCGCCTCGGCGCGCTTTTCCTCGCTGACGTCGCGGGCGCTGCAATAGATCAGTTCGCCGTCCCGCACGAGATTCCACGACAGCCACACCCAGGCCCCGTCGCGGCGCCGATAGCGGTTCTCGAAGCCGAAGTAGGACCCTTCGTCGAGGCTGGCCGAGCGCTGGGCGAGGGTGCGGTCGCGGTCGTCGGGGTGGACGAGGTCGGAGAGCGGCGTGCGCGCCATCTCTTCGGCCGTGTAGCCGAGCGTCGCCTCCCAGGCGCGTTCGTTGATCAGCTGCGGCGCGCCGTCGGCCTCGGAGACGATGGCGTAGAGATCGCGCGAGGCGTCCCAGAAGCGTTGCAGCCGCCGCTCGGCGTCGGTGGCCCGCGCCCGCTCTTCGCTGACCAGCTCGGTCAGCGCCCGCCGCTCGGCCTGCTCGGCGCGCCGCCGGGCGGAGACGTCCCGCGCCACCCCCAGCCTTCGCCCGTCCGAGAGCCGCCGGCTGCTGATCTCCACCGCCAGGAACGAGCCGTCCTTGCGCTTGATCCGCCAGTCGCGGACCGAATCGTCCCTGGCGCGGGCGTCGCTCAGCGCCGCCTGCTCGCCGGCGTCGATCAGCTCCCAGACCGACATCGCCAGCAGCTCGTCGCGGCTGTACTGGCCCATGGCGCAGGCCGCCGCGTTGGCGTCCACCAGCCGTCCGGCCGCGTCGGTGATGAAGATGCCGTCGCCGGCGCGCTCGAACACCTCGCGCCACTGCTCCTCGCTGGTGCGAAGCTGGGCCTCGGTGCGCGACTGAGCGGAGATGTCGACATTGGTCCCGAACCAGCGGGTGATCCGTCCCTCGGCGTCCCTCAGCGGCGCGACGCGGGTGTGGAAGGGCCGCAGCTGGCCGTCGCGGCCGCGCAGCGGGAACACCATCTCGCCCGCCGCGCCGGCCGCCTTGACCGCCTCCCACCGGCGCACCACGTCGCCATAGACGTCCGGGTCGTGCAGCGGCTTCAGCCCTTCGGCGCGCAGCGCTTCGACGTCGGCGCCGGTGTAGTCCAGCCAGGCGTCGTTGACCCAGACGATCCGCCCCTCGGCGTCGGAGATCCAGCACGGCATCGCCAGGCTCTGCGCCAGCTGCCGGAACGGCAGCTCCGCCTCGGCCGGACCCTGCGACGCGGCTGCGGACGTCATGCGGCCCCCCGTCGGCGCCCGCTCCCGTGCGTCGGCGCCGGCGGCGATTGTGGGCAAGATTGGCGGGCGTGGGAAGCGGCTAAGATGCGGCCGCGCTCGGGCACTCGTCGCAATCCCGCGCCATCGCCGTTACGGCCCAGAGGTCAGGTAAGGCGCGTTATAACTCCCGCGCGCAACCTAGCCACGTACTGACGAAAGGAATCTACTTGCCTGCGGCCGAAGCGGCGGATGTGGCGCCGCTAAGCGCCACTTTGGGAATAGGTATCATGTCGACGTATTCCAGAAATGCAATAAATGCAGGAGCGGCTTTGATCGGAGGGTCTTTGAGTGCAAGTGGTTGCTAGATGATCCCATCGCTTTCTAGACGGCTAGTCGCCATCGGCGGGATTTTATCAGCACTGCTCTCCGTCTACTTTGCGCAGTGGGTTGGGCACCGGGACGATAGCGGCGTCTGGCATATATGGTCTTTCTTGGCTGTAGTAGCGTTGGTAGCTGTAAGATTCGCACCCTCAACGATCATAGATAAGAAATTACTCGAAGAACGCACCTCAGCAATCGAAATTTCCAAGTTGAGTAGTTGGCGTACGATCGGTATAATCTTAGGCGTCATCTGCGTGTTCTTGGTCGCGGCCGTTACACCTTTTGTTCATAATATTGAACTTAGACGCGTAATACTGCTCGTGATCCTGGGAGTCCTGATGATAGCTGTGCTTATATTGAATCTGGTGGAGTTCTTTTTTCGTCGAATTTTGCGGGCCGCGGGAATAGAATACTAATCCATGCCGATGGCGGCGCAATCGGGTTTCGAATGAGCCCCGGAATTCCGGAATTCGTCGTCCGAATTCCGAATTCGTCGACACGATACTTATACCCCAGAAGATCGATGGCTGCTTCTCGCGGCCTCCGCCAGAGCCGCGACATCGCCACCGGGCGCCTTGACGGCGATTCACCGGCGGTGTGAGTTCCGAAGCGCGGGGTGGGCTTCACCCCGCGCGGTCTTTGACATTGTCCATCGCAAGGAATGACCCCGGACGCCGGCTCTGGCTATCCGGTCGCGCAAGAATTTGCCGAGCCGCCGCAATCGGGGCGCCGTTATTTGTGGAAATTTACGGTGGCGTCGAAATCGGACTTGCGGCGAGGCGGCAAGTTTCAACCGCTTTGATGCGGCCGCGCGGTGTCGGGCGAGGTTGGCGGCGACCGCGGTCGGCCGCCGCCAGGGTCTCGGGTTCAGCTCAGAGCGTCGCCGCTACGGCTGATAGTCCAGGCTGATCGACGCCACGCCGGCGGCGATATTCAGGCCGGTCGAGCCTTCGATGCTGAGCGGCTGCAGCGAGATGGTGTTGCCCGAGCCGCCGATCAGCGCATTGGCGCCGGCGCCGACACCGGCGGAAGCGCCGGCGGTCACGCCGCCGTAGTTGCCGGCCAGGGCGCCGTGCGGGAGCTGCGCGGTCGGTGCGAACACCGCCCACACCATCACGCCGCCCCGTTGGTAGCCGATATCGACGCCGTACTTGTTGATGCTGCCGGAGTAGTCTTCGACGTGGTTGGCCAAGCCGGTGTAGGTGCACCGCAGGTCCTTCGACGAGCCGAAGACGAAGCCCCAGCCGCTGCTGACGTCGCAGGTCAGCACGCCGACCTTGACGCCCGCGGGATCTGCTTGCGCCTGCGCCGCCATGCCGAGGCAGGCCGCGGTGGCGAGTCCCAGAAGAAGCTTGTGTTTCATGTTTCGCTCCAAATCCTGATCTTGCGGCGTCGCACGACGGGGCTTCCCAGAGCGGGCTGCGCCGGCTCGCCGAGAAAGCGGGTTAAGCGAAGACAGTCAAGCTCCGCGCGGCCACTATGGCCCGCCTGGTTCGCCGCTTCTTGTCGGCGATTGCCACCCCGACGCCCCCGCCATAGACCGTCGGGAAACCTCGAGGGACGCCGATGAACAGATATTGGACCCTGTCCGACCGGCCGCTCGGCCCCTGGCCCGAGGCGGACACCTTCGAGCTGCGCGAGGGCCCCATGCCGTCGCCGGGTCCCGGTCAGGCGCTGACTCGGACCATTTACATCTCCCTCGACCCCTATCAGTGGGGCTACAAGAAGCGCCGCGCCGAGCCGCCGGGCGCGCCCTGCCACGCCCGCACCGTCGCCCAGGTGGTCGAAAGCCGGATGGACGGCTACGCCGCCGGCGATCTGGTCTTCTGCACCAACGGCTGGGCCGAATACGGCCTGATGGGCGAGGGGGTCGCGCGGCCGTCCTACATGATTCCGCGCAAGCTCGATCCGGCCCAGGGCCGCATCTCCCAGGCTGTCGGCGTGCTCGGCATGCTGGGCCTCACCGCCTACGCCGGCATGGTGCTGCAGTGCGACCCGAAGCCCGGCGAGACCGCGGTGGTCTCGGCCGCCTCGGGCGGGGTCGGTCAGATCGCCGGCCAACTCGCCCGGCTGCGCGGCGCCCGGGTGGTGGGCGTCGCCGGGCGCGAGGAGAAATGCCGCTTCGTGACCGAAGTGCTGGGCTTCGACGCCTGCGTCTCCCACCTCAGCCCCACCTTCGCCGAGGATCTGCGCGCGGCCTGCCCCTCGGGCGTCGACGTCTATTTCGAGAACGTCGGCGGGGCCGTGTTCGACGCAGTGCTGCCGCGCTTCAACCCCGGCGCCCGGATGACGATCTGCGGCCTCATCGCCCACTACGGCGACGCCCCCGGAACCGACGCTAGAGCCGCCCTGATGGCTCGCGGCGAGGCGATCTTCAAGCAACGCGGCGTCACGGTCCGCGACCTCTTCGTCGGCGACTATGTCGAGAGCCACCACGACGCCTTCCTGCGCGAAGTGGCGCCCGAGGTGGCGAGCGGCGCGGTCAAATATCGCGAGGACATCCGCCAGGGCCTGGAATCCGTCCCCGCCTGCTTCGCCGAGATGCTGCGCGGCGACAATTTCGGCAAGATGGTGGTGCAGGTGGCGGCGGACCCGACGCTATAGGGGGCGATGGGTTTGACATTGGCCACGCGCGACGGCCCGGGACGCGCATCCGCGCCGACGCCGGATCGGTTTGACTTCATCATCGTCGGCGGCGGATCCGCCGGCTGCGTGCTGGCAAACCGGCTGTCCGCCGATCCGCGCCACCGGGTGCTGTTGCTGGAGGCCGGGGGCATGGACGACTGGATCTGGCTGCACATTCCGGTCGGATACCTGTTCGCCATCGGCAATCCGCGCGCCGATTGGATGTTCGAGACCGAGCCGGAGCCTGAATTGGAGGGGCGGCGCATCGGCTATCCGCGCGGCAAGGTGATCGGCGGCAGCTCGGCCATCAACGGCATGATCTACATGCGCGGCCAGGCGGCCGACTACGACGGCTGGCGCCAGCTCGGCCTGACCGGGTGGGGGTGGGACGACGTGCTGCCGCTGTTCCTGGCGCAGGAGGATCATATCGCGCCGCCCAGCGAACATCATCGCAGCGGCGGCGAGTGGCGGGTGGAGCATCCGCGAATGCGCTGGGCGATCCTCGACGCCTTCGCCCGGGCGGCGGCGGAGGCCGGAATCCCCTCGACCCGCGACTTCAACGGCGGTGACAACTTCGGCTGCGGCTATTTCCAGGTCAATCAGCGCAACGGCCGGCGCTGGAGCGCGGCGCGCGGATTCCTGAAGCCCGTGCTGGGGCGTCCGAACCTGAAGCTGGTGACGGGGGCTCAGGTCGAACAGGTGCTGCTGGAGGATCGCCGCGCCGTCGGCGTCGCCTGGCGCCAGGGCGGGGTCCGCTTCGAGGCGATTGCCGAGGGCGAGGTGGTGCTGGCCGCCGGCGCCGTCGCGACACCGCAGCTGCTCGAGCTTTCGGGCCTCGGCGACGGGGAACGGCTTTCGGGTCTGGGTATTCCGGTCAACGGGCACCTGCCCGGCGTCGGCGAAAACCTGCAGGATCACCTGCAGGTGCGGCCCTACTACCGGGTGAGCGGCGCGCCGACGCTGAACGAACAGTACGCGGCGGTGTGGCGGCGGCCGCTGATGGCGCTGGACTACGCGGTTCGGCGGCGCGGGCCGATGTCGATGGCGCCGTCGCATCTGGGCGCCTTCGCCTATTCCTCGCCCGAACAGGCGACGCCGAACCTGCAGTTCCACGTCCAGCCGTTGTCGCTGGATCGCTTCGGCGGCGCCCTGCACGGCTTTCCGGCCATAACGGTGAGCGTGTGCAATCTGCGCCCGACAAGCCGCGGCTCCATCCATGCCCGGACGCCGGATATCGGCGAGGCGCCGGCGATCCGGCCCAACTATCTCGCCACGCCGGAGGATCGGCGCGTCGCGGTGGAGAGCCTTCGCCTCGTGCGCCATATCGTCGGCCAGAACGCCCTGCGCCCCTATGCGCCGGTGGAGGTGAAGCCGGGGGCCGAGGCGGAGAGCGACGCGGCGCTGTTGCAGGGCGCACGGCTCAACAGCTCGACCATCTTCCATCCGGTGGGCACCGCGAAGATGGGCCAGGCGGACGATCCGATGGCGGTGGTCGACCCGCGGCTGCGGGTGCGGGGGACCCAGCGCCTGCGGATCGCCGACGCCTCGGTGATGCCCCGGATCGTCTCGGGAAACACCAATTCGCCGACGATGATGATCGCCGAGAAGGCCGCGCGGATGATCCTCGAGGACGCTTGACGGGTCAGGCGGGCGTCTGCGGCCGCATGTCCTCGCGGCGGATGCCGGCGATCACCGTCGGCTTCTTCATCGCGTCGCGCCGGAAGGGCTCGCCCAGCTCCTGGTTCAGGATCACCTCGATGAAGGTGGTGACGCCGGCCATCTGCGCCTCGCAGGCCGCCTGCAGCGCCTGCGTCAGCTCGGACGGCGTCCTCACCGCGACGCCCTTGAGGCCGCACCCCTCGGCCACCTTGGCGTAGCTCAGGTCGGGATTGAGCTCGGTGCCGACGAAGTTGTCGTCGTACCACAGCGTGTTGTTCCGCTTCTCGGCGCCCCATTGATAGTTGCGGAAGATCACCATGGTGACGGCCGGCCACGGCTCACGGCCGATGGAGCCCATCTCGTTCATGGAAATGCCGAAGGCGCCGTCGCCGGAGAAGCCCACCACGGGCGTGTCGGGACGCCCGATCTTGGCGCCGATGATGGACGGGAAGCCGTAGCCGCACGGACCGAAAAGGCCCGGCGCCAGGTATTTGCGGCCCGCTTCGAAGCTCGAGTAGGCGTTGCCGATCGCGCAGTTGTTGCCGATGTCGCTGGAGATGATGGCGCCCTCAGGCAGCGCGGCCTGGATCGCGCGCCAGGCCTGCCGGGGCGACATGTGATCGGGCTCGCGGTTGCGGGCCCGTTCGTTCCAGCTGGTCCCCGGATCGTCCTCCTCGTGATCCATGCTGGAGAGCGCCTGCGCCCAGGCCGACTTGGTCTGGTGGACCAGGGCGCGTCGTTCCTCGCGACCGGCGTCGCCGGCGGTGGGCGCCAGCTGAGCCAGGATCCGGCGCGCCACCTGACTGGCGTCGCCGCAGATGCCGACGCTGACCGGCTTGGTGAGGCCGATCCGGTCGGCGTTGATGTCGACCTGGATGAGCTTCGCCGCGCGCGGCCAGTAATCGATCCCATAGCCCGGCAGGGTCGAGAACGGGTTGAGCCGGGCGCCGAGGGCCAGGACCACGTCGGCCCGCGCGATGATCTCCATGGCCGCCTTGGAGCCGTTGTAGCCCAGGACGCCCATCGCCAACGGATGGCTGCCCGGGAAGCTGTCGTTGTGCTGGTAGCCGGAGCACACCGGGGCGCCCAGCCGCTCGGCAAGCGCCGCGCAGTCCGCGATCGCCCCGCCGATCACCACCCCCGCGCCCGACAATATGACCGGGAACCGGGCCGCCGACAGCAGCCGCGCCGCCTCGGCGATCGCGGCGGCCCCGCCCGCCGGCCGCTCGAACTCGACGATCTCCGGCAGCTCGACGTCGATGACCTGGGTCCAGAAGTCGCGCGGCACGTTGATCTGCGCCGGCGCCGAGAGCCGCCTGGCCTTCAGGATCACCCGATTGAGCACCTCGGCCATCCGCGCGGCGTCGCGCACCTCCTCCTGGTAGCAGACCATGTCGCGGAACAGCGCCATCTGTTCGACCTCCTGGAAGCCGCCCTGGCCGATGGTCCGGTTGGCGGCCTGCGGCGTCACCAGCAGCATCGGCGTGTGGTTCCAGTAGGCCGTCTTCACGGCGGTCACGAAGGCGGTCACGCCCGGCCCGTTCTGGGCGATCGCCATCGCCATCTTGCCCGTGGCCCGCGTGTAGCCGTCGCAGATGAGGCCCGCGTTGGACTCGTGCGCGGCGTCCCAGAAGGTGATCCCCGCCTTGGGGAACAGGTCCGAGACGGGCATGAAGGCCGAACCGATGATGCCGAACGCGTGCTCCAGCCCGTGCCGCTGCAGCACCTTCACGAAGGCCTCTTCGGTGGTCATCTTCATCGGCGGAACCTCCTGGTCGCGGCGCGCCGGCGCTTCACCGCGCCGGGCCGCGAGCGGTGTAGAGCCAAGCGCGCCGCGCCGCCACGCGCTCGGCGATGAGTGCGGCCGCTATGGCGTTCGGGGCCCTTCCTCTTCGCCCGTTCTCCACGACGAGGGGCTTGGCCTCGACCCACGGGGTCCGGCCGGGAACCATGCCGCCGCCTCGGACTTATGGCGAAGGTGTCGACGCGCGGAGGGTTGATGAAGCAGAGTTCCCGGCGCCGGCCCGCGAAGGTCGATCCGGTGCATCGGCCCGACGATCGGCCCAGCGTGCTGGCCCATACCCGCAACCTCAAGATGGCGCGCTCGGCGCACGCCTATGTGCGCGGCAGCACCGCCAAGTTCTACGAGTGGCTGGATCAGAGCGCCGGCGCCGTCCCGGCCGGCCCGCCGGTATGGATCTGCGGCGATTGCCACCTCGGCAATCTGGGCCCGCTCGCCGACGCGAAGGGGCGGGTCGCGGTGCAGATCCGCGATCTCGACCAGACCGTCATCGGCAATCCGGCCCACGACCTCATCCGGCTCGGCCTCTCGCTGGCGTCGGCGGCGCGTGGCTCCGACCTGCCGGGCGTCGCCACGGCCCGGATCATCGAACAGCTCATGGCCGGCTACGAGGCGGCGCTGGCGGGCGATTTCGATCAGGCGTCGGACAAGAGCAACCGCCCCGAGAGCATCCAGAGGCTGCTCGAGCGCTCGATGGCGCGGCGCTGGCGGCATCTGGCGACGGAGCGCCTGGACGGCGTCAAGCCGCAGGTGCCGCTGGGCAAGAAGTTCTGGGCCCTGACCCAGGACGAGCGCGCCGCGCTGGCCCAGCTCTGCGCCGGCGACGACGTCAGGGCCATGGTGACCGGCCTCAAGCAACGCGACGACGGCGATCCGGTCGAGCTGGTCGACGCGGCCTATTGGATGAAGGGCTGCAGCTCGCTCGGTCGGCTTCGCTACGCCGTGATGCTGCGGGTAGGGAAGGGCGAGCGCGCCGGGCTGTGCCTGATCGACGTCAAGGAAGCCGTCGGCGCGGCCGCGCCCCGTGACTCCAAGGCCAGCATGCCCAGGGACAATGCGGTGCGCGTCGTCACCGGGGCCAGGGCGCTGTCGCCCAATCTCGGCGAGCGGATGATCGCGGCGCGGCTGCTGGACAAGGCCGTGGTGCTGCGCGAGCTGATGCCGCAGGATCTCAAGATCGAGGTCGAGCACCTGACCCACGACGAGGCCGCCGCCCTGGCGGCCTACCTGGCCGGCGTCGTTGGCCGCGCCCACGGCCGGCAGATGGACGCCGCGACGCGGGAGGCCTGGCGCACCGATCTCGCCAAGGCCCACACCGCGACGCTCGACGCGCCGTCGTGGCTCTGGTCCAGCATCGTGGAGCTGCTCTCGGTGCACGAAAGCGCCTACCTCGACCACTGCCGCCGCTTCGCCCTCGCCGAGGCCGCCTAGTGGCCCGCCGCGCCCGGCCCAATCCCTGGCTGCGCATCGGCTTCGACGCCTGGGCCCTGGGCGTGGAGGCCTCGGCCGTCATCGGCCTCAGAACGCTGAAGATCGCCGCCGGCGGGGCGGCGGGCGAGGCGGAAGCGCGGCGGATGGTGGCCGAAAAGGTCGACGCCGCCGCCCAACTGCAGACCAAGGCGCTCGTCGGCGGCCTCGGCTTCACCGGCGCGGCGGCCGCGACCCAGACCCTGGCGCACTATCGGCGCAAGGTGAGGGCGAACCGGCGGCGGCTGTCGAAGGTCTAGCGGCGCGGCGGTCGCCCGCCGGTCCGCGCTAGGAGTCGATCGCGACCTTCGGTCTCGCCCGCGCCGGCCCAGTGGAAGCCCCCGTCCGGGCGGCGTGACGGCCGGCGGCCGCTTCGGCGGCCAAAGCCTGTCGTCGCCGCCAGGGCCGCCACGAATCCTTGGGCCCTGCCGGATCGCCGAGATGGAAGGCGGAGATGAACGCCGCCAGCGGCATGAGCGGGTGCGGCTCTATGGGTCGCAGGCGGCAATAGCCGCCTTTGCGAAGCTCCTCGAGCGCCGCGCCGACGCTGCCCGTCCGCCGAATGGCCTCCTCCATCGGCGGTTCCACGCATCCCAGCCAGTGCGCCAGCAGCTTGTTCCGTAAACGGATGATCTCGTTCCGATTGGCGGCCGACCCCGGACCCGCCGCCTCGAACGAGAGATCGCACTCGGTATCGAAGCCCAGAGAGCGGTTGTTGATGTTGGCCGAGCCGATGCGCAGCAAGGTGTCGTCGATGATCGTCAGCTTGGCGTGGACGATGATGGTGCGCCCGAGCGTCGTCACCGGGCTGTAGATCTGGAACCGCTTGTGGCGATCGGCCGACTTCAGCGTCTGGATGAAGCTCAGGCGCGTGCGATCCATGGTGATCTGGTCGAAGTAGCTCGGGGAATGCTCGGTGGAGATGAGGACCACCTCGGGACCGTCCGGCTCGGTCAGCCGTCTGGCCAGCTCGGCGGCGATCAGCGGCGAGGTGAAATACTGGTTCTCCATGTAGATGCAGGTCCGCGCGGCGCGGATCGAGGCGATATGCAGCGCCTCGTTTTCACGCACCTGCGGATAGCGGCGCCACGCCGCACCGGTGCGCGAGACGCCGACAGCAATGTCGCTGAAGGCCGGCGGAATTTTGCCCGGCCACTTTGGATGTCTGACCGGAGGGCAGACAGCAATGCGTTCGCCGGTGGCGCGTTCCCAGCGATCGCGAAACAGCGCTCCCAGCGCCGCGGCGGCGTCACCGTCCACCACCCCCATCACTTCGTGGCGGCTGTCGAAGTATTTGTTGTCCCGGCGGGTCTTCTCGCGGCGTGGGTTGTCGTCGAGGTGCTCGGGCGTGTCCCAGCGGTCAGGCCCGATGTCGCCGCCGCCGCAGAAGGCGATGGCGTCGTCGATCACGATCATTTTCTGGTGGTGGCAGGCGCCGACCGGAAGCTTGCCGTCGAGCACGAAGTTCACCTTCGTCCCGGCGAAGGCCCTTCGGTCCATGAAGGGGAAGAAGTGCTGGGTCGCCGCCACCGGCATCGCGGACTTCCAGCAGAGCACCCGCACGTCGAGATCAGGGTTCTTGGAGAGGGCGATGAGGAAATTGCCGATGCGGTCGGATTCCTTGCCGGCGCCCTCCGGTCCCGGATGGAACAGGGTGTTGGCTTCGAACGCCCAGTTCAGCAGGTGCACACAGTGTTTGGCGCGGCTCATCGCGTCCATCGCCGCGTCGAAATAGGCCTCCATGTCGATTAGCAGGGCGGCGCGCGGCGCAGGCTCTTCGCGCCAGCAGGTCGTTCCCGGCGCAAGAAGCATCTCGTCTCCGAACATGGCGGCCGGCTCCGGGGGCTAATCCTCAGCTTGGCCGTTCGTTCCCGTCGCCCGCCGGCGCCTCGGCTCGCCAAAGGCGCGTGGGTTGGCGAGTGGGCTCGGCCGCCAGCGCCTCGCTGGACGAGTTCCGCCGCCTTCAGAAGAGCGCGCGCAGGTGGCTTAAGCCGAGGGTGACGCCGTGGACGCCCAGGCCGACGACGACCGCGGCGAGCAGGATGAGGCCGTAGCCTCCCAGCACGAACAGACCGTCCTTCCGCGTCAGTCCAATCGAAAACGCGCCCATCGCCAGGGAGGGGACGAGATTGGCGAACGGAATCGGCAGCACCAGAACGACCGCGACGAGGGTGCAGGCGACGCCCACCATCGACGCGCCCACACCGGTGGTCAGGAATCCCAATCGCGGCCGAACGAATTTTTCCACGCGCTCGAGCGACGGCAGCACGCGATGGATCAGCTTGACCAGCGCCGGCCGTTTGATCTTCCGGCGAGACAAGAATTTCGGCAGCCAGACTTCTTGCCGCCCAATGATGATCTGCGGCGCCACGAGGAGCAGGGGCAGAGCAAGCACCATCGAGAAGCCGGGAGGCAGGGGAAGCAGAACCGGCAACGTCAGGACCAGCAACACCGGTCCTGGACCGTCCTTGGCCTCGACCCGATCCAGCATTTCTCCGAGGCTCAGCTCCGGCTTTCGCAGGCGTAGAAACGGTTTGAGACTGTCGGCGAGGGAGCTCGACGAGCTGGGTCTTCGCTGGCGCATCGCATGGTAACGCTCATTGCGCGTCGAAGGCGCGGGGGCCACGACGATTTCCTTGCGGGCGGCCAATATTCGGGGGTGCTGAAGCTTGATTGAGAGCGGCGCGCAACGAGCTCGGCCGCCGGGCGTTGGGGCCGCATGATAGACGTCGCCGCCGCAGCGCCCGCGCCGTCCGCTGGCGGACGTCCCCAACTGCGGCGGATCGCGGCGGTGGTGAACGCCGCGGCCGGCGGCGTGGGCGCGGGGGCCGCGGAGGCATTGGCCAGACTGGTGGCGGACCACGGCTTCGATCTGTCGCTCGCCAAGCCCGCGCCGAACGAAATCGAAGCCGCCGTGCGGGCCGCGGTGGACGCGGCGCCGGATCTGCTGATCATTCTCGCGGGAGACGGGACCGCGCGCCTGGCGGCTGAATTCAGCGGGCCGGAGGGGCCGCTCCTCGCGCCGCTGGCGGGGGGCACGCTGAACATGCTGCCGCACGCCCTCTATGGCGTCCGTCCCTGGCCGGCGGCCTTGGCCGCTGCGCTGGAGGCTGGCGTCGTGCGCACCGTGGGGGGCGGCCGGGTTGACGGCCGCTCGTTCTATGTGGCGGCTATTCTGGGCTCTCCGGCCCTCTGGGGCAGCGCCCGCGAAGCGCTCCGGTCGAGGCATTTTGGCAAGGCGAGACGACACATCCGTTACGCCTTGGCGCGGGCGTTCGCGGGCGATCTACGCTACGCGCTCGACGACAAAGCCAGCCGCGCGATCGAAGCGCTCATCCTGATCACGCCGACGGTGTCGACCGCGCTGCACAGCGAGGCGGCGCTGGAGGCGGCCGGCCTCGATATGCGCGGCGCCGATCAGGTTTTCCAACTCGCGTTCAACGGGCTCACCGGGGACTGGCGCCGCGACCCCCGCGTGACCTCGGAACCCTGCAGCCGGGGGTGGGCTCGCGCGCGGCGGCCGATTCCCTGCATCCTGGACGGCGAAATCCAGCACATGGGCCGCGAGGTCGAGTTCGTCTTCGAGCCGCGCGCCTTCCGGGCGCTCGTGCCGGCGCTCGAGGCCGGTGCGTGACGATCCGCATCGCCCATCTCAGCGACATCCACTTCGGCGGCGAGGAGCCGGCCGCGGTCGAGGCCGCCATCGGCGCCGTCGCCGCGTTCGCGCCGAACCTGACCGTGGTCACCGGCGACCTGACGCTGAACGGCCTGCCCCGCGAATTCCGGGCCGCACGGGCGTGGCTCGACCGACTGCCGAGGCCGTTGATCGCCACGCCCGGCAACCACGACACGCCCTATTGGAACCTGGTCTTGCGCGCCCTGGTCCCGTTCGATCGATATCGGACCTACATTGGGGCGCCGCAGCTGGTCGGCCATGACGCCCCGGGGCTTACCGCGCGCTGCTTCAACAGCGCCAGGGGCGCCCAGCCGCGGCTCGACTGGTCCAAGGGAGCCATGGCGCTCGAGCCGCTCAAAGCCATCGATTGGGGATCTGACCCGACGCTGAAGGTCTTTGGCTGTCACCACCCGCTGATCGACATCGCCGGCGCTCCGGTCACCGGCGGCGTCCACCGGGGCGACAAGGCGGCGGCCATTCTCGCGGCGGCGGATGTCGACCTGATCCTGACCGGGCACGTGCACGTCCCGTTCGCCCTGGCTTTGCCCGGCGCGACCTCGCCCTGCTACGCCCTCGGGGCGGGCACGCTCTCGATCCGCACCCGTGGCGTGCCGGCGAGTTTCTCGACGATCGTCGCCGACGGCGCGGCTTTCGAGGTCACCGCGCTCGGCTGGACCGGACGTGGGTTCGACCTCTTGAAAGAATGGCGCCTGCCCCGGCGCGAGGCGCCCCAGGCCATTCCGCAACTGGCTGGGCTAAGCGCCGGCCCAGCGGCGCCGGGCGCCGCATGAGCCGCGCGGAATGGCTGGCGCCCCTGACCGCGTGGACAACCAAACCTCGCCGCATGCGTTTCTCAGGTCTCCGCGAAAGTGAGGCCCCATGCGCCGTTCCGTCACTCTCCTTCTGCTCGCGGCCGCCTTGGCCGGCGGTCCCGCGCTCGCCGCCGTTTCCGCGCCGTCCCCGCTGGACGGCGCGTTCGGAAATACGATCGTCTCCACCTATCCGGACGGCCGCAAGGCCGAGCTGTGGCTGGAGCCCGGCGGCGCCTACACCGCGAAGGGTCGCCGCGGCGATTCCTCGAGCGGAACCTGGAAGCTGAAGGGCGCCAAGCTATGCCTCAGCCAACAGCATCCCTTCGCGGCGCCCTTCAGCTTCTGCACACCGGTTCCCACCGGCCCCGCCGGCTCGACCTGGATAGCCAAGGCGGTGACCGGTGAGACGGTGCAGGTCAGCATTCTGACGGGTCACGGTTAGCCTCATCGGCGAGCGCGTCCGGCAACGCTGGAGAGCGCGTCCACCTTCGCCTGCCAAAGACCAGGAACCGGGCGCTGGCGAAGTTCATGACCCACGCGCAGAAGGCGCCGGTGGAGAGCGCGACGAAGTGATTGGATAGGATATGCCAGTGCGTCGAAACCAGCGCGACGAAGATCCAATAGTTGCAGAAATTGCCGAAGCCATTTGACAGCATGTAGCTGACCCACTGCCGCGGCCACTCAGAGCTATCGTGGGCTCGGAACACCATCCTTGCGTTGATGACGAACGTCACCTGCATTGCGACGGCGAGGGAAATCAACCTCGCCCACGCCGGCGCCATGCCCGACAAAATGCCGAGATGAAGCAGAAGCGCGTCGGTCGCGAAGCCGACCATGCTTACGCACATGAACTTGACAGCGAGACGCGCCTCACCACCTCGCGCTCGCAATTGACTCATGCCGCCGCCCCACCGTTCGCAGCAGGCAACGTGCCGATGTCGCAAACGTTGCCGGACACGGGAGCAACGGTCGTCGCGTCGGGCTCGAAAGCGTTTTCGGCGCCCGGCGACGCGCCAGCCTTCACCTGACCAGGTCGTCGGAGCCCGGAGGGGGCGGGGCGCCAGCCCGCTTGCGGCCCGCCAGCCAGGCCCAGATGAAGACGATCGCCAACAGTCCGAGCGCCAGGACGACCCAGGGCCAGTTGTCCGCCACCAGCCGGAAGAGATCGTAGCCGAGCGCGATGACGCCCAGCGTGGCGAGCAGGATGGCGATGGTCATCAGCAGCTTGATCAGGATCAGGTCCAGGCCGAGCGGCCAGAGCGCCCGCGGCGCCGGCTCGCCCTTCGCCGGCGCCAGGGCGAAACGCCAGATCAGCGCCGCATAGACCAGCGTCAGCGGCACGCTGAACCTCCAGAGCGCGTCGTAGATATCCAGCACGTCGCCCATCGCCAGGATGAAGCCGACAACGGCCATGACGGCGAGCGCGATGCGGGCTGGGGTTCCGGTGAGGTAGATGTTCATCGCTTCGGCGTGGTTTCGGTTGGGGGCATGAGGAGGCCGATCGGGGGTCAAATCAAGCGGACAGGAGGTTCGCGAGCGCTTCTAGCGCCTGTCTCCGTGCCTTTGGGGGCGCCAGATCGGGGCCGCCGCGTTGTCCCCGTTCGCGTTCAGGTAGCTCCCGGTTGCGTGCAGTTCGTTTGACGGGGCTTGGTTCTCTTTTTGTTCTTGACAACGAGGGGAGGGTGCGATACTTTTGGTGTCCCGATTGTGGCGGCGCGCTATGCGAGCGCGGGAATCGATGGGAGGACCAGAATGCTTGCAGACCGCCTAAGTAGGGCGTGGGACGACCGCCGCGGAACGACTCACCTCGATCCGGTGATGCGGTTCTCAGATGAAGGTCTGGTGCTCGGGGTCGGAACCGTGCTGGCCTCGGCCGATGGCTCGGCTCGCCGCCTTTCAATCGATCCGCTCGAACCGAGACTGGCGGCGCTTCTGACAGCGGCTCATCTGCGCAGACCTACTTTCACGGCCCTCAGACATCTACAAAGGGCGGCACAGTGCCGGCGCGACGGCGATGATGCGCTCGCGTCGATGCATCTGGTCCTAAGCCAGATCGACCGGCTACAGCAGCCCGAAGGAGATGCTCATCGGCTGTTTCTCGCCGACAGCCTGCTGAGCGCCGGCGTTGCAGCCGGCGCCGTTATTGAAGCGATCGAGTTTGGCGGCGCGGCCCCTAATCCATTGAGAAGAAGATATAACCCAGACGAACCGCGAGTGCCGGCGGGAAATGGCCTGACGAGCGGTCGATGGACCGCAGGCTATGAAGAACAACCAGATCAGTCGGCCGAAGTAAATCCAGGGACAGTTTCGACTATTGCCGAAATCAAAGGATCGTACCAAGGCCCGGAAGCATGCGAAAAAGCGCTAATTGGTTGCAAGAGGAACGTAAAATTAGATTCGTGGAAAGGAAACGCAAATAATAATGCTAGCGGAGATTTGCTAGACCAATGCGTAGATGCTAGTATAGGCTGCGAAATATTGGCTATTCTCGCAAAATCCCCCTTCCCCCTCGGTGGAGGTGTGCTATTTCCGGATGGAGGTGTGATAATCGTGAGAAAAGGACAAGATCCGACATACTATCCTAGGGAAATCGCTGCGGTGAAATGGCCAAATCGGCGGATCCGCGACATATATTGACCCCTTGTTGGCTATCGAGAAGAGGCAGAAAACGACATGGATGGCTGGCCAGCTCCATCATGGAGCCCTACTGCTGATGAAAAGGCGGTTCTAGATCGATCGATCTTCCATCACTGCGAAATCACCTTGAACGCTTACGCTGAACGCATAAACGGAAAAATAAGCAACGAGACCTACACCTTAAGCAAAGAATGGGGAAAAATTCTACGCGCCAAGGTCGCGTGGAATTTAAGAGGCCGATCCGCTACTTCGCTCGTGACATGCTGGTCTGCATCGGAGCCCGGCGTCGAAATATTTATAAAGATTGACGACGGAAAAGAATAGTAACACCCGCCGGGTGCGGTCCAGCGTCGCCGTCTTCCTTGGAGGCCTGGCCGAGAATCGAACTCGGGTACACGGATTTGCAGTCCGTTGCGTCACCACTCCGCCACCAGGCCGTCCGGAAGCGCCGGCTGGCTAACAGATGGCCCGGCGCGCGGCAAGGAATAGGCGGCGGCGGATTGCGTCGCGATTAACGGCCGACCTATAAGCCGACTCCCATTCGAAACCCTGGCGGGGCCGGACTGCATGAGCGTCGATTTCGCTTCCCAGCGCGCGATCATGGTGGAGAGCCAGGTGCGCGTGGCGGACGTCACCGACTACGCGATCCAGGATGCGATGCGGCTGGTCGAGCGCGAAAGGCTGCTGCCGGCGGCGAAGGCCTATCTCGCCTATGCCGACGTCGAGGTGGAATATGCGCCCGGCCGCTGGCTGCTGAAGGCGCGCGACGTCGCCAAGCTGCTGCAGGCGCTGCGGCCGCATGCCGGCGAGCGGGCGCTGGCTATCGCCGCGCCCTATGCGGCGGCGGTGATGGAGGCGATGGGCGTGAGCGTGACCCGGCTGGACGAGGGCGACCTCACTCAGCCGATCGGCGACTACGACCTGGCGATCTGCGAGGGCGCGGTGGCCAAGGTTCCGCCCGGCTGGAGTTTGGCGCTGGCGATCGGCGGGCGGCTGGGGGCGGTGGCGTGCGACGGGCGCATCGGCCGCGCCGAGCTCTATGTGCGCAGCCAGCATGGCGTCGGCCGCCGCGACCTCTTCGACTGCGCCCCGCCGATCATGGCCGGGTTCGAGCCGGCGGCCGCCTTCACCTTCTGAGCTGGCGCCTCGCGCCACATGACGAAACCTTCACTGGCTGGCCGCGCGCGCCGCGGCTTATAGCCGAAATCGACGCCACGGTTTGGGACGTGGCATTCGGGGACCAGCACTCATGCGGGCGCTTCATCGCGCGGCTTGCGCCGGTTGCATCGCCGCGCTCGCCTGGGGCGCCCTGGCGGGCGGGGTCGGGGCCGAGACCCTGGGCGATGCGATCGCGCTCGCCTATCAAACTAACCCGACGCTGCAGGCCGAACGGGCGCAGGTGCGGGTCATCGACGAGGAGTATCCGCAGGCACAGGCCGGCCTGCGCCCGACCATCGGCGCCACGGGCGGCTATACCTACGAGGGCGAGAAGATCAGCGAGCCGGGCACGCCGAACTACAGCGTCAGCGGCGGTTCCACCACCGGCACGATCACCGTCACCCAACCGATCTACACCGGCGGTCTCACCGCCGCGCACCTGGACACCGCCCAGGCCGACATCCTGGCCGAGCGCGAGAACCTGCGCCGCACCGAGATCAGCGTGCTCACGAGCGTCGTCGGCGCCTATCTCGACGTGCGCCGCGACGCCGAGCAGACCGCGATCTCGCAGGACAATGTCAACGTGCTGGCCCGCCAGCTCACCGAGACCTCCGCCAAGTTCGACGCCGGCACCCTGACCCGCACCGACCTAGCCCAGTCGCAGGCGCGCCTCGCCCAGGCCCGCTCGCAGCTCGCCGCCGCCCAGGCGACGCTGGCCGAGGCGCGCGCCGCCTATGCCGCGGTGGTCGGCCAGAACCCCGGCGAGCTCGCCCCCGAGCCGCCGATCGCGCCGTTGCTGCCGGCCACGGTCGACGCGGCCTTCGACGCCGCCGAGCAGGACAACCCGCAGATCCGCCAGGCCGACTATGTCGAGCGGGGCGCCGCCGCGCGCCTGGCCGCCGCCAAGGCGCAGACCCGGCCCACCGCCTCGCTCAGCGCGCAACTCGGCTATGTCGGCGAGCAGGAGGGCATTTCCGGCCTCTCCGGCGGCTCCGGCCTCACCGGCCCGTCCACCGGCCCCTCGTCGGGCCTGACCGCGTCGTCGCTGAACGCGCTGGAGACCGAGACCGGCGGCAGCATCACCGCCAACGTCAACATCCCGATCTTCACCGGCGGGCTGACCTCGTCGCTGATCCGCCAGGCGGCCGAAACGGACAACGTCGCCCGCATCGGCGTCGAGGGCGCGCGCCGCCAGGTGCTGCAGGCGGTCTCCCAGGCCTGGAACCAGCTGCTCGGCGCGCGGGCCAGCCTCGCCGCCGACGAGGAGCAGGTGAAGTCCGACACCGTCGCCTTCGAGGGGGTGCGCGAGGAACAGAAGGTGGGCCTGCGCACCATCCTCGACGTGCTGAACGCCCAGTATGAGCTGGAGCAGTCGCAGCTCGCCCTGGTGGGCGCGCGGCACGACGAATATGTCGCCGCCGCCGCCGTGCTGGCCGCCACCGGGGCGCTGGAGGCCAGGAACCTGGTCCCCGACGCGCCGCGCTACGATCCGACCAAGAACTTCGAGAAGGTCCGCCACGCGACGGGCTGGGTGCCGTGGGAAAAGGCGCTCGACTCGCTCGACCGGGTCGGCGCTCCGACGACCACGCCCGCCCCGCCGCCGTCGCCGCCGGGCGAGGTGGTGCGCACGGCGACGCCCGAGGCGCCGGCTGCGAGATAGGGTCGCGGAACCGGCGTTTGCAGGACAGGCGCTTACCGCGTAGCCTACCGGCGAAACGGATTCTCGCTGGGTAGCAAACGATGTCGGAACAGTCCGCCCCGGAACCAACCATGGAGGAAATCCTCGCCTCCATCCGACGCATCATCTCGGAGGATGACGCGCCGCCGGCCGAGGCCGCGGAGGCTCCGCACGAGGAGCCAGCCGCCGCGTTCGAAGCCGCGCCGGAGCCTGAACCGGAACCGGAGCCGGAAGCCGCCCACGAGGACGTACTGGAGCTGACCGAGCGCGTCGCGCCGCCGGCCGAAAGCATTGGCGACATCGACGCCTATGAGAAACCCGCGCCCGCGCCGGCGCCCGTCGTCGCTCCGGCGCCCGCGCCGGCCCCGGCGTTCTCCCGCAAGCCGGAAGAACGGCTGGTCAGCGAGCCCAGCGCCAGCGCCGCCGCCAGCGCCTTCGACAATCTTTCCGCCGCCATCTCCATGCCGCCGGCCGGCCGCACGCTGGAAGATCTCGCCGGCGAGCTGTTGCGTCCGCTGCTGAAGGCGTGGCTCGACGAGAACCTGCCGCGCATCGTCGAGGCCAAGGTCGCCGAGGAAGTCGAGCGCATCTCCCGCGCCCGAGTACGCTAGCCTCCCTCCCCTTCATGGGGAGGGAAGTCGATGCTTTTTGCATCGACAGGGTGGGGATGTCCGGGGACATCCGCGCTCGCGTCCGACACCCCACCCTCTCCCCATGAAGGGGAGGGACGGCTATATGCAGCCCCCCATGCTCGAAAAGACCTTCGATCCCAAGACCGTCGAACCGCGCCTCTACGCGATGTGGGAGGCTTCGGGGGTGTTTGCGCCCAAGGATGATCCGGCGGCGGAGCCGTTCACCATCGTCATCCCGCCGCCGAACGTCACCGGCTCGCTGCACATCGGCCACGCGCTGAACAACACCCTGCAGGACGTGCTGATCCGCTACCAGCGCATGCGCGGCAAGGCGGCGCTGTGGCTGCCCGGCACCGACCACGCCGGCATCGCCACCCAGATGATGGTCGAGCGCCAGCTCGCCGAGACCGGCAACATGGGCCGCCGCGAGCTGGGCCGCGAGGCCTTCGTCGAGAAGGTCTGGGAGTGGAAGGCGCGGTCCGGCGGCCAGATCGTGCGCCAGCTGCGCCGCCTGGGCGCGTCGTGCGACTGGTCGCGCGAGCGCTTCACCCTCGACGACGGTCTCTCGGCGGCGGTGCGCAAGGTGTTCGTCACCCTGCACAAGCAGGGCCTGATCTACCGCGACAAGCGGCTGGTGAACTGGCAGCCGGACCTGCAGACCGCCGTCTCCGATCTCGAGGTCGCGAACGTCGAGGTCGCCGGACACATGTGGCGGTTCCGCTATCCGATCGAGGGCCAGCCGGGCCGCTTTATCGTCGTCGCCACCACCCGGCCGGAGACCATGATCGGCGACACCGCCGTCGCGGTGCACCCTGGTGACGAACGTTACGCCGATCTCGTCGGCCAGCAGGTGCGCCTGCCGCTGACGGACCGGCTGATCCCGATCATCGCCGACGACTATGCCGACCCCGAGAAGGGCACCGGGGCGGTCAAGATCACCCCGGCGCACGATTTCAACGACTTCCGGGTCGGCCAGCGCCATGGCCTGGAGGCGATCAACGTCTTCACGCCCGACGCCAGGCTCAACGAGGTCGCGCCGGCGGCCTATCGCGGCCTCGACCGGTTCGAGGCCCGCACGCGCATCGTCGCCGACCTGGACGCGCTGGGCCTGCTCGACGGGGTCGAAAACCATCGCCTGATGGTGCCGCACGACCAGAAGTCCGGCCGCGTGGTGATCGAGCCCTATCTGACCGACCAGTGGTACGTCGACGCCAAGACCCTGGCGCAGCCGGCGATCCTGGCGGTGGAGCAGGGGCGCACGGTCTTCCAGCCCAAGACCTGGGAGCGGACCTATTTCGAGTGGCTGCGCCACATCGAGCCCTGGTGCGTCTCGCGCCAGCTCTGGTGGGGCCATCGCATCCCGGCCTGGTATGGCCCGGACGCGGTGATCTTCGTCGAGGAGACGGAGGCGCAGGCGCTGGCCGCCGCCCACGCCCACTATGGCCGGGCCGAGACCCTGACCCAGGACGAGGACGTGCTCGACACCTGGTTCTCCTCCGGCCTGTGGCCGTTCTCGACCCTCGGCTGGCCGGACGAGACCGCCGACCTCGCCCGCTTCTATCCCACCGACACCCTGGTCACGAGCTTCGACATCATCTTCTTCTGGGTCGCCCGGATGATGATGCTGGGCCTGCATTTCAAGGGCGAGGTCCCGTTCCGCCGCGTGGTCATCAACGCCCTGATCCGCGACGAGCAGGGGCAGAAGATGTCCAAGACCAAGGGCAATGTCGTCGACCCGCTGGAGCTGATCGACGACTACGGCGCCGACGCGTTGCGCTTCACCGTCACCGCCATGTCCGGCCAGGTGCGCGACATCCGCCTCTCGCGCCAGCGCCTGGAGGGCTATCGCAACTTCGGCACCAAGCTCTGGAACGCCGCCCGCTTCTGCCAGATGAACGGCTGCGAGCGAGTCGAAGGGTTCGATCCCGCTGGCGTGAAACACGTGCTCAACCGCTGGATCCGCGGCGAGGCGCTGAAGACGGCCACGGCGGTCACCGAAGCGTTCGAGGCGGCGGCCTTCGACGAGGCGGCGAGCCTGCTCTACCGCTTCGTCTGGAACGTGTTCTGCGACTGGTATCTGGAGCTGGCCAAGCCGGTGCTGGCCGGCGGCGGCCAAGCGGCGGCCGAGACCCGCGCCATGACCGCCTGGACGCTCGACCTGCTCCTGAAGCTGCTGCACCCGATCATGCCGTTCATGACCGAGGAGCTGTGGGAGAAGACCGCCGCGGAGGGGCCGCCGCGCGATTCGATGCTGATCACCGCGCCCTGGCCGGAGCTGCCGGGCGCCTACGCCGACGACGCCGCGGCGGCCGAGATGGCGCTGGTCATCGCCGCGATCAGCGAGGGCCGTTCGGTCCGCGCCGAGCTCAATGTGCCGCCGGCCGCGCGCCCGCCGCTGCTGGTCACCGAGGCCGGGCCGCGCGAGCGCCGCATCCTGGAGGAAAACGCCGAGGCGATCCGCCAGCTGCTGCGCGTCGGCGAGATCCGCTTCGACTCCGCCGCCGACGCCGGCGCCGTGCCCTACCTCGCCGAGGGCGCCAGCTTCGCCCTGCCGGTGGCCGAGTTCATCGACCTCGCCGCCGAGCGCGCTCGCCTCGCCAAGGAGGTCGCGGCCCTGGCTGGCGACATCGACCGCACCGCCAAGAAACTCGCCAACCCCGACTTCGTCGCCCGCGCGCCGGAAGAGGTGGTCGACGAGAACCGCGAACGCCTCGCCGACGCGGAGGCCGCCAAGGGCCGGCTCGACGCGGCGCTGAAGCGGCTGGAGCGCGTGGGATAGGGGAGGGGTTGGAGGCGCCGGAGCGCAGCGCCTTTTAGCGCCGGATTAACCGTACCCGCCCAAGCTCGACCGCGTTGTTCGGGGATTCCCATGGCGGGAAAGACTTGGTTGAGGGTGGTCGACGCCGGCGCCCTGGACGCCGAGGCGCTGCGCGCCCTGGTGCGCGCCGAGTTGGCGGACGCCCGTGTGCTGCGGCTTCGCAACGCCAGGCCATTGGGCGATCCCCTGACCTTCTGGCGCGCCGTCGGCGAGGCGATGGGGACCGCTTCCGACGTCATCGAGGACAGCGTCACCGGCAAGCCGAAGATCGTGCCCGGCGCCTGGATGGACGTGCGCTTCGAGCCGGATCGGCCCGATACCTATCGCCACCACAAGGTCGGACAGCCGCTGCACTCGGACGGGGCCTATTCGCCGCCGGCCTATGCGCAGGAGATCGCCCTGTTCTATCTGGAGCGCCAGGCCCGGTCGGGCGGCGAGAGCCTGTTCGTCGACGCCGCGACGGTGGCCGAACGCGCCAGCGCCAAGGCGCCACAGCTCTATGAGGCGCTGACGACCTTGCCGGTGCATTTCGGCAAGGCTGGCGCGCCCGGCCGCACCACCACCATCCTGTCCACCCGCGACGGCCGGCTAAGGATCAACTGGAACTACTTCCGCGTCCTGCGCGGCCAGGGCGAGGCGGTGGGTCGCCTGCGCGAGGACTTCCGCCTGTTCCTGGAGCAGATGATCGAGGCGGGGGCGGTGGAAAGCTTCCGGCTGGATGAGGGCGACGCCGTCTTCTTCCGCGACGAGGAGGTGCTGCACGGCCGGCGCGACTTCGCCGCCGAGCGCAGCGGGGACCGGCTGCTCTGGAAGACCTATTTCATCCCCTCGGCTAAAGCGGCCTAGATGAGCGTTCCGCGCCGGGCGTTCGGCGGCTCGGGGGTCGAACTCAGCGCCCTGGCCCTCGGCACGATGCGGCTGGCAGCGCCCAAGTTCGACGCCGAGAGCGCCCTGGCTCTGCTGCTCCACCTGTCCGACCACGGCGTGACCAGCTTCCACGTCTCCCACGAATACGACAGCTATCCCTTCGCCTGCGACGCCCTGGCGGCGCTCAGGCGGGCGCGGCCGGCCGCGCCGATCGAGCTGATCGCCAAGCTCGCCGCGCCGCATTTCGATGAGGCCGGCTTCTCGGCCGCGCGTCTGGTCCAGCGCATCGAGGCGCTGCTGCAACGCCTGCCGGCCGAGCGGGTGGATGTCGCGCAATGGATGGTGCGCCATACGCCCAATGACGACGCGCCGCGGCTGGCGATCCTCGAACGGGATCGCCTCGCGGTGGCCGAGGCGGTGGCGCGGCTGAAGGCGGAAGGTAAAATCGGCGCTTTCGCGGTCTTCCCCTACAGCGAGCCCTTTCGGCGCGCGGCGCTGGCCGAACCCTTCGTCGACGGTCTGGTCGACTACTTAAATCCCCGCGAGCTTGAAGCGGCCGCGTGGCTGGATTCGCTGCGGGCGCGCGGGCAGGCCTTCGTCGCCATGCGCCCCCTGTTCGCGGGCGAGCTGCCCCGCGACCCGGTCAGCCTGGACGACGCCCTGCGCTTTCCGCTGCTCCATCCCGCCACGGCCGCGATGGTGGTCAGCCTGTCCGACCTCCGCCAGGCCGACCAGGCCATCGCCGCGGCGCAAACCCGCGCCGACCCGGAGGCCTTCCGCCGGTCCCTGGCCCGTTACGGCTGATCGCTCGCCTCACCCCCCCCGCACATAGGAGAGGAACTCTTGGCGCGTGCGGTGGTCGTCGCGGACCACGCCCAGCAGGGTGCTGGTGGTCAGGGAGGTGCCGGGGGTGTTGACGCCGCGCATGGTCATGCAGCTGTGCTCGGAGCGGATCACCACACCGACGCCTCGTGGCTGCAGGACCTCCTGGATCGCCTCGGCGATCTCGGCGGTCAGCTTCTCCTGGATCTGCAGCCGGCGGCCGAAGCCGTTGACCACCCGCGCCAGCTTGGAGATGCCGACGACCCGGTGCTCCGGCAGGTAGCCGACCCAGGCGCGGCCGATGAACGGCAGCATGTGGTGCTCGCAGAAGCTCACCACCGGGATGTCCGACAGCACCACCAGCTCGTCGTAGCCGCCGACCTCGCTGAAGGTGCGGCGCAGATATTCGCGCGGGTTGGTCTCGTAGCCGGCGAAGAGCTCCTCATAGGCCCGGACCACGCGGGCCGGCGTGTCGCGCAGCCCCTCGCGATCCGGATTGTCGCCCGCCCACTCGATCAGCGTCCGCACGGCCGCTTCCGCCGCCTCGCGCGTCACCGCCTTGTCCGCAACCTTGCCCCCAACACTCATGTCCACCCCATCGCTGACGGCCGCGCGCCCGTGGCCCCGGCGTCTTTTCATTTGGCCCGCTCGGCGTCCGAGGCAAGCCCCGCGTCCCCGTTTGCGTCCGGCCGTTCCTTATGCTTGTTCACCCGCGACCGAAAAACGAGGCGCCGGACCGCCCGCGCCTGCAGGAGAGAAGCGTCCCATGAGTGAATCTGAGTCCCCGTCCAAGTCCTGGCCGGCCATGTCGATCGCCGAGGCCAACCGCATCATCACCGGCCCCGGCATGCCCTGCGAGATGGAAGAGATCGTGATCCGCGGCGTGCCGACGCGAGTGTGGAAGAACCTGCCGCCATCGCTGCGCTCGGTGGCCGAGGCGGGCCGGGCGCACGGCGAGAAGATCTTCCTGGTCTACGAGGACGAGCGGATCAGCTTTGAGGCCTTTTTCCGCGCCGTCGCCGCCCTGGCGCACGAACTGGCCGCCGAGGGCGTGGTCAAGGGCGACCGGGTGGCGATCATCATGCGCAACATCCCCGAATGGCCGGTGGCCTTCTACGCCGCCGCGTCGCTGGGCGCGATCGTCACCCCGCTCAATGCCTGGTGGACCGGGCCGGAGCTGGAATACGGCCTGGTCGACTCCGGCTCCAAGATCGTGATCGTCGACGCTGAGCGCCTGGAGCGGATCACCGAGCATCTGGCCAACTGCCCGGAGGTGACGAAGGTCTACGTGGCCCGCCAGCGCGAAGAGCTGGCCAATCCGATGATCGCCAGTTTCGAAGGTGTGGTCGGCGCGCCGGACGCGTGGAAGGCCCTGCCGGATCGGCCCTTGCCCCCGGTCGAGATCCTGCCCGAGGACGACGCCACCATCTTCTACACCTCCGGCACCACCGGAAAGCCGAAGGGCGCGCTGGCGACCCAGCGCAACATCAATTCCAACATCATGGCCGGCGCCAGCGCGGCCCAGCGATCGTTCCTGCGCCGCGGCGAGACCCCGCCCGCGCCGGACCCCAGCGCGCCGCAGCGCTCGATGCTGATCTCTGTGCCGTTTTTCCACGCCACCGGCTGCTTCGCGGTGCTGAACCCGATCCTGTTCGCCGGCGGCAAGCTGGTGATGATGCGCCGCTGGGACCCGGTGCGCGCCTTCGAGCTGATCGAGCGCGAGAAGATCCAGGCCGCCGGCGGCGTGCCAACCATCGCCTGGCAGCTGATCGAGCATCCCTTGCGCAAGAACTACGACCTCTCGTCGCTGGAGAGCGTCGCCTATGGCGGCGCACCGTCCGCGCCGGAGCTGGTGCGCAAGATCAAGGAAACCTTCCCCAAGTCGCAAGCCGGCAACGGCTGGGGCATGACCGAAACCTCCGCCACCGCCACCAGCAACGGCGCCGAGGACTACGAACACCGCCCCGACAGTTGCGGCCCGGCCGTGCCGGTCACCGACCTGAAGATCATGACCGTCGAAGGCGACCGCGAGCTTCCGATCGGCGAGGTCGGCGAGCTCTGGTGCAAGGGCCCGCAGGTGGTGAAGGGCTACTGGAACAAGCCCGAGGCCACCGCCCAGACCTTCACGGACGGCTGGGTGAAGACCGGAGACCTGGCGCGGCTCGACGACGAGGGCTTCTGCTTCATCATCGACCGGGCCAAGGACATGCTGATCCGCGGCGGCGAGAACATCTACTGCATCGAGGTCGAGAACGTCCTTTACGACCACCCCGCGGTGATGGACGCGGCCCTGGTCGGCATCCCGCACAAGACCCTCGGCGAGGAGCCGGGCGCGGTGGTCACCCTGAAGCCGGGCGCCGAGGCCAGCGAGAAGGAGCTGCGCGCCTTCGTCGCCGAGCGCCTGGCGGCCTTCAAGGTGCCGGTGAAGATCATCTTCTGGCGCGAAACCCTGCCCCGCAACGCCAACGGCAAGATCCTCAAGAACGAGCTGAAGAAGCTGTTCGAGACCGAGGGGGCGGCGTAGGGCGGCTCGGCGCAATGACCGCTTTCGTGTATACGAAGCGGTTCGAACGCCGGAGGGCCGCATGTCGATCGTCACCAGCCGCATCTACCATGACGGCGACGGTGAGGCCGTTCGACTTCCTGACGAAGTGGCGTTCGGAGATGAGATCGACGTCACCGTCGTCGGCTTGGGCGACGTGTCGACGATCTATCCGAAACGCCCTTCCGTCGCCGAAATGATCGCCAAGCTTCGCACGTTGCCGGGTCCTGGCGAGATCGAGGTGCGCGACACCGACATCATTCCAGAACGTCCCGGCCTCTAATGGCCGCTCGGTTCGCGTCGACTTGGCGGGGCGCCGCGATTGCAATCTTCGTGCTTGCAGCGCCGACGCCGCTGCTGGCCGCGCCGAGCGCGGAGACCTACTATTCCAAGACCTACAGCGCCTGCATGGACACCGCCGGTGGCTCGACCTTGCCGATGAAGGATTGCATCGGCGCGGAGTACGACAGCTGGGATAGATCGCTCAATCTGGTCTACCAGACCCTGATGGGCGCCAGGACGGCGGAGGCGAAGATCAGGCTGCGCGACGAGGAGCGGGCGTGGCTGGCGCGGACCGAGGTCAAGTGCGCGCACGCCGGCGACGACGACGCGGGGGGTAGCCTGCAGACCGTCGACATCGATCAGTGCAATCTCGACGAGCGGATCAAGCGCACAGTCTATCTGCGCGGCCTCCACTGAGCCGTCGCCCCCCAGTTCCAGCGCCGTCCGGCCCCGCCGAGGTTCGTGAGCTGATGATCGAGCGGCTGGGCGCACAGGGCGACGGCGTCGCGGCCGGTTCGGTGTTCGCCTCGGGCGTGCTGCCCGGCGAGCAGGTGCGGGCGAGCGTCGCCGGCGACCGCGCCGAGGCGGTCGAGATCATCGAGGCCAGCCCGGATCGCGTCGCCCCGCCCTGCCTACACTTCGGCGACTGCGGCGGCTGCGCGCTGCAGCACTGGCGCGCCGAACCCTATCTCGCCTGGAAGGCCGAGCAGATCCGGCTGGCGCTGGGGCGCGAGCGGCTGGAGACGGAGATCCTCGCCCCCTACGCCGCGCCGCCGGGTTCGCGCCGGCGGCTGGCGCTGCATGCGCGGCAGGGCAGGGGCGGGGCGGAGATCGGCTTCAAGGCGCGGCGATCCTGGCGGCTGGTCCCGGTGGAAGTCTGTCCGGTCGCCGATCCGCGCCTGGTCGCCGCCTTCCCGGCGCTGCGCCGGCTGGCCGCGCCGCTGTTCGAGCAGCCGAAGTCCGCGCCGACCCTGCATGTCACCCTCACCGAAACCGGGCTCGATATCGATATCACCGGCGTCGAGCGCCGCGTCGGCGCGCTGTCGGCCGACGCCCAATCCCGCGTCGCCGCGGCTGCGGCCGCGGCCGACTTCGCCCGCGTCACCCTCGCCGGCGAGATCCTCTACCAGGCCCGCGCGCCGGTGGTCCGCATCGGCCGCGCCAGCGTCGAGCTGCCGTCAGGCTCGTTCCTGCAGGCCGTGCCCGAGGCGGAAGTGGCCATGGCCGCCTTCGTTCGCGGAGCGCTGGCCGGCGCGACATCGCTCGCCGATCTCTACTGCGGCGTCGGCGCCTTCGCCCTGCGGCTGGCCGAGGACGCCGCCGTCGCCGCGTACGACGTCTCGGGCCAGGCGATCGCCGCGCTGCGCTCGGCCCAGGCCACTGCGCCCGGCCTGAAGGCCATCGCCGCGGAGACGCGCGATCTCGTCCGCCGCCCGGTGCTGGTCGCCGAGCTGAAGCGCGTCCAGGCCGCGGTGATCGATCCGCCGCGCGCCGGCGCCGCCGAGCAGCACCGCGAGCTGGCGCGCTCGGGCCTCCAGCGCATCGCCAGCGTCTCTTGCAACCCGGCCACCTTCGCCAGGGACGCCCGAATTCTGACCGATGGCGGCTTCACCTTGGTGCGCGTCCTGCCGGTGGACCAGTTCCTCTGGTCTGCCCATGTCGAACTGGTGGGCGTGTTCGAGAGGAGCCGCGGTTGAGTCAGTCGGAAAGCGGGACCGAGCCGAAACCCGAGCGCCGCCGCGCCTTCGCGCCGGACGCCCGCGCCTATGCCGCCAGCGCCGCCGCCAAGGCGCTGTGGTGGGGCGTCGCAGGGGTCGCGGCCCGTGCGCTCGCCCGCCCCGCCGACGCGGCCCCGCCCGACTTCGAGGCCGTCGCCGATGCGCCGCCCGCCGGCTTCGTGCGCCGCGCCTGGCTCTCGGCGTTCGAGAAGGAGGCCGCCGACGTCGCCGCCGGCCTCTACCCGGCCATGGACGACCGGCCCGCCGACCCGGTGAGCGCCATCCGCCGCATCGCCGATTTCATCGCCGACGCCATGGCCGTCGAGGCGCGCCGCCGGCGCGGCGACGTCGCCGAGGTGCGCGCCGAGACCCCATCGACCTATCCCGCCTACTATCGGCAGAACTTCCACTTCCAGAGCGGCGGCTGGTTCACCGCCGAGAGCGCCGGCCGCTACGAGACCCAGGTCGAGGCGCTGTTCGCCGGCACGGCGGGGGCCATGCGCCGCCGGGCGCTCTCGCTGCTCGCCAAGGCCTGGCGGACCCATGACCACCGGGGCCTGGCCGTGCTCGACCTCGCCTGCGGCGCCGGCGCCTTCCTCGGCGACCTCGGCAAGGCGTTTCCGCGCGCCCGGCTGATGGGCCTGGATCTGTCGCCCGCCTATCTCGCCCAGGCCAAGGCGAACCTGCCCGCCGCCGGCTTCATTCAGGCCAAGGCCGAGCAACTGCCGCTGGCGGACGCCAGTCTCGACGCGGTCTCCTGCGTCTACCTGTTCCACGAGCTGCCGCCGAAGGTGCGCCCGCTGGTCGCCGCCGAGATCGCCCGGGTGCTGAAGCCCGGCGGCCGCTTCGCCCTGGCCGATTCGATCCAGCCCGGCGACGAGCCGCGCCTGGCGCGGCTGCTGGAGGCCTTCCCGGCCTATTTCCACGAGCCCTATTACGCCGGCTATTCGCGCACCGACCTGCCGGCCCTGTTCGGCGCCGCGGGCCTGCGCCTGGTGGACGCCGACGCCGCCTTCCTCACCAAGGCGCTGCTGTTCGAGAAGGTGTAGCGCTCGCTACTCCCGCGCCGGCCGGATGTAGATCACCTTGGCGCCGCCGCCGGAGAGCAGCGCGCCCAGGATGAAGCCGGCGACCGCCGCCAGGGCGAGCGAGAGGTAGGGCTTTTCCTTGACGAAGGGATCGACGGTGTCGGCCACCGTCTGCGCCTTGTCCTTCAGGCTGTCATAGGCGCCGGCGGCCTGATCGGCGGCATCGACGATGGCGTCCTTGGCGCGCTGGGCGGTGCGGGTCACCGTTTCCTTCGCCTTGCCGACCGCTTCCTCGACCCCGCCGACGATCTGGCGCGCCTCGCCCTCGGCTTCCAGCTCGGGATCGTCGAACGCGCGGCCGACGGCGGCCTGCAGGGCGCCGATCTCTCGGTTGGCTTTGCCTTCGAGTTCATCCGAATTCATCTCGATCTCTCCTGTCAGCCAAGCGACGCCCGGCGCTGATGAGACGCAAGCGGCGGGACCGGCATTCCGTTCCCACCAACCGCGCCAGCCGAGGGCGGCCGCGCCGCCGCGCCGGCCGCCTCGGCGAAGATGAACGCTGAAAAACGACGGCATTCAAGCCCAGTTCAGCCGCGCGAATACATAAACAGCATCGATCCTGGTGATGAACACCAAGACCACGCCATCCGACTTCTTTCAACGAGCCGGTGACGGACATCGCAACTCGAAGGAGAGATCGACATGAAACGTATCATTCTGGCGGCGGCCGCGGCGGTCGCCCTGCTGGGCGCCGGCGCCGGCGCCGCTTCGGCCCATCCCGTGCATCCCGGCTTCGGCGGCGGCCACGGCCCGGTGTTCCATCCGGGACCCGGCGGCTTCCACGGTGGTCCTGGCGGCTTCCATCCGGGCCATGGGTTTGGCGCCCCGCACGGCGTCTGGCCGGCCGGCTTCCACCACTGGGGCTACGGTCAGTTCGTGCCGCGCGCCTGGCTGGTCCCGACCGCCTTCCTGGTCGACTACGCCGCCTACGACCTCGCCGCGCCGTCGGTGGACTGCGAATGGGTGCAGAACGGCCCCGACGCCCTGCTGGTGAATATCGACACCGGCCAGGTGATCCAGGTCGTCCCCGGCGCCTTCGCCTAAGGCCGGTCGTGGAACATCGCGAGCCCCCGGAACCTCAGTTCCGGGGGTTTTGCGTTGGGGCTCAGGCCGGTGCGTCGTCGGCTTTCCGGCACTCGTCTTCCATGTCGTGGAAATGCTCGGTCGCCTCGGCCTCGACCTTCGACGCCTCGGGCGCCGCGGTGGTCAGCGGGCCGGTGACGACGCGGGCGCCGCCTTCCAGGGTTCGGTGCACCGGGCACTTGTCGGCGATCTCCAGCAGGCGCCGGGTCTGTTCGGCGTCCAGCGGCCCCTCAAGCGCGATCTTGCGGTCGAACACATCCGTTGGGGTCTGGCCGGCGACCTTGTCGTGGCGCACCGCGACCCGGGTGCGCTGCAACGGCCAGCCCTTGCGATCGGCGTAGAGCCTTAAGGTCATCGAGGTGCAGGCGCCCAGGCCGGCGGCGACCAGCTCGTAGGGACTGGGCCCCGAGCCCAGTCCGCCGACGTCGGCCGGCTCGTCGGCGAGGAACCGCGTCCCGTGAACGCGTACCTGCACCTGGAACTTGCCCGCGCTGGTCTCTTCCACATGCACCGCGCCGTCGTCGGGCTCTGCAGCGGCGACCGCGCCGACATAGCGGCTGGCCCAGGCGCAGATGACGGCGGCCGCGTAGTCGGCGTCCGCGCCGCGGGTCAGTAGGTGGTCGGCGGTGTCGAGCGAGACGAAGCTCTTCGGGTGCTTGGCCGGCAGGAAGATCTTCGAGGCGTTGTCGATGCCGACGATGGCGTCGAGCGGCGAGTGCAGCACCAGCAGCGCCCGGCCGAGGCCCCGGATCCGCGTCGGCAGGTCCTGCAGCCGCGCGTCCTCGACGAAGGCGCGGGTCAGGGTGAACGGCCGTCCGCCGATCTTCACCTCCGCCGCGCCGTCGGCCTCGATCGCCGCTAGCCCATCGCCCAGCAGCTTCAGCACGTGGGCCGGATCGCCCGGCGCGCCGATCGTCGCCACCGCCTTCACCGAGCTGATCTCGGCCGCCGCCGCCAGCGCCGCCGCGCCGCCCAGGCTGTGGCCGATCAGCAGCGCCGGCGTCTGGCCGGCCGCTTCCATGTGGCGCGCGGCGGCGATCAGGTCGCGCACGTCGGCCGAGAAGCCGGTGAGCTCGCCCTCGCTTTCGCCGAGGCCGGTGAAGTCGAAGCGCAGCGTGCCGATCCCCAGCGCCGCCAGCGCCCGGCTGATCCGCACCGCGGCCTTGGAGCCCTTGTCGCAGGTGAAGCAGTGGGCGAAGAGCGCGAAGGCCCGCGCCGTCCCGTCCGGCCGGTCGAACCGCGCCGCGAGTGTTTGGCCCCGGTCGTTCTGGAACTCGATCCGTTCGGTGCGCATGCCGCCTTCCCTCGCGTGGATTTGCCGGCAACTTAGCGCAGCCGCGCGGATTATCGGATCGGCAACGAGTTCCTGCTCTCGTAGAAGCGCATGGACGCTCAAGCCAGCTTCGGCGCCGGGCGCCTCGCACGACCCGGATCGGCGACCCGCGCCGCACCCCGCCGGCTGCCGCTGCGCGGGGCGTCCGTCGCGGCGATCCTCGCCTCGACCGCCGTCGCCGCGCCGGTGCTGGCGCTGCTGTCGATCGCGCTGCAGGGCTTCAGCTACGGGGTCGCCAACAACATCTTCCAGGCGCCGATCGCGCTCGGCATGCCGTCCTGGCCGCAGTTTCGCGGCGACTGGTTCTACCAGTCGCTGGGGTCCTACTGCTCGATGATCTGGCCGGCGCTGGCGGCGCTGGGGCCCGGTCTGGACGGACCCTCGACGTTCCTCGTCCTGCACATCGTCACCCGGATCGCGACCTTCGCCGCCCTGCTGGCCCTGCTGGCGCGTCTTGGCCTGGGGGCGACCGACCGCTGGCTCGCCGGCCTCGTGCTCGCGACCTCGGCGCTGCTGGCGCAGTCGACCTCGGTCGGCCACCAGGCGCTGTTCGACAGCTACTTCAACCAGGACGCGGTCGCCTGGCTGTTCATCCTCCTCGGCTGGGTGCTGGTGATGGCGGGACGCCACGGCGCGGCCGTCGCCCTGACCGGGGCCTGCTTCGCCGCCAGCGCCTTCATGGCGGTCTGGAGCGCCATCGCGCTCAGCGTGGCGGGCGTGGCCGATGTCGTGGCGGCGGGTCGCGGCGCCCGGCTGGCGCGGCTGCATGGGATCGCGCTCAAGGGCGCTGTCGGCGGCGCGGTGGCGCTGATCGTGGCCGGCCCGGCGATCGTCTGGGCGGCGCGCACGGCGATCGACCGCCCGCATCCGCCGTTCGACTACGCCGGCTACCTCTGGAGCTACTACCCCAACCACTTCTTCATCGCCGCCTCGACCGCGCCGCAGATCTTCAGCCTGGGGGGGGTGACGCTGGCCGGCGCCGTGGCGCTGGTGCGACTGGGCAAGGTGGCGCGGCCGCTGCTGTGGCTGTTCGCCGGCTATGCGGCGGTGTTCCTGGTCGGCGTGGCGCTGCCGTCGCTGACCCACGCCCGCATGCTGCTCAATCTGCACCTGCTGCGGGTCGACGGCTGCCTGCAGGCGATGGCGGCGATCGCCTGCGTCGCCGTGGCGATCGGCGACCTGCGCCGTCGCGGCCTCGTCGTCCGCGCCGCCGGCGCCCTGGCGCTGTTCGAGGTGATGCGCGGCGCCAACGCCATGCCGATGCTGGCCCTGGCGGTGCTGGCGCCGGTGGTGTTCCGGCGCGCGGCGTCAGAGCCGGTGGCCGGGCGGCCCTGGACCCTGGCGGCCCCGCTTGCGGCCATCGCCGTCGCCTTCGCCGGCGGCGTCAGCGAGGCCGCCGCCCAGTTCGACGGCCCCCACCAGAGCCTCGCCGCCGAGGCGCGCGCCGGGGCCTGGCTGAAGGCCAACACGCCGGTGATGTCGAAGGTGCTGGCGCGGCCGGAGCTCCAGCATGGCCTGGGGCAGCTGCAGCTCTATTCCGAGCGCCAGGTCTGGATCGACTGGAAGCGCGGCGCGGTGGCGATGTGGCGGCCCGATCTCTATCCGATCTGGCGCCAGCGCATGGCCGAGGTCGCCAGCCTCGCGACTGTGGACCAGGCGGCTGACTACGCCTGCCACCATGACATCCGATACCTGGTCGAAGCGTCCGCTGGCCTGGGACCCGGCACGCCCGGCCGCATCGTTCGCCGCGACGACTATCTGACCATCATCGACCTCGCCGGGGCGTGTCCCGCGCCGGCCGTCCGCGGCGCCGCCTGATGTCTCAGGCTGCGCTTCATCCCGCCGCGCCGCGTGCTAAAGCCGACGAGCCCCGTTCCGGCCCACGCGCCTGGCTCTCGGCCCTGCGTGTTCACCAGTGGTCCAAGAACGGCCTGATCCTGGTGCCGCTCGCGCTGGCGCAGGCCTTCGCCAACCCCGCGCAGCTCGCCGAGAGCCTGCTGGCCTTCGTGGCCTTCTGTTTGGTCAGCTCGGCCACCTATCTGGTCAACGACCTCTTCGACCTCGCCGCCGACCGCGCCCACGCCACCAAGCGCCGCCGCCCGATCGCGGCGGGCGAGATCGCGCCGGGCCTCGCCGCCGGCGTCGCCACCGGGCTGCTGGTGATCGGCCTCGTCGGCGCCTCCCTGCTGTCGCGCGCCTTCTTCGGCGTGATGGTCATCTATGTGGCGCTCACGCTGCTCTATTCGCTGCGTCTGAAGCGCGAGCCGCTGATCGACGTGCTGACCATCGGCGGCCTCTTCACCCTGAGGATCGTCGCCGGCATGGTGGTGATCGGCCAGCCGGTGTCGCTGTGGCTGAGCTCCTTCACCCTGGTGCTGTTCACCTCGCTCGCCACCGCCAAGCGCCATGCCGAGCTGGTGCGCGCCGCCTCGGACGGGGGCGGAGTCGAGGGCCGCGCCTACCTGCCCGCCGACATTCCGCTCACCGCCGCCTTCGGCATGGCCAGCGCCATGACCGCCGTGGTGGTGATGCTGCTCTACATGGCGCTGGAGGCGGCCGGCACCGGGCTCTACCGGCAGCTCTCGCCGCTGTTCCTGATCCCGCTGGTGCTGGCCGCGTGGCTGGCCCGCATCTGGATCCGCGCCCATCGCGGCGCGCTGCAGGACGACCCGGTGATCTTCGCGCTGAAGGACAAGGCGAGCTGGCTCCACGCCGCCGCCGTCGCCGGCCTGTGGGTGATCGCGGTTCGCTAACCGCCGCTTGACCCGGCGTGGGCCGGCCGCGCATGTGTCGCCGACGTCCAAGCCGGGAGGAAGTTTCGATGGTGTCCAAGCTCGCCGCCGATCCCAGGATCGATCCGCGCATCAAGGCGATCATGGGCGCCTTCCCCGAGTCGCCGCCGACCACCGACGCCAAGGATCGGGCGCAGATGCTGGCCGAGCTGGAGACGCCCGAGGCCAAGGCGCGCGGCGAGGCGACCAAGGCGATGATGTCGGCGCTCGACAACGAGGTGGTCGCGCCCTCGGCCGGGCTCACGATCCGCACCGAGCGGTTCACCTCCCAGCCCGACGGCAACCAGATCAACATCCAGTTCATCCGCCCCGACAACGCCGAGACGCTGCCCTGCGTCTACTACATCCACGGCGGCGGCATGCAGTCGATGTCGGCCTTCGACGGCATGTACCGCGCCTGGGGCAAGATCATCGCCGCCCAGGGCGTGGCGGTGGCCATGGTCGATTTCCGCAACTGCCTGCAGGCCTCCTCGGCGCCCGAGGTCGAGCCCTATCCGGCCGGGCTGAACGACTGCGTCTCCGGCCTGAAGTGGGTCGCCGCCCATCACGCCGAGCTGAACATCGACCCGGCCCGCATTGTCATCGCCGGCGAGAGCGGCGGCGGCAACCTGACCCTGGCCGCGGGGCTGAAGCTGAAGCGCGACGGTGATATCGGCCTGATCAAGGGCCTCTACGCCCTCTGCCCCTATATCGCCGGCAAGTGGCCCGACCCGCGCTATCCCTCGTCGGTGGAGAACAACGGCCTGCTGCTCGACCTGCACTCCAACCGCGGCGCCGTGTCCTATGGGATCGAGGCGTTCGAGGCCAAGGACCCGCTGGCCTGGCCCGCCTTCGCCACGCTGGAGGACGTCAGCGGCCTGCCGCCCACCGTGATCAGCGTCAACGAGTGCGACCCGCTGCGCGACGAGGGGATCGCGTTCTATCGCCTGCTGCTGCAGGCCGGCGTCGCGGCGCGCTGCCGCCAGGTGATGGGCACCATCCACGGCACCGAGATCTTCGCCGTCTGCTGCCCCGACATCAGCCGCGACACCGCCAGCGACCTGGCCAACTTCGTGCGACGCTGATGCCGAAAAGGCGCGATCGACGCTAAGGCCCCTGGGGGCCTCGCCAGCGGCCGAAGTGCCGGTACTGAGCGATGGCGGCAAGACCTACACCTTCAAACTCGAGGGCGGAACGGTCGGCGGCTATGCCGTGGTGAGCGACGGACATGGCGGAACGATGATCGGTCCGAACACCGCCCACTTCGTCCAGTTGGCGGCCGCCTTCGCGCCGTCGGACGCCGGCAAGATGGCCGTGGTTTCGAGTACGACGCCCACCGCCGCGCCGTTTCTGCATGCGACCGCTTCGGCCACCGCGGGGCATGTCTGACGAGCGGGCGCCGATCAGGTCCGCCGCGCCACCCGTTCGTAAACCAGCCGACGCACGACGCCGCCGTGCCAGGTCTCGTCGTCGATGACGCCGATCTCGACGAAGCCGTTCTTCTCCGCGACGCGTCGCGAGGCGAGGTTGTCGGGCTCGATGTGGGCCTCGAAGCGTTCGATCTCGGGAATTTCGGCAGCGGCCGCGGCGCAGAGCAGCGTCAGGGCGCGGGCGCCGTAGCCGTGGCCGCGGAAATCGGAATAGGTCCAATAGGAGACGTGGGCGGTCTCGACGCTGCGCCGCTGCAGTTCGCAGCCGCCGATCAGGGTTCCGGAACCATCACGCATCGCATAGGCGAACTGCGGGCCGCCGGCCGCGCGGAAGTCGATCCAGCGCTGGACCGCGCCTTGGACTTCCTCGAGCGTGGCGGGACGCAGGGCGTCGAAGCGAAGCCGCATCTCGTCGTCCTCGCCCCGCCAATGCGGCTCGGCGTCGTCCGGCGTGTGTGCGTCCAGCGCGATCACGCCGTCGGTCAGGCGGCCCGGCAATCGGATCGGGTGGAAGTCGGCGCTCATGACGGATCGGTCTCGATTTTGCGCCCACTAGCCGGTTGACGTCCGCACCGTAAGGCCGCTTGGTTAGGGCGATTGGGTCCGCAAGAGACGCAAGTTCGTGAGGAAGCCATGGCCGTCAAACAATTTCCCATTGAAGCCAGTCATATTCTGATGTTCGCCCGCTCGGTCGGGGACGACAACAAGGTCTATGCCGACGCGGACTATGCGAAGGGAACCGAGGCCGGCGGCATCATCGCCCCGCCCACCTTCGCCCAGTCCAGCGCCCAGTTCGATCCCGACTATTTCCTGCGGCCGAAGGTCGGCCAGCCGTGGTTCGGCTCCGGCAAAAACCCGACCGGCGCCGCGCCGCGCGGCGGCGGTGGTGGGGGAGGGGGCGGCGGTGGCGGCGGCCTGCACGCCGAGCAGCACTTCGAATATCACCGCCACCTGAAGCCCGGCGACGTGCTCACCGCCACCACGCTTCCGGGCAAGACCTGGGAGAAGGAAGGCAAGCGCTCCGGCAAGCTGGTGTTTTCCGAGAGCGTCACCGAATACCGCGACCAGCACGGCGAGCTGGTGATCACCGCCCGCGGCGTCGGCGTGCGCACCGAGCGCCCGGTCGACCAGAAGACGGAGGCTTGAGACCCATGGCTCTCAGCGCAAGCAAGCTCAAGGTGGGCGAGACCCACACCGCGCAGCTGGTCGAGGACCTGAAGCGCACCCAGATCGTTCAGTATGCGGGCGCCTCGGGCGACTACAATCCGCTGCATACGGACGAAATCTTCACCACCAAGGTGGCCGGCTATCCGTCGGTGTTCGCCCACGGCATGCTCACCATGGGCATGACCGGCAAGATGCTCACCGACTATGTCGGCGACGCGCGGCTGACCAAGTACGGGGTGCGCTTCACCAGCCAGGTCTGGCCGGGCGATACGCTGGAGTCCACCGCGACGGTCAAGGAGCTCAAGGACGGGCTCGCCCTGTTCGATGTCGAGACCAAGAACCAGAACGGCGTGGTGGTCCTTAGCGGCTACGCCGAGGCGCGCGTCGACCCTTAGCGAACGTTGATACGACATCGGAGGGGCGTGTAACCCCTCACCCTCCCAATCGCTCCGCGATCGGGCCCCTCCCTCTCCCTCTGGGAGAGGTGAATAGAAGCAAGAGCTTACCTCTCCCATAGGGAGAGGGAGGGGCCCGCGCCGTAGGCGTGGGACGGTGAGGGGTTTCGGACTTCGCCGCAAATGCCGGGGAGGCGCACCAATGTACCCAGGCGAACAGGTCAAGGTCCGCCCCGACCAGCCGGCCGTCGTCATGGCGGGCGGCGGCGAGGTGATCACCTATGCCGAGCTGGAGCGGCGCACCAACCGGCTGGCGCACTGGCTGCGCGGCGCCGGGCTGCGGCGACTCGATCACTACGCCGTCTTCATGGAGAACCACGTCCGCTACGTCGAGTGCTGCGGGGCGGGCGATCGATCGGGGCTCTACTACACCTGCATCAACTCCTACCTGGGCGCCGACGAGGTGGCCTATCTGCTGCAGAACAGCCAGTCGAAGGTGCTGATCACCTCGTCGGCGAAGCTGGCGGTGGCGGGCGAGGCGATGGCGGCTGCGCCCGGCGTCACCCATTGTCTGGTGGTCGACGGTCCCGGCGACGGGGAGCGCATCGCCAACCTGGACGAGGCGCTGGCGGGACTGCCGGAGACGCCGATCGCCGATGAGTGGCTGGGCGGCGCCATGCTCTATTCGTCCGGCACCACCGGCCGGCCGAAAGGCATCATTCGGCCGCTGGCGGAGGTTCCACCGGCGCGGGCGTCGCCGCTGTTCGACTTCCTGAGCCGGCTCTGGCGCTATCGCGAGGGGATGATCTACCTCTCGCCGGCGCCGCTCTACCACTCCGCGCCGCAGGGCGCCGTGGGCCTCACCATTCGCGCCGGTGGCACGGCGGTGATCATGGAGCACTTCGACGCCGAGACCTATCTGGCCCTGGTCGAGCGCCATCGGATCACCCACAGCCAGCTCGTGCCGACCATGTTCTCGCGCCTGCTGAAGCTGCCGGACGAGGTGCGTGGCCGCCATGACCTCTCGTCGCTGGAAACCGTGGTCCACGCCGCCGCCCCGTGCCCTATCCCGGTCAAGCGGCAGATGATCGACTGGTGGGGCCCGATCATCCTCGAATATTACGGCGCCACCGAGGGGCTCGGCTTCGCCGCCTGCGACTCGGCCGAGTGGCTCGCCCATCCGGGCACGGTGGGCCGGGTCGTCGCCGGCGAGCTGCACGTGCTGGACGAGGACATGACCCCGACGGCGAAGGGCGAGCCCGGCACGCTGTGGTTCAAGACCGCCAACCCGTTCGAGTATTTCAACGATCCGGAGAAGACCCGCGAGGCGCGCTCGGCCGACGGGAGCATGAGCACGGTGGGCGACGTCGGCTACCTCGACGACGACGGCTTCCTGCACCTCACCGATCGCCGCAGCTTCATGATCATCTCCGGCGGGGTGAACATCTATCCGCAGGAGTGCGAGAACCTGTTGATCACCCACCCCAAGGTCGCCGACGCCGCCGTGTTCGGCGTGCCCAACGAGGATCTGGGCGAGGAGGTGAAGGCGGTGGTGCAGGCGATGCCGGGGATCGAGACCGGCCCGGTGCTGGAGGCCGAACTGATCGGCTACTGCCGCGAGCACCTGGCCCACATGAAATGCCCGCGCACGATCGACTTCGCCGATGAGCTGCCGCGCCTGCCCACCGGCAAGCTCTACAAGCGGCTGCTGCGCGACCGCTATTGGGGCGAGCGGACCACCCGGATCGTCTGACGCCGCCGCCCGCTTCTCCCGGTCGCCGAGCCGCCCGTCACGGTGTAGATTGGGGAGACTCGAAACAGGGGACGTGGCGATGAAATACGAGATTTCCGGGACCACCATGCAGACCGTGGGCATCGACCTCGCGCCCGGCGACGTCGTCTACAGCCAGACCGCGGCCATGGCCTGGATGACCTCCGGCGTGACCATGGGGACCAACACCGGCGGCGGCATCTTCGCCGGGCTGAAGCGCAGCCTCACCGGCGGCAGCTTGTTCATCACCGAATTCAGCGCCGCCGCCGGCGGTCACGTCGCCTTCGCGCCGCGCTTCCCCGGCACCATCCTGGCGCGCGAGCTCAAGGCCGGCGAGTCGGTGATCTGCCGCAAGGAGACGTTCCTCTGCGCCGAAAAGACGGTCACCCTCGAGCTGGCCTGGCAGCAGCGCGTCGGCGCGGGCTTCTTCGGCGGCGCCGGCTTCATCCTGCAGAAGGTGACCGGGCCGGGGACGGTGTTCCTCGACCTCTCGGGCGAAGTGGTGACCAAGCAGCTGGCCGCCGGCGAGAAGCTGCTCGTCCACGCCGGCCACGTGGGCGTTCACGAGCCGACCGTCTCCTTCGACATCCAGATGCTGCCGGGCTTCAGCAATGTGATCTTCGGCGGCGAGGGCCTGTTCATGGCCAGCCTGACCGGGCCGGGAGAGGTGCATCTGCAGTCGATGCCGATCCTCAACCTCGCCGAGGAGATCGCCCGCTACCTGCCCTCGAACCAGAACCGCGGCGGCCAGGTCGGCGCGGCGGCGGCGGGGGTCGGCGCGCTGGGCGTCCTCGGCGGCCTGCTCGGCGGCAACAACTAGCCGCTGGGCAAGGCGCTCAGAGCGCGCGCTCCGAGAAGCCGGCGGGGCTCCTCGAACCACGCGATCACCTGGTCCAGAGCCCGCGCGTCGTGCCCATCGGCGCGGGGGCCATCGCTGAACGACAGGGCGACGGCCGACAGTTTGGCCGCCACATCGGCCGGCGCGGCGATCGGGCCGGTGAGCACCTCAAGTTCCAGCTGTTCGGCAGCCGCCCAGTCCTTGAACGCGCTCCCGGCCCGGTTTCCCTGCTCCGTAAGCTGGCGAGAGCGCGTCCACTTGCCGGACAGGCATTCCACATACACTCGCAACGCACTCATTCGACTACCCGCATGACAATCCGCTGGCGGCATGCCGCAGCCAACCTAAGTCACGAGTGGCGATGCGCCACAAAACAACCGGGCGAGTTAATTTTGCAGGACTGACGCAATATCGCGACGTTGAGTCACGGACGGCGGCCTCTCTCAGGTCGCCCGATCGGAGGGCCGGCGAGGACCGTGACGATCAAGCTCGTCCAGCCCGCCGTCGATTTCCTCGGCGTTCCAGTCCGTGTCGCGCCAGCCCGAAGCGCAGTCGCCGCGGCGTGGCGCGGAGGTCACAAGCGCGCGATCGGAAAGTCCCTCCGGCCGCCAGCCGCTCTCCAGCAGGTCGACCGCCAGCAGGTTGGAGACTTCGTAGGTGAGGTCCTCCAGCCGCGCCAGCAGGCCGCGCCGGATCGCCGCGCTGCCCGAGTAGTAGTAGAGCGCGCAGATCGTGTGCAGGCGGTCGCGGATATGCGGCGCCTCGAACAGCGACCGCAGCAGCGGAAACTGCCCATGGTGGCAGGTCCCCTCGCAGCCGCACGTCCTGTCGTCCATCGTCAAGTCAACCATGGGATCCCCCGTCTAAGCGACCAAAGCCGCGTCGTTGCACCGCACGCCGTCGACCCAGACGCTCGCCGTGCCGAGGCGGACGCCCAGCAGGTTGGTGGCGGAGTCGACGACGGTGTCGAGATTGCCCGCCGCCCCGGTCAGGGTGGATTGGAGCACGGGCGCTATGGCGCTGGTTCCGAGCCCCAGGCCGAGTCCGGCGACGTTGACCTGGATGTTGAGGCTGGCCAGCAGCGAGGCGACGCTCGCCTCGGCGATGTTGGTGGTCGAGACGGTCTTCACCGTGCCCGACTGGATGTCGGACGCCGAGAAGGTGACCGGCTGCCAGTCCGATCCGCCGAGGGTCACCGTCGCCGTGCCGGTCGCCGTCAGCAGCGGCGGCAGGCTGATCAGCACGGCGGGCGAGACGGTCAGCTCGTTGCTGAAATTGTTGAGCTGGCTCGTGTTGACGCTGCCGAGCGCGATCTCGCCGACGCTGGGGTTGGCCGAGAGCGTGACCGATTCCGGCGCCGTGGGACTGGGACAGGTGAGGCTTGAGAGCTTGGCCTGGGCCGAGGCGATCTCGACATAGATCGGCACGTTCACCGCTGACACGCCGAGGCTGCTCAGCGTGCCCGGCAAGAGCTGGGCGTCGATATAGATGCGCGCCTGGGCGGTGCTGATCACCACCGAGCCGTCGTCCGCGACGGCGACCCAGGGCGAGTTGTTGGGGCGCTGGCCGATCGCCAGCCACAGGGTCACGTTCTCTAGTCCGGGCACGCTCGAGCCGAGCTGCAACTGCACCTGCCGGCCGCCCTGCGACAGCTCCAGCATGGCGGTGGCGAGCGAGAGGGCGTTGACGGCGATGCCGGCGCCGGAGTTTGCGCCGGTGTGGTCCTGGTCGCCATAGGGGCCGAGACTGATCACCTGGCTGAGCTGCGCCGGCGTACTGTTGCTGGCCGCCGCCGCCAGTTCGTTGATCGCCTCGCCGGCCTGCGCCTGGCCGTTGGAGGTGAGCAGATTGCCCAGCACCTTCAGCGACTCGCCCTGCGAGATCTGTCCGCTGAGCACATTGTTGAACGAGACGCCCTGCAGGCTCATGTCGGTCTGCAGCGCCTGACTGTATTGCAGCAGGTCGACGTTGGCGGTGGCCAGGGCGTTGTAGTCCATCACCGAGAGCGAGACCTGGCTGCCGGTGAGGCTGCCCAGCACCGCGTTGGCGACGCCGCCTTGCAGCGACGCCAGGCCCGAGCCGATCGAGAACGCCGCCAGCTGCGCCGAGGCCGCGGTCGCGGTGCGATTGATCGGCAAGGTGGAGACGCCGAGGATCGAGGCGCCGAAGAAGAGGTCGGCCTTGGTCGCCAGGTTGACCCGCACCGCGTTCGGCGAGGCGCCGCCGGCGCTGAAGCGCTGGCCGCTGGGAACGGTGCTGTCATCGACATAGGTCCCGAGCGTGACCGTGGTGGTCACCGGGCTCGACCAGCCGTTGGCGTTGGCGGTGGCCGCGGCGGCGGCCTGGGCGTCGGTCAGATCGCTGGCGGCGGCGAGCGCGGCCAGGTCCGCGTCGCCTTGCAGCTGTCGCGTCTGCAGGAAGATCGACCCCATGTCGATGGCGAACGCCGCGAAGCCGCACATCGCCGGGAAGATCAGCGCAGCCGTGACCGCGACCGCCGCCCGCTGGCAGCGCCAGAAACCCCAGACGCCGCGCATCAGTAGCCTCCGAGCTTGATGGTCGCCGAGCGCGCGATGGTGCTCGAAGGCATCGGCACGATCTGCCAGAGCCAGAAACCGGAGTTGGCGGCGTTGTAGCTGACCGTCACCGTCAGGGCTTGCGCCTGCTCGGTCTCGCTGACGCTCATCAGCGAGGGTGTGAACGCGGCGTAGCTGCTCTCCTCGCTGGTGACCGCGCTCTGGGCCAGCGACGTCCGCTCGGACTGGCTGAGCCCGGCGATCGCCGCCCGCGCGCCATCGTTGGCGAGCTGCTGCACCGAGTGGGCGAGCCAGAAGTAGCCGCCGTAGGCCGCGATCCCGAACAGCATCAGGATGAAGATCGGGCCGATCATCGCAAACTCGACCGCCGCGGCCCCTGACCGACAGGTCAGCAAGCTACGCTTGCAGGTTCGCCGCGGCAGGACGTGAATTTGCTTATGATTTCGCATCTAAACGACACCCGTCCAGCGCTAAGGTGGCTAGACCTAAGGCTAAACGGCTGAATGATTACTTAATCTAATTCGCCATCGAGCGTGAATCGACTTTAACAATGGCCGTAGAGCGGAGCGATAACTTAGAGATGTCTCAATTATACCGAGCGCCATACAGAAGTGGAGGGGTGACGAAACCTCGGCAAATCGCACCAACGGGCGCCGTCGCCGCGCGTAAAACGATAGTCAGGAGCGGAGGTTCTAGGAATACACGTGGTCGGCTATGCCGGGTGAACGCTCTTTTCGAGAGAGTTTCACGCGATCTGGCGCCAAAAAGTTGAGTTTCAGCGCTGAAACAAGCTGAACTCACCTGAAGCGCGCATACGTATATCTACTTACGGATCGGGAGAGTTTTCCCGACGGTCGGCCGCCGCGTTCGCCGCCGCCTCGGTGCGCGCGTTTTCGGCGACCTGCTCCACATGCTCGTCAAATGAGCCTTCCAGCACCACCAGCTCTTTCTGGGTCAGCCGCTCGATGCCGATGAACTTGTTTTCCGCCGCCTCCAGCGCCCGGATCAGCTCGTTCAACTTGGCCTGGATGGCGATGCCTTCGCGATTCTGAGTGTTCTGGATCAGGAACACCATCAAGAGGGTGACGATCGATGAGATGGTGTTGATGATCAGCAGCCACGCCGTCGAATAGCCCACCAGCGGGCCGGCGACGCCCCAGAGCAGCACCAGCGCGATACAGCCCAGGAACGAAGCTGGCGCGCCGCTGCCCCGCGACACCGCGCTCGCGAAACCTTGGAAGGACACCTTCGCCATGCCGCCTCAACGGCTTCCTCGCCGGTGCGTTCCGCGCGGGACGCGCAGCGCCGAGCGTCAGGTGATCGTCAGGCCTTCCATGCCGCCCTCGCGCCACGCCTGGATCAGCTCGAAGAACCGCACCGGGCCGGGACCGTAGAGACCGGCGAAGAGGCCGTCGTCCCGTCCGGCCCGGCCCTCGCCGTTGTAGTAGCCGGGGGTGCAGGCTTGGCGGAACTCGAGGTTCATCCGCGCCGTGTCGAGGATGGTCTGCACCCAGGCCGCTTCGGCCTCGGCGGTCGGCTCGACCGTGGTCGCCTGGCGCAGCTCGGCCTCGCCGATCACGTGGGCGATATGACGGGACTGTTCGTCCAGCAGGTGCGGGAAGTTCGGCGTCAGGGTCGACTGGTTGACGCCCATGTGGAAGCAGTTGGGAAAGCCATGGCTCATGGAGCCGTGCAGGGTGCGAAGCCCCTTCGCCCAATGCTCGCTCAGCGTCCGCCCGCCGCGCCCGGTGACCTCGAAGCCCGCGCGCCGCGTGTAGGACGTGCCCACCTCGAAGCCGGTGGCGAAGATGATGCAGTCGACCTCATATTCCACCCCGTCGACCACCAGGCCGGTCTCGGTGACGCGCTCCACGCCCTTGCCGCCGGTGTCGACCAGGTTGACGTTTTCGCGATTGAAGGTCGGCAGATAGTCGTCGTTGAAGGTCGGCCGCTTGCAGAACTGGCGATACCAGGGCTTCAGCGCCTCGGCCGTCGCCGCGTCGGCCACGGTCTGGTCCACCCGGCCGCGCACCTGGTTCATCTTGCGGAAATCCGCCAGCTCCATGGCCTGGGTGATTTCCTCCAGGCTCATCGGCTTGTCGCCGCGTACGGCCGCCACCGAGATCAGGCTGCGGATGATGTCGGTCCAACCGTCGCGGACCAGGTCCTCGTCCTGGACGCCGCCGGAGACCAGGATGTTGAAGTTCTCCATCCGCCGCTTCTGCCAGCCGGGCGTCAGCGAGGCGGCCCAGTCCGGATCGGTGGGCTTGTTGCCGCGCAGGTCGACCGACGAGGGGGTGCGCTGGAAGACATAGAGCTGCTTGGCCGCCTTGCCGAGGTGCGGCACGCACTGGACCGCCGTGGCGCCGGTGCCGATGACGGCGATGCGCTTGTCGGCGAGCTTGTCGAGGCCGCCGGCCGAGTCGCCGCCCGTGTAGGCGTAGTCCCAGCGGCTGGTGTGGAACGAGTGGCCCTTGAAGCCCTCGATGCCGGGGATGCCGGGCAGTTTCGGCCGGTTCAGCGGCCCGTTCGACATCACCACGAAGCGCGCCTTCATCGCATCGTCGCGATTGGTGGTGACCAGCCAGCGCTGCTCGTCCTCCAGCCAGACGATCTCGCGGATCTCGGTCTGGAAGCACGCGTCCTTGTAGAGGTCGAAATGCTCGCCGATGCGGCGCGAATGTTCGCGGATCTCGGCGGCGAACGCATACTTCTCGCGGGGCACATAGCCGGTCTCTTCCAGCAGCGGCAGGTAGATGTAGCTCTCGATGTCGCACTGGGCGCCGGGATAGCGGTTCCAATACCAGGTGCCGCCGAAGTCGCCGCCCTTCTCGATGATGCGGATGCGCTCGGCGCCGGCTTCGCGCAGCCGCGCTGCGGCCAGCAAGCCGCCGAACCCACCGCCGATCACCAGCACGTCGACCGTGTCTGTCAGCGGCGCCCGGGTGAAGCCGGGCGCGACGTAGGGGTCGTCGATGTAATGCCGGAAATCGCCCTTCACCTCGACGTACTGCTCGTTGCCGTCGGCGCGCAGGCGCTTGTCGCGCTCCTGCCGATACTTATCGCGCAGGGCGTCGGGATCGAAGTCGAGCACGACGTCGGCGGTGTCGAGCGGCATGGGCTGGCTCCAGGCGGATAGGTGAGTGAACGCCAATAACCCGGCGTAAGACAAGAGGCGCGCTGCCGCACACTGGCGTGTATGCTCGGACCATCAGCGTGCAAGGAGGGCGGCATGGTCGATCCCATCCAGGGCCAGGTCACCTACATGGAGATCGGCTCTCGGGACCTGCTGGCGACGCGCAGCTTCTTCAGCGCGGTGTTCGGCTGGCCCAGCCACGACGACGGACCCTGGTTCCAGACGCCGAACGGCAAGGTGGGGCTGCACGGCGACGAGCCGGCGCCGCAGATCTACGTCTATTTCCACGTCGACGACATCGAGGCCGCGGCGGCCCGCGTGCGGGCGGCCGGGGGCCGCGCCGACGACCCGGTCGACCACCCGGGCTTCGGCCGCTTCGTCGACTGCCGCGATCCCGGCGGCATCTCTTTTGGACTTCACCAGGCGGCCCGGTAGCATCGCCGCGAGATGGCTGGGGAACCTGAGTCGCTCGACACGGACGAGAGCCTCGAACGGCGGCGCCATCGCCACTGGTTCGACCGGCTGATCATGCTCTCGGACGGCGTGTTCGCCATCGCGATCACGCTCTTGGCCTTCGACCTCCACGGCCCCAAGACCTGGACCAGCGTGCGCGATCTCTGGATCACGCTCAGCCCGCAGCTCGACGCCTACGCCCTCAGCTTCGTGGTGATCAGCGTCTATTGGCTGGCGCATCGGCGGTTCTTCGCCATGATCGTCACGGTGGACGCGCCGCTGACGGTGTTCAACCTGGTGACGCTGGCGCTGATCGCCCTGGTCCCGGCGACCACCGCCTTCGTGCACGGGACCGGGCCGCTGCAGCCGGCGA